>Ga0136643_10014163_pt1 | contig 11955 bp, 6 predicted proteins | sample TergutLab28metaG_FD_96883 | JGI IMG/M metagenome (GOLD analysis project Ga0136643, IMG submission 96883) | Labiotermes labralis P1 segment gut microbial communities from Petit-Saut dam, French Guiana - Lab288 P1 (version 3) (version 3) | ecosystem: Host-associated > Arthropoda: Insects >...
GACCACCAGCAACCAAGGCATTACACACCATATGTGGCAATAACACAAGTATAGTCTCGAGCTCCTGATGATGGGCATATAAGTACCCGAAACATGTTGAGCAGATTATAAGTGCAATGAAGCTTTCAATAGCATCTAGTTGGTGTTCGTCTCTACGCTTATATGGAGAGAAATTTGGTTGTGGTTGTTTCAAAAGTATAGTGGAGTCTCGCAGTTCGTGAACATCGATGCTATGGATTTTAGCCTTTCGTGATCACCCATTTTAATAACATTATTTACATTCGTGGATAACTCTGACGATTCGAGATTGGACCACATGGAATGGCGTTTCTGCTTCCTAACACTGTTATTGCGCGGATCATTGTCAGAAGTTGGGTACTTTCGTACTGTACGGAATGAGACCCGCATATAACATTTTATGTATTTTATGCTTTCAAGAAAGGGCTAGTAACCGATTAAAATAATACTTTTTGAGGGTATTTTACATTTTTGTTACTGGTCTTCCATAATTTCATGGCAACAGTTAATTTACGTTAAAAATTGATCTCGATATTGTGAATCCAATGTTTGTCACGGCTTTATCAGTCCCTGGTAATCACGAACATCGATACTTTGTTGGGTCAGACAAAAAAAAAGAATTAAATAACAGACAGCAATAAATTTGTCACAGCATCGATTGCAATAGCACCTAACAAACTTACCACGTAATTATAAGGTGCAAACTGCCAGCCGGGAGACTGGCTTTGCTGAACTGTCGGTCTGTCTTTGGGTAGATTTCCACTGGACATTATTTGTTCAGAATACAGTTTTCTTGGGATAGTGCCCTGTTCTAGGTCATAAAGCAAGTCTCTCCCCCCTCCACCGAGCTTTAGTAATTCGAAAATATAGTTTTTCTTGTTTTTTTAAAGAACTCTTTTCTTGTCGAATGGTACAAAAAGAAATACAATAATATGTTAATAGAACACAATAGGAACTCTGAGAGAGCAGCCAATGGCCTATGCCTAACATAGATATAAATTTGTGTATGTGTAGTTACGTTGATGGGGTTTGTACTTCTTCGGATGTTTGAATGTTACATTAACAGCCAGAACCCTGCTGTAGTGAATATGACTGTCTTTTATTGCCAAGAGTAGGGAAGGAACTTTTACGTCACGCGTATAGTTTTACATGGATCCCTTATGCAGTACGTCCACACGTACTAAAAAAAAACCCGTAATGATTATCCCAGACACAAGCATACTGATGTCCCGGCAGGCTAGGTGTATGGTTACACGCAAATGATGTCCTGGGGGTACGCGATGACGCTCAGTCTTTTGTTGCGGTAACACTGAGTACTGTAATTAGCTACCACGCGACATACCAAATGATGGGGTTGGAACGGAATTAGTATTAGGGTATAGGGATGTTTTTCTCTTGTATGACCACTGAGGATGAGAGAAAACATGCACTAGGTAACCTGTAGGCCTTCTTCTTGTATTACTGAAAGGTACTTGATCGATGTCATCAATACTAAATTGAATGACGTGCTGAGAGTGCCCTCTGGAGACAGTTTACTCAAACACTGTAACCAACAGCAGTACCTGTCTTTATGCCACGTAAGCAAGTGAAATACAAGGATAATTTACTTTTCTGACTTGGGCCATTAGCATTATAATTACTCTTAATTACTGCACTCTTATCTCGCGTTGGAGACACTCATGTGGCAGAATGGAATGCTGGAGTGGGTAGCACTGCTTTATTCTGGACATCCCGGGTTTAAATCTTGGTTCGGATACCAGATATCTTGATAGGTTTTTTGTGATATTACTCAGTCCCTCACATACACGCTGGGGTATACAGGCGTCCCAGTGATTTGTATCCAAAAAGAAAAATTTATATCTCTTTATCTGTTACGTATGCACAAGTACAATTTCATTCATTACACAGATGAATTCGAGAAGTTTTTTTATTGCCCACCTTAATAGATTTCAATTTGGACACTCCTGATGACAAGAGAAATGACCCGACCATATTCGACCCCCGTACACGTGTTTTGAAACATAAGTGTATTGTAGGTTTTCGAGGCACAGGGTTACTTAGGCGCGCTTTCAACTGTTGAAGGTTATTGGTTTTGACCTGGTAGATGAGGTGAGGTATCACAAATATCACACAATACCTGGCGGACTGGCGGATGCATCGGCAGAGGAGCGCCAAGCCCCTGGCCTCCTAGGTCACTTGACTTAACCCCACTGGATTTTTTCCTGTAGGGTTACGTGAAGCGAATAACCTCGTCCAGTTGTGCTCCCGGGGTATCGAAGTTTAATGATTGTTGTTTGGAGTACTGTATGAAGTTAATTAAGCAGTGTTCTCACTCTCTCACTTAAAAAAGTGAACATAACGGTTCTGATGTACAGCCGTGTTGTAAATTTACATTTAGAGAGTAAAAGTGCTTTGAAGACTGACGGGTTTCTGCAGCCGGAGCACATGTTACAGGCTTCATTAAATTCATTGGCTGTTTTGTAGGGCATATCAAGATACTTCTATTTAGCCTTCCTGTAATAGGTGCAAGCGGGATAAGACAGACAGCAATGTGTAACTTTGATTGTAAATATTTAGCAGTCCGTCACCATAGACACACTAGTCGGTTGAGTTGTAAGGCTAGTGGTATGCATTCGTCACGTACGCAATTCGAATCCCGGAGAGGACCTGCCTGGTCTTTTCTGGCATTTTTCTGAGCACCTATAAGTAAGTATCGGTTTGACACTTGTTGTATATGTCTCCGTTATAAAAAACAGTCCGTTAATGCTGTTTAGCGAAGTAATTGCTGCCTGATGGAGACCTTAACAAGACAGGCAATGTAGGTATAACGTAATACTGAGGAGCGTTCGTCTGAATATTGTTGCAATGGAAAAGCAGTTAGTGTTAAATATAATGAGTGGGTATCTGTTTCCTTTCCTTAGTTACCCGACATGCAAATCGCATCTTTTCTGCGTCGTATTATATTGTCATTGATGGCCTGTCTGGCTGTACCACGTCTCTCCGCATTACGCCATAAACGGCAGGATTTTCGGAAAACTCGTATTGATCTTCAAATATGTGTTTTTATATTCTCGGCCAATTTGTTCTGAAACGTTTCTCATTCTGAAAATAATTCAGGGAAATATTGTGATAAATATACCCAAGTCTTCACGTAAAGTACCGTTTAGTCTTGTAAGATTTTAATGAAGTGAATTTTCTCGACAGATTCTCGAAAAAAATCCTCACCTACGAATTTTCATTAAAAATCCGTAGGAGCTGAGTTATTCCGTGCGGACCGACATGACGAAGCTAACAGTCGCTCTTCACAATTTTGTTAATTCTCCTAAGAATCACACAAACTGTGTGGGCGGTATGTGGAGATTTGTAATCTTACACCTGGTGGTACATAATGTAACCAGTAGGCCTCGGAGGGTTAACCTGCTTTATTTTTCTTTGGTTGAAGTAGGTTCTTAGTTAATTGGAACCGGCATTTTGCTCATTAGATTAGTAACAGAAAGTGTCTTTTAATGTGCAACTAATTCTCCTTCTCTGATGAAACAGGTTTGTCATGCTTCCTATACACACTCGGCGTGTTGGTTTGACAGATACCGTCGTGGCCAATAATACGAGACTGTTATATGCCTGTCGATAAGTTAAATTACATCTAAAACATGTAAAGATGAAAGGACGACCATTTCTGTGTCCTTGCTGTTCGTAATGTAGTTTCGAATCTTACCTATATTACTACTATTAGTACTACATTGTATGTAGACACACAGTACTACATTGTATGTAGACACACAGTACTACAAACTAACCACAAAGTATTTCTTATACCAGAAATGCGCACAGGCTTTTTATAAATGATACTACATCGAATAGTTGAATAAAGAGACACCAACTTGATGTCACTTGCTTTATTACTTCCTTATTTACTGCTCCACATGTTTCGGATGTTAATACATCCAACTTCAGGAGCTTGCGACTTATTTGATGCGTTATTACATGGGTTGTAGTGTTGTGTAAAGATAGAGGTTGATGCATTAGCGTAGTTATTTAGTGGCGAGTGTTTAGTCGTGATGTGCGTGGTTTTTTTTAGAAAGCGTGTTTCTGTAAATGTTGGCTGGTGCGGTGTCTTATGGTTATTGAGGATGGATGTGTTAACATCCGAAACATGTTGAGCATTAAATAATGAAATAATAATGCAAGTGACATCAAGTTGGTCTCTCTTTATTCAACTATCAAGATGATGCACGATCCAATAAACATAAGAATGCATCGAATATTTTGTGAATTGAGTATTCATTTTACCGCGTTTCTCGTAAGACTTTTCTTTGTTGTGCATGCCTAGACCCCTGACCTCTCATATCCAACAAATTTCCCATATCCCTTCATGACCCCCTTTACGCTATCTGCCGTTCTCTGAATAGTTATTTTTAAAATATTTCCAATTTTATGCAATTAAAGCTTGAAATGGCAACCGGACAACAGCAAATGGGATTTGTTGGAGACTGATTTGTGTCCTGACTTGTGTCGGAAATAAAAGGTAGCTTCTATTTGTCGGTCTCTCTTTGTGTCACTTCGATAGATATTACATGAAATTACTTAAGGTCGTTAGTTACAAGAGACGTTGTTCTGTGGCTGGTCGCTGCAGTTTGTGATGTCAGTAGCCTTCATGCAGGCTTCACTATAACAATAGGCACTTTTCGTGTGCTTATCATCACTTGGAACTGGTATAAAGCATTGTGCTATCGTGTACGTTGAAACGCATGGAATGTTTGTGACGGCGGAAAACTTAGTTTTTTTGTAACGATACAAACTGATAGCAGGCTGGCTCTTGATGGTACTGGTCTCACCGGATTTGTTGTATCGCCTTATATAGCCAGTCATTCACTCATTACGTAGTCTGTCTTACGACAGGTCGAAATAAGGGTTTCCCACTCATTGCGATCTAGTGATTCCCCTTTCAAGTCCCAATATCCTCTCTTTTCCTTTAGGTCACCCAATAGCCGGTTACGTCTTCTACCTTGCCTTCCCTTCCCTTCCCTTCTATTTTTCCGTCAATAATGTGTTTCAGAAGGAAGTTCCTCTAATCCAGTTAGCTATCATTTTATTTTATTCAGGATGTTCCTTTGCCCCTTGCAACCGTGCAGTTCTTCATTTTTGTAGTTTTTAAGTTATTAATTGCTCTATAAATAGTTTTTACGCCAACTTACAGAATTCTGATCTGTGCAGATGGATTTACCTCAGGTTTTAGAGACCTGACGCATGAATTTCTGGATTCTTCAAATTCGGATGAATGAGTCCATTTCCCCAAGCGATTTCCTTCCAAACGGTGTAATTATGACGTCACCAATATATATATATATATTTATTTATTTATTTATATTTATAGCCTTGCACCTGTTTCAAAGTTTATAGGATTATAATCGATAAAGTTTACAGCGAACAGCGTACAAGCCTATCAGACAACCAATCGGAGAATTATTGCAGGAGTAATTCCACAAAGTCTGCAGCTTCAGACGCAGGTGACGTCAGCAGCGTTGGCTGATGTCACAATTTTGTATAGTGCGCGAAATCATGCGCGCGTAGATCAGCGTGTGTCTGCTGTCAGAGCAGTGGAGGTGCCAGTATTCGTCTGCTTACATAGCAGCTGCAATCATGTGACTGAGCTAACAGGTCCGTTAGGTTTGCGACACTCGCGCTGAAGGTCGTCATGACAAGTGATGGGGACTTTGTTGATGTAATCCCGCTGTACATATTAAGTAGCAAGCAGTAATGTAACGGACGAGGAACGTCTGAGGTTGCCGGACCCCACAACCAACTTGCAGTAAGTTCTGTAAGTCTACCGAGCCGCAAGCGTGTGTGAACTCTATCCGTGCTCATTGAGCGCCATCCACTGTAACCTCCGGCAGTCGCACGAATGTAATTTTAAACCCTGTGTACTATAATTATTTCTTCCTTTATTCAGTTACTATGTCATTTTTAAATTAAAAAACGCCGCTTGGATAGTGTAAGTGAAGAGTAGGCTTCTGTCTCCGCGGGTCTGAAACGACAAATGCATATTATAACCATCTCACCCTTGAAGTAGGAAGGAAGTCATTCTTTTGAAAACTCTTTTGTACATTTGCAGGTGAACAAATTTATATGAACAGACATCCGTGAGGTGATATCCTTGTCCACTCTTTTGAATCCATTGCTATCCACACCATACAGTGGGGGGGGGGGGGATACGGGCACATGACTATGGCACATTTCTAACGTATCAAACAAAGTTCGGAATATACACTCCATTGTGTCCGCCTCGCGTTTTCCAGAACCACATTAAATTCCACACCAAGCTGACAGTCCACAGCCGCAACTATGTGGACATTTTATTTTCTTTAGGTGACATGAGTTCGATGCCAAACTGACTACTTTGTGGTTTCTTGCAGTTTACCAAAAAGCACGTGTAACCTAGGACGGGAGTGAATCCGCTGGTATTGAAGCATAGAATTCTTTGTGCCCCAGAACTAAGCAAGTTAAGGAAAACTGTTTTTGTCATGGAGTTTATACATAGAGAGTTACAGTCCTTAAAAAAAATTTTGTGCTGCACTTGTGAAAAGCTAAGATTTTGTGAAAGTTTGGGTGCCCTATTCTTTTAATTGGCAGTTCTGTAGCATATGTTGCAATACATTGTCATACGTAGCGTAGTCCCTATATTGTCACGCCAGGGGCTGGATGGTCGGGGGATCGAGTGCCGGCGAGGCAAGATTTTCCGTACCGCCCAGACCAGCCCCGAGGCTCAGCCAGCTTTTGTACAAGGAGTACCGCGTCTTTCCCGAGGGTAAAGCGGGCGGAGCGTGGTGTTGAACACCCTTCTTCTAGCGCCGGGCTGCGAATGGGTTGGAGCTCTACTCCAGCTTCCCTTTGTGCCTGCGGAGTTATACTGCATCATGGGGTCGTCTTATTTCACCTTATTTCACAATGGTGTACCTGGAAGTTCAAGTTGTCTGGGACGTTAGGCTGTGTTTCTGGTTAGTTATTTCCGAAAGCTTCGATGGATCGTATTGCATTTGCCCAAGACTGGCGTGCTTCACCCTGAAGGTGAAGTGACTTCTATCCCTCGAAACGTTTCCAATTTTTTACCCAACTACAAAGCAATAGAAGACTTCAACCTTCAAGTTTACCGCTCTAATAACCTCGAAAATCGCCATGTCGTACACGTTTGCGTTACTTTTAATAGCTTTACACACTGTGCAAAACAGTAGGGCCTATTCACGCACGCACGCACGCACGTACACACATACACAATCTATGGTTTATCTCACGGCAGGTCCATAGCCTCTTCCAAAGCGAGTTCTCCACAGAATGTGATCTTCTGCTTCTTCCTTCAGTGTCCAGTTTGCTGTCGTTTTCTTAAAATCATCTGGTAGCTGTTTACACCTTCTTCCTCGTCTTCCCGTTACTTCTATCCTTCTTTCTATCTCTCCTTCAATAACGTGTTTTGGAAGGCAATTCCTACACAATATGTGACCAATACAGTTGGTCTTCCTTTGTTTTATTGTATTTAGGATATTCCGCTCCTCCTTTTGGCTGTGTAATACTTCATTCTTCACATGATAGGTCCAACTGATCTTCTCCTTCCTTCTCCAACGTCACATTTCAAAACTTTCCAGGTATTTCTGATATACCTTCCGAAATGTCCAAATTTCAGCACCAATCTCTGTTCCTCATGTAGCACTTCACATGTTTCTTCAAGACCATGTAGACCCGTTTGAAAGGTATGACTTAATATATAGGGGAAGCTTACGAGCAAAACTCTATACATAATATCTAGCACCAAATTTGAACGGAGTATGAGAAATATCTGCTATATCATAGGTTAGGTGATATATTTGTGTTGTGATCACCATAGTGAAATTTTTTGGAGGCCCGCAAAGAGGTGATTATTATGTACGGTACGCTTTGGTTAGGGTAAAATTAGAACGCCATAGGATGCAGTGTATCATGTACAATATATATATATATATATATGTATATATATATGTATATATATATTATGTTTTTATATTCGGTTTGGAATTCTGGGCAACGGGCAACTTAAGATTGCGTCAAGAAATAAAAATTACGTCCAGAGTACTGAAATAAGATCAGTTATCCATGTAGTGCAACCGTGAATTGAGTTTATAGGCTTACGTTATATATGGGCAAGATTTGACGAGTTTGTGCTACTTGTACCGTAACAGTCTTCTGAAACACACTGAGAAGGTTATTATTGTTGTCTTCCGAGATATTCTGTGTACTTAGAGACGGTGCTGAGAATTCGTTACCGAAACTGCCTGGACTGAGTTGAAATTTTGAGGTTATTCATCCCGTTGCATAATAATAATAATAATACATCTATTCATAAAACACAACTAGGCTATAAATTTGTAAGTCAGGTCATCATCTACATGTTTCGGCCTATAGTTAAGCTGACATCAGGTCGTATATAGAATATAAAAAAGATAAACTACAGTTGTAAAATTTTATCTTTTTAACTTCTAGAGTCAATCTGATGTTGCTTAACCAGAAGCCGAAACATGTAGTTGGTTACCTGGCTGCTAAATACAGAGGTGTGTTGGACATTTTAAATATTTGTTATATTGCACTGAAATTAGTCGGGGCTTTATCTCCTACAAATTGAATTTTCCCCATTTTCCATCCTAATGAGAACATGCACGGAATTCTCTTTCTTGTATATTTGTTTAATGTATCTTATTCCACCATAGGGATTTCCGGTTTCTTGGCTATACTTTAGCCTCTCACAAAGTATAATATTATTTGAGAAGTGTAATGCTCTTTCCTTATCACGGACACATATCTAATGTTCATCTCTACTGACCGTCCTTTTGTACGAGCAAGGAATGTTACGTTGACGAGGTCATTTAGTGGGCCGTAATTAGAAGCTCGTACATACATACATACATACATACCTCGTCACGTGTTCGTATAAACCTATACTACAGAATCCATACATGCAGATTAATATAATTTTTTTGACATGTTATGACCTAGTGGGGGTAATATATTAGCTCTTTCCTGGAGGACCTAAGGAAAACCTTTCAGGATAGCCAGTGTTCGAGTGAGATTTGGAAAGGACGTCTTCAAAATACCAGGAAGAAATTCATGAATGGCTATCCTATTTACAAATAATACGGACTTCCTCATGATTTTCTGTCGGTTAAATTTCGTAGTTGAAACTTCTAACAAATGGCTTTGCACAGTATTTTTGTTGGCCTGTCTTTCCAATTGTCGTAGTTTGATTCTCGGCAGATGTATGATACTCGTACTTTTCCCCCTGTCACAGCATCTTGCCCGGCTTCGGGTCAGTTCAGCCTCCCATCCAATGGGTGCCTTCTGAGACTTCCCAGTTTTAAAGTGAACAGGGTGTAACTTTGACCACTTGCTACTATCTAGTCCCAAGGATTGAAAGAGTGGAGTTATACCTCCACAACCCCCCCCCGTATGACTTAATGTCGTGCACGGTGACCCTCATTACGTTTTAATAAGAGCAGCAGAAAGAAAGTGTATCGGTTCATCATGACGGTGTTTTTGTAAACGACACATTACGTCAGCATCTCTCATGGTGTGTCATAATCAGTAAGGGTTATCTTGCGGTACGAAGTCCGCTAATGGAACCTGTTCTGATAAGTGTCTTGTTCTGGTGGACGTTGCTGTCAAGTTGTCAGCACTGCTGCCTCGTATTCGGTAGGCGCTGCTCTCAGCCGATCCCTTGGCTGTCCCCCAAGCAAATTCTGGGACCGTATTTATTTAAAATTGTGCCGCTAAAATCTCCTCATGCCCTCCGATTCATTATCCATCAGTCATTCTATCCGCTGACACTGTGTCATCCGAACTTTTAAGTCGTCTTTAAGCAAGCCATCAATGGCTGTTTATTAGCTTTCTCAAATCCTGGAATTGACACATTACTGTGGGTGATAAGTACGTCTTAATGTGCTTGTTTTGTCTTTGCCAATATGATTTTCCTACCACCTGTCAATTCTTATTACCACATACCGACAGATTAGTTGAACGGAGAGGTAGTGTGCCCTTGAGCTTACGTATACTAACGTGACAGAATAAAATAGACGATGATTGCAAGAGTACACGTTAAGTCTATTACACAACAACCGTTATTATTATTATTATTATCATCATCATCATCATCAATTATGCTAGAGTCTAGTGGTAGGTAGGGCTATATATACCTCTCACAGTTCCGTCAGTTTACCGCAATGTATATTTTTGTGTGTTTCGTGTGGTCGTGACAACAACCATTATGTACCTGAACAGCATTAAGGGCCTGGTCTTCACAGCTGTTACGGGCTCCCCTGTGAGGTACGAAAATAGTCTTTATATGTACGTAATTCAGTTGGAAGTCAATCATCAAAAGGTGCATAGAGATCTTCAATGTTGCATTGCGCTTTGTCTTTAAAAATTACAAGTGTAATGCAAACCAACTACCTACTTCAACATTGCAAAGCTAAATATTTTCACCACATTGTGTATTTTTTTTCTCATGGTTCTGAAAATAAACAGCTGTTATTTCACTCAACGGCAGCTGAAAGTAATTTAGACTGTTGAGTATGTTTTGTGAGGTTGGAAGATCAGATTTTAAATTCTTGTTATATGAAATTAGTGCTGCAGATAGTTAAAATAGCAGTAATTATTATTCTGCAAGGTAGTTCTGCAGTGTAAATGTGCTGCAACCGTCACCTCTGTGTGGCTCCATGCGGGCACAGCGAGTAGGCAGGCCTGCACTCACTAGCCTTAAGCTTAATTACCCTCAGTAGATTGAAACAAAAGATTCATTTTCTGTCGCTGACTTGACTCCAGGGGAACCTCCCCTTGTAATTATCTGGCAAAGGAATGGGAGCCCATGCATAATAAAACAACACTTCACAAACATAGGTGCGTTCTAAAGGACTTTCACTGGAGAGCAAATGTGCCATCATTCTTGGGCTTGTAAGACAGATGCTATGTATACAGGCATTAGCCACCGATTAGAGCAACACTCTTGTTTGTAATAGAAGTTGCATCCAATATCTCAAGTCCATTATAATGGAGCAAAAGATCCATTTGGTTTTCTTAACTGTAGTGTGGCAAAATAATGGTGTTGGCAGTCGCCACAGAAGAACTGTAGTAGGGAAGTTTTAATTTTCTGGAATTTACAAGAAAGGAATTTTACATATTGTAAAATTCCTTTCTTACTATAAGGGGAAAATACTGAATTAGATCATCAAAAAATTTTCTGGGGAAAGTGTTTGTAAAAAAATAGCTCATGGTTTGAAAATAGTAAATGTTGCGTTATGAGGAACTTCGTAATTAGTCCGCTTCACCAGTTATTATAGTGATAATATCGAGCAACATTCAATTACATTTGTAGTACCTGGTTTACTGGAAGGAAACGGGAGCAGCATGGACTTGTACTATTCTTCCTCTCACATGGTTAGTTTTAATCACACCGTGAATCACATGGCAATTTTACGTAGTGGTCTTATAAAGATTTAGATCGAGTAATCTATGAGTTATATTTTGCATATTATATCACACGAACTAATTGTGACAAAATACATTTTAATTAATATTGTTTGTACGTGAACACCGTCTCTGTTTTGATTTTAGGCGTAAGAATTAACTCCTGCATTGTTAAATAAAAGGCACATTCTGAAACTCAAAGTACCGCTGCACTGCATCAGGTCTACACACAGGTGGTAAACGGTCTATTTTCATACTTAGTAACTAACCAACTTGATGCACAAAATTTTTGTTTTACAGTAAGTTTATTTCATGCCTCTACATGTTTCGAGCACCATGTGCTCATCATCAGGAGGTCAAAATTGCATTACACAGCCTCTGGTAACAGAGGCTGTGTAATGCAATTTTGACCTCCTGATGATGAGCACATGGTGCTCGAAACATGTAGAGGCATGA
>Ga0136643_10014164_pt1 | contig 11955 bp, 9 predicted proteins | sample TergutLab28metaG_FD_96883 | JGI IMG/M metagenome (GOLD analysis project Ga0136643, IMG submission 96883) | Labiotermes labralis P1 segment gut microbial communities from Petit-Saut dam, French Guiana - Lab288 P1 (version 3) (version 3) | ecosystem: Host-associated > Arthropoda: Insects >...
ATAATACTGCGTGTTACCATATATATACTATATATAATAATATTTTCTACCGGGATTAATCGCCCCGGAGTTTTCTGTGAGTATGACACTTATCTTATATTATATTATATTATATATATTAACATGTATGTACAAGTTATTTTATTTGCTAGTATGGTCTGCTGTGTAGTGTGGTCCGGTGGGATTTCTTCGGTGAGTCCTGTTTTTTTAGCTCTCTTACTTCTTCTTCTACCTGCTTCTTTGTAGGTGTAGATGTCTATCTGTGAACAATTTATGGGTGTGTTGTCGGTAAGCGTGTGGTGTCATATTGCCTATTAGCTTCGTTAGGTGGGTTGTAGGGTACTCACTTTTTTTCTTTTCCTCGTGGTGCGATGTATGTTCCATATATCTTTGGTATTTCGGTGTGTTGGTTTATGTCACTATTTTTTCACTGTATATATAATCATATCTATTGAATTAGAGTGTCGGTGGTTCACTGCACTTTTGCACTTTTTATACTGCACAGTTGTCGTTGGTTCGCTGCACTTTTGGTTGACTGGTAGCTATGTAGCCGTAGCTTATTATTGCGTGGAGGTGTTTTTTTGTATTGTATTTTTTCTGTGTGCAGAACTTTGTCTATGTGTGTGTGCCTCCTGTTTTCTTCGTAGTTGAGAACTGGTGTATATCCTTCTGGTTGCTGCTGAAAGGCACTTAGGTGCTTTATTGTGGGGGTTTTGTGTGGCGTGTCTGGTGGAAGGGAGGGTTTTTATGTAGTCCTGACCTGGCAAAGGGTGTCGAAGATTGCATTGGTTGTTATAAAGTGTTCATCATTTAGGTGATTGTTGGCCCTGTATTCTGTGTAAATATGGAATTTTTCTAGTGTTGAGGTGGGGGCCTTTTTTGTGGAGCTGTAGTGGTTGCATGATGTTGGGCATGGGTCCGAAGGAGTGGTTATTTTCAGTGAGATGTTTGGCGAAGCTAACTCACAATAGTGGCCTTACACAACTTCAATTCTTGTAAAGTAGAGATCTCAGATATCTGGAAACGTATCATTTCAATTGGATGTATATAAATTATCTTCCTTTATGTATTTTTAATTGCCTAATGGCTTATCCCAAAAGCCGAAAATGTAGTTGTGACTGTCGGTCTGTGCTTTCTTTCAACGCACATTACTTCCCTAATCAGCATTAAGTAACAGGTCTCTGCAGATAAAGGATTTTTGTTTCGGTGAGGTGTAATACATTATTCTGACTAACACTCAGCAGAACAATTTGGCTAGAGATTTCCGACACGTCTACCAATATTTGTGGTAAATATCAACGTTGCGCTGCAAAAAAACCGCAGCCAAATGTCCGCCACTCGTATACCAGACCTAGTTTGTTTTGTTACGTTGGAAAAATAAATACGTCCGTGTGTTTGTGTGGATGGAGGCACTGATGTCCTTAAATTGTTTCATTTTGAATCGTCTAAAAATCCAATAAAACTCACACGCTTCAAGGCGTGTTGTTACTCTGCATGCAAATCAGAAACCGGACCATGCAGAAAGAAGATAGTTTAGCGTTCCTGACCACATGAAAATAACTACCGTCACTTCGAAACTGTCGGTTATCAAGCCTACTGCAAGAGTCTTAACAATCAACCACGCCCGCAAGAAACGCTGTGTAAGTCCTTTATATTCTGCCTTGCTGTCCCTATCCATAACCATTAAGTATACAAATACCCAAACCATTAAAATGGGCTGTACCCAAGGTCTATCGCATTTCGATAACCAGTCATAATGTCAGTCATACGCTGCACAATCCTAGGAAGTCAGAAAACACGAGTAAAAAGAAATATCGCTGACGTGCATGTTCCCTTTTATTTAAATCGCCTAATAAACCATAAGTGAAATGGACATAAAACGCATACTTCATTTCCATCTACACATCCGGTCGCAAATATTGTTTCGCTCCATGCATATTTAACGAATCACACTCGACGTGGGCAGCAAGTCGTGCAGGCCTTCATGTAGTGCCCACTAAGCCTACAGCTGTCCTATTTTAAAACCTTGCTAATATCCCACGTGCATATGCTACTCCACGTTTAAACAGTGAGTCACATCTTCGGCAGTGTACTATATCAGGTCGTCGAGGTGGGGGATAAAAACCAGAATGGTTTGTGACTTGTTTCTTCGCATTATTCTTCTACACTCCAAAGATTAACTCCAGCCTGCTCAAAGTTAGATAGATATCTTATCTTCCTACATCCCAGCGTCCCTTCGGTCTGCGAGATATGAGGTTCTCACGGAAATGTTGCAGAAGATGCGAGACTTCTGGCGTGGCTATGCCATGTCGAATGATAAATCGTTACCAGCCTTTCGAAGGATCGCAGTGCCATCAGCTTCAGGGTGCTGGGAAACTAAATGTGATGTATCACGTTGAAGCTGACCCCAATCATTGTCATTCTTCTTGCAGTGCATGGCCCTGAAGATGAGCGCACAACAACCCTTCGAAATATCAGTAGCTATTTACCAGTCAACATGGCGTAATGTTATCGCCCATTTTGTTCTGGTTGTATATCCTTTCCTTTTTTTGCTACCACTTTCTACATATTTATTTATTAAGCATTACATTTCTTCTTTAATTTTTATCCAGCAGAGTAACATAACATTCCCTGATATTTTCTTAAAGACATAAATCCCACTTCTTAAATGTTTAACCCTTTGCATGTTCAATTTCAAACAATTGCATGTCATGCTATCAGCACAGTAATTTGAGGTACTGAAATTTTAAAATTTCATTTCACTACCTGTCACTATGTTACAAGGAACCATGTAACTCCACGCAGCTGGGTCCTTCTTGAGCTAATAATTTCTCAGTCAATCAGAAATTTTCACATTTTATGGAAATCAAAGGCCCATTAGCACATTCCCAACAGCCCACCACTTGTCCCTAACCTCAGCCTGATGAACCCAGTCCACACCCCCATACTACTTCTTTAAGATTGATTTTCATATTATACTCCCATCTATACTTAGGCCCTTGAAGCGGTGCCTTTACGTCAGGTTTCTCCATCAAAACTCTGTATGCATATCTCTTCTCCCCTATGTGTTGTACATACCCTGCCATCTCATCCACCTTGATTTGATCACCCTAATAATATTTGGCAAGGAGTACTCCAATCCCATGTTACTACCTCCCTCCTAGGCCCAAATATCTTCCTCAACAACCTATTTTCAAACACCCTCAGCCCACATTCTTCCCAGAATATAAGACACCTGTTTCATGCACACACACACACACACACACACACACACAAAACCAACAAGTAAAAATATAGTTCTGTATATTTTAATCTTTATGTTTATATATATCACATAGGAAGACAAAAGATTCTGAACCAAAAGGTTTTTCTTCATGTATGCAATTTTGTTAGAAGAGGCAGGGCCTCATTAGTTTTACTACCTACTGCTGCACTTGAAGTAAAGAGTTCAGCAAAAAATGAAATTAAACATGAATGGGCAGTGCAAACCACGAAATTTTCCAAGTGACAGAGAACTTGAAAGTGCAGCATTATTCACCATGCACTACTTCAGTTAAGACCAACAAAGTACATAGTATGTTCTGAAGAAAAAGCTTGAGTTGAATATTCCTTTCCACTGACAAATGCTACCTGAAGTTGGCTGAACTATCATATAGTAATGACTTAAGACAAGTAATGTAATACCCATGTAATCTCTGACAATAGCCCAGCCTGGTCATGCAGAATGAATGTTCAACCGAATTTCATTCTTTGGAACATACCACATACTGTGTTGGTCTTTACAGACGAATATCTTTAGAGAAATGTTTAGTTCACATGCAAGTTCAGAATTGGTTGAATGCATTTCTCATTACCCCTTATATTTTCAAAATCAACAAAATATCCATCACATGCTTATGAAGGGAGATTATACCACATGAAAATAACATAAGATCTAAAAAAAAAAAATTCAAGTACCCAAAAATAAATAGTGAACCAACCAGAATGCATGAAAACAAACTGCATACTTGGTAATGAAATAACCTACAAATCTAGCACACAACCATATAACTGCCTATTCCACATTGTTAGAATGGAAATGTCAAAGAGCCAAGATACACAAATTACACAGACAGGAAAGATCTATACACATAGACAAACATACACACACACACATATACACACAGTACATATTAGTTTTACATGTTAGGTATTTCAGAGCACAAATGTGGTCACTCAAAACAGGAGGTGGAAAAAGGAACACTGTAACATCTATGTGGGATAGAAAAAACAGCAAATTAAATAACAGCACTGAGACCTCTAAATAATAAAGCTGGGATAGAATGCCAAACTGGGAATAATCAGTGGTAAGTCAGGCTAGAAGCAGTCACATTACGCAGTTAAAAATCATTTTTATCCATTATTTCAGCAAGGACAAGTCAAAATTCTGTGAGTGACCATTTAGAGACTTCTGGTTTCAATTTTCTGTATAGTAAGTAAAGAGAAGATCCATGGTAACACACTCTTCCTCAAAATGGAACAAATTTTCAGCTCTGTGACCACATACAAAACCTTCTGAATAAGGTCTTTATTTGCAGTTATAATAATCTTAATGAAATAGTTCAAATTTAATAAGCTCCTTGTCCTTTTTGTAAATTAATTTGCTTACTATGGGGCACTCTATGAAATTGTTGTATAAAAAGGGCACTGCATAAGATACCTCCAAAACAGCATGAAGAAATATAATGTATATAGCAATACATTACTTTAACATTATTTTACAGGCATTACTTAAGGAGCACTAATTACATTTCAGAAAACAGTGACATAAAATCCTATGAATAATGATGACTATGACAGACATAATGACCAGGCTCCTTTAACGCATAATCATTGCGTAATTCATGAAGCATGTGACAACCATTCCAACCATTCTGGAGTTTCTTAGTTTATTACATTACATCTGATTACAACTATTTCAAAAGTAAGTAAACAATACTAGCAAGTGAATGTCCAATACAACGAATCATAACTTACTACTTATAAACTGACCCCAAAATGCATAATGCCCACATCAGGTTTTCCAGAACGGTGTTCATTTGTTTTCTCCACAACCTTTCTATTAGTCACTTTGATGAAGGTTTCTATTTCGCTACATTTTCACAGGAGTTTTACCCATTTTTACATTAGGATTTCGTCCTAGATTCTGATAACAAGACATGCACATGGGCCTTTATTTTTTTTAATTCAATCTCTACAGTAATTGTTTGTTATTCACTGCTACTGAAATTACAAGGGGCATAATACGTAGTACTGCAGGCAACGTGTAAACACCCTGTCCAGAAATAACGCTAAAAAAATCCACAACGCCTCTTCGCTTTACAACCACGCAGAGATCATCATTTCAAATATTTACAACGCATGTGGTATAAACAAGCAATGGAAAATAACCAAGGTCATATTCTGGGGGTGAAAACATAATTACAAACGCTTTTGACATTACTAGTAGTCATTTTCAGGCAATGAAAGTTAAATGAGATGGATACTCACACATGTTACACACAAACAGCACCGTCAGAAAATACAATCCGTGTTTTGGCAACTTCTCTTGAAAGCTCACACCATTCACAATAAATAATTCCCGCTTCTCTACATTACCCTACTTGCACATTTCAAGTCACACACACAACTGACTGATTTCAGTACTTGTCGCCAGGTGGAAGAATTGTCGGCACAGATAAGAGATTATCAGTTTATTGAATCCAAACTAAACGATACGGTGCGTTAATCTACGACACAAACTCCACACTTCCACACGTCAATGTATTGAATGTACACATACCCATGTGTATTGTGCTGCCATCTCCTAGTACAAGTAGGTAGCTTAGCTCAGTCGGTAATAGCGTTAACTGATTTGGCTGCGACAACGCGCTACATTTTGGAATATCAAATATGTAAGAGGACATTCCTCTGTCATAGCAAGTGTCTATCTGGTTGATCTGTACCACTTCTACCAGGACAGAGAATTCCTTAGCAACATCTGGCATTGCTTTAAGAAAATTGTTCAGTACATTTCAACAATATCAAAAAACATAACATGTGGAGGAAATGTACTATACCAGTGTAAACAATGGTATAAGGTTTAATATGCATGTATACTTCCACGTCACATCTGGCATAAAAAGATTTGCTCAGATTATGGATCATTTATGTATTTATTTATTTATTTACTTATTCATTCTTCATTTATTTGCAGCTTCATGAGACTATCAGTATCTCAAAACTCAACAACATTTGACAGTTCCATGATCACACTTAATGAAGTGAATCAGCAACACCCAACCACTTAATCTTATCTAATCTGAATTATAATGCACATTTTACTGTACTGAAACAAAATCTTGCAGGAAATTTTGGCAACTTTTACAATTCTGATGCTCAAGAAACTCATTACCAATTGCATCTCAGTCTTTTTACATGATGTCTGCTAATGAATAATATTAACATTCAAAGCAGACTTAATTACAAGGGAGGTAAGATTTTTATTTTTAGCACTTACAGTATGGTGACATCACAGAGTTTTAAATATGATCATGTATGGTATATTTTTCAAAACAAAGAAAACTGCCCATATGAAGAAGAATGATCTTTATGATTGCCAGAGAAAGCTCAGTACTTTTGCAAGGTTAAGTTTCAATTCCAATGTTTGAATCCATTGCATACATCAAAATGATATGTCACAAACCAAAGTATATATTTGTACCACTTCTTTATTCTGCCATTAGAGGGTTCAAAGAATACAAACTTAGATCACTTAGGAGAGATAACTTGCCTTGTCACAATTGGAATAAAGTTTTCCAATTTAAGAAGTTCGGTGGTTTTTATAATTCCAACATATAATATTTACAGTTTTATTTACAATTAATATGGTTTGCTTTATCAATACAACATCTAGCATACATGTGTTGACTTTTACGCCATTATGTTAGCTGTCTAGGACATTAGGTTAACATTACTGATGAAGATGAAACTCCAATACCGTATGTACAACATTTATATTTTCTTAACGGTAAACATTTTCAAGGGACTTCTTTCAAAGTATGACACGATAAGAAATTAAAGCATACATCAAACATCTTGTTTAATTTTGGTTTACCAATTTCATACTCTTCTAATAAAAAATCATGAGTCAGACAAGTGAGCATAGTATGTTACACTCTAAACTAATTACAACACATGGAAAATCAGAATTAATAAAAAGAAAATTGTTTATTACAAGACATGGAAAATCTGACTTAATAAAAAAATCATAAATCAGACTAGTGAGCATCGTATATTACACTCTAAAGTAATTACAACACATGGAAAATCAGAATTAATAAAAAGAAAACTGTTTATTACAAGACATGGAAAATCTGAATTTATAAAAAGAAAAATGTTTAGTGACTCCCTTGTCCATTGGCCAAACACTGTATGCCAAATGTAATGATGAAGTAGAAGAGTTGAAGTTACAACAGTTACTGTTCCTGCCAAAATTAAAGCTACTGCATTAAAAAAATAACAATAATTTGGCCTCCGGAACAAAACTTGAATTGAAAAATACTCTATGTCTTTTGTAAAAATATGAATATATATTTTTCTTTTCTGTTCAGGATTCAGTTCCCTTATTCTGAAAGAGGTACATTCACCACAGAATAACAAACAAGTACTTTAATCCATGCTTAAGTCCAAGATCATACAAAAACAAAAATTTAATTTAATCAAGTAACCTTAAATGATGTTTATAAATGATGGAATTTCAAACTTGGTTATGATATATGATGTTGAAGGTAGTCAAAATCACTTGACATAACATAGAAAAAATTCACGCTAGTGTGAAACACTGTGCCACATTGCAGACAGTTATTCCTTAGCCTCCCACTTTGAGGGGAAAAATGAAGTACTTGTAGACATACCTGTTCCAGTATTAATTTGTCCACCACAAATTCCACATGGACTTGTATGGGACAAATTGATATTGGAATAGGTGTGTCTCCGAATACATCATTTTTCCCATCAGTATCAATCCACCAATGCTTCACACTCATCCATCATTCATCTACCATTGACACTATACAGTATTAGCAATGGGCAGCACCACTGAATAAAATATTTGCTACTACTAGCCTTCAATGGTAATCACAGTGCACTGCATATATAATTTATTGGTTACCTGTTACCCTATATAACTCCACTTTATGCATACTTCATTTCATGCATAAATTGCTCGTTGCCTGAAACACTATGCAACTTTCCTTCATGCTTGCTTTTGTGAGGGATTAAGCAACTGCCATCTTTCAATAGAAACCCAAACTATTGGACAGAACTTTCTTAGCCTATTTGAAATTACTGCACTTACAAATAAAATATTGTTCCCATATGACTTGGACTTACAAGAATAATAAAATGTTTAATAATACAGACAGCCAAATCACTGATGACTTGAATGGCAATAATAATGATGATGATGACTACAATGACAACAACTGTGGTGATAATGTGATTATGTAGAGTAATATGTATTATAGTGAAGATGAACATATGGTAAGAGTGATGATGCTTTACATCAGGTCATTTCATACCCTCATTCATTTGTTTTCAATGAAAAAAAAAGTTTGCTTTCAATATCACTGCCAACCACAATTTCAGAAACATACAGTATCCATGGTGCTGACTTTCTTATACGGGGCAGACTATGTTACTCACTTTTAAATATTAACATTGCCACAGAAATGTGGAAATATGATCTGTATATGATGCACAGACAGAATAATTGGGTATGTTGCAAACTGTGAGTTACCCAATTAGTAGGCAACACATATATGCCTGCTGTAGATTTGTATTTGACTTCTTAAATGAAATCAGATACAAAACAGTTGCATTCATCAAGTCTGCTTCAACTACATCCTATCTGTTGCTTGACTTAGGCTGCTGAGGTGTGCAGCAGAATACATGTCTATTTTCCACAGCAAAATAATTCATACATATCATGAACCAGTAAGTTTAATTACAAAACTAATATGAACACTTGAAGGCTGCATAATACAAAATATATCTTCAACTTCTTCAGAACTGGATTATGATACTCATAAACTTTCAGATTGTAAAGAAAAGTACCATTATAAGATACATATACAGTTATCAAAATATTCAGATAAGATACATCACTATTTGTATGGTGTTCTATGATGTTAGAACACCTTGTACACTGGTACGTAGTTTCCATTTTTTTTTTTGAGGAATCTGCTGCCTTCACCTCCACTTCTACCTCAAAGACAGAGACAGCATATTCCTTTAACCTGCCATTAATCACCTACCAATCCACATGTTATCACAACCCAGAAGGCCATAATCCAGATAGTTACCACTACAAACACCTCAGATTTCACGCATCTGAGTTTATCATGAACACAAGTACTACATGTTACACCGCAGTTGCAATAGTTTCTTGTGGTTTTGTAAATAAACTCCCCAATCAGATTTTTATAATATAACAACATATGGTTCAACATCCTGAGCTAATGCAGCATCTTTTCCATAGACATATTAATTAACTGCATTCATTATGAAAATTACTGCATTTCCCATTTTCAGTGAAATCTACACACAGTAGACACTAGTTCAGAGAAAACAAGAGTGAAAAGATGTTCTCCAGATTGAAGACATGTAGTACTGTACAAATGCATTCTTTGGAATTCTACCTATTTCACTGGACTCATAGTTCTTTTACTGCAAATAAATATCATGTAGTGGAAAAAACTGATTATACTGCATTTAATCCAAATGTGTTTCATATTGTCATCTCTGTATTTTTTATGTTTTATTACCTTGGACTTTGAATATATTTGTCACTTGGCATGACAATAAGAAGGCACAATGTTTTGCTACACTGTTAGAGTAAACTGTCAGTAAAGCAGGGACACTTTGCAGTCAACAAATTAAACTAGCAAACAGAAGTGCTGTGTTAATCTGCAGATGTGTTATGCCTAGAATCTAGATTCTAGAATTAAAGAATTTAGCATAATTGGCACATTGATGTGATAATAATTGTGGGTGTGTTATACCATATTATATTATAGATTTTAAAATTAGTGGTAAATAGAATTGCTATGTTGATATGACAGTAACAGCAGATGTGCTATACAAAGGTTCTAGAATTACATTGGTTAACAGTGTCTCCTGATATGCTAGTAACAGCAGTTGTGTTATACCTATAATCTTGTATTAAACAAATTAAATATATATCTCACCAATATAAATCTTTTATAGAGTACCTCTCTGAACTAAGTTGAACTCTTTGATATCAAGTCCTCTTTATTCATCTGTTGCTTGTTACAGTCTATTGCCATACGTAACACATGATATGAATACGGCATATAGACTTTTTCACATTACCTTCCAGTATCTTCCCACTGAAATGTATTTCAATGGTCAATATCACTTACCATTCACTTTCTTCCAGGAACTTATTAAATAACACCTCTATCACAATCTTTCTTCCTGAATAACAGTAACAATGTAAGTATAAATCTCATGTTGTGGTACTAATGCAGAAATTATTTTTCCACATATTTCTTTAAATATTGGACACAAAAGTGTTATAGAACATCTCTATAAGATGTACATACTTTATGACACAAGTACAGATTTTATCATGTGTCATTTATAAAAAGAAACTGATGATGTTAAAATTGACTTCATGTAAAACAGGGATTTTCGTTCCTTCAAGCCAATATGTAAAGCTTCTTCTTAAGTTTCAGCATAGTTCACAACTGCAGGACATTGGAATCCATCGGGTACATCTGAAGTTGAAACATGCAGACATGTGGACAAATATACACACATAAGTATGACCTTCCTGAAATCATGTTGAATTCCTGTGTTCATACATAGAATGCATAAAACTGGATTAAGTTCTCCACGTAACCAATTTAAAAATTTAATGTAAATTTAAACCTCCTGAAGTCCATTACTTTTCAACAGTGAAGTACTTTCTTCTCAAAGTTCTTGATTCAAAGTTAGGACACCTAAATTTCACACATGAAGGGCGAAGCGTGTTTCACGGGCATGTCACTCTCTTTCCAGAAGTCACAATTCTGTAACTCTTAACCAAGACCACATAGCCATGGATAAATCAACCCTCTGTAAAGTGGACCCTAAATATGTGATGCAGAGACCATTTTGTAATTAACACCTATACCTTAGAAAACTTGAGAAGTTTAAGCATCTGTCATTATGAGATACTGGAATACACAAAAGTCCTGCAGGGTTGAAATAAATCAGAAAGTTGTGAAGGTGTGGCATGAAAACACTGTATGCATACAAGTTTGATGATGAAGACTGAAATTATGTGATCATGAATAAAAATTTTGTGCGTAGTGTTGTAGTTCATATAATTCAATTTCCACCACATTTCATGCACTTTACAACATTGTATACCAATATATCCATACATACCGCTACACGTCTTGGTACAGCTATACCACCATCATACATGCATGCATTGTGGCACTAAATATGTTCATATTAAAACTACACCGATGTTTAGAGATAAACATTACAAAATCTCAGAGATTAAGGATTAATTAAAATTCAAAACAGAACTCTTGCAATTTAAGGAGAACTGTGTTATATTTGGGAACTACCCCAGTATGATATATCAGTAACTCTGCTCACACACGATGACAATAATACAGCTGTACTGAAACACACAGCATTATATACATAGACATTGATACACAAAGCTGTCAAGTGACTGAAACATACAGTGGAAATTGAAGTATGTGACCATATTTTAGAGGGTTGAACAATGTATACATGCAACAGCTTTGGACACCCCCCCCCCCCCCCCCCCCCCCCCAACTAACCCCCCACCACAACATCTGCTTCTCATGCCTTTATAGTTTCTTTATTAATAATCCTCCCCCTCTATTCATA
>Ga0136643_10014166_pt1 | contig 11954 bp, 9 predicted proteins | sample TergutLab28metaG_FD_96883 | JGI IMG/M metagenome (GOLD analysis project Ga0136643, IMG submission 96883) | Labiotermes labralis P1 segment gut microbial communities from Petit-Saut dam, French Guiana - Lab288 P1 (version 3) (version 3) | ecosystem: Host-associated > Arthropoda: Insects >...
TGTAAGTTGCTCTGTAAGTTAAATCACAACCTGAAGATGGCCAACATATAGGGCCGAAACATGTAGTTGTATACCTACTGTACTACTAGGTGAAATATAGTTGTGTTCGACTGTATGTGTAATACCCAAAACTTTTTTGCCATGCATCATATTTTGGAGGTCTGAAATGCAGTTCTTTGTTTACAGGCAGTCCTGACTGACTGCATTGCCATGAAATTAACTTGTATATTTTGAATTAAGTATTAGTGCATCATGTTGCATCTGACAAAGCAATGTCAGTGTTATTGACACTGTAACTATAAATATATGTTATTATTCAGGCACTACTGTTGGGAGAAGCTTCCCCACTCTAATGCTTATGTTCATAATTAATGTGGCCATCACGTTAGAGGTCTGTCTTTTGTACTCATTTGTTTTACATGTCTTTTATTCTTCATTTTTCATTCGTAGTAAGTTCTGTTGTCTTATACCTTATATTCATTTCCATGCTTCAAAGATGCAAAGCTTCAGGTTTTTGCAGCCATGTAACTGAAATACCCATTCTTCTGAGATAAAACACTGTGTTGCTGGGTAACTAGTTCTGGCACCTCTTACCTGTTGACATTGCATCATATCCCGGAAGAACAGAAACCTCATTTACCTCCATCAGACATTTTTCCTGTATTTTCTCCCCCTGCAACATGTCTTCAGAACCTCATTTCAGAAGCTTTAATATTTTTAATCAGTATCTCTGATTACTCTAATTTCACATCCATACAAGCCAGCTGAGACTGCTTGTTTGTATATAAGATTTTATCTATGTACCTCTTCAGGTTTTATAATTTAGAGGTCCTTGTATATAACCATAAATGAGTAGAACTTGGAAATTTTGATGTTCATATGGTATTTGTTGTAGAATTTGTTTGTGACAAATTTGTTCTACTGATACACATTTTGTCTGTCCTTGTTTAACCTTTAACAACCTGTTTTTGCATATGCAAATGCACATAAAAAACCCCTAGAAATTCTTTTGTATGTTTAGGCAACAAGGAAATTTACTGCATTGGTAAGACATGGTGCATAATCTCTGTTTTATTTTCTACAATATGCTATTTATTTCACAATTTTATCTTTCTCTGCTCAAATAATACTCATGTTTTTCATAAACCATGAACTAAAATTTAAATATCCAGTCATTTAAAGGTAATACCATAAAATTGTAACCTTGCATTGTATTCTGTAAAACAGGTAAATTTTGTCATCTAGTTTAACTGTCACATTATCACCTATTTTACAATACATGAAAACCATACTTGTACATTCAGGTGCCCATTTAAAATCACAGCGCTGCTAACAAGTGGAATAAATTTTTTCCTTATTCTCCGTTTACTCTAAGTAAGAACTTAACACATGCAATGCAGTAAGTGTCCTGCCATGTGGGGCTGCTGTGATTGGCATGCCCTAAAGGTGTTTGGTGCTAGAGTCAAATAAAATGAAAGTGTTGTGTCATCATCATCAACATCATGATGTCTGGTGCTACAGTCCAGTGTGAACCTTGGCCTTCCAAACAATCCTGTCGATCTTGGGTCTTTACTCACCAACCTTGGACACTCTTCCTTCTGAGGTCTTCCTCCATATGTCATCCAGCATTTCCTTGGTCATCCTTGTTTCTTCCTGCTGAAAATATTATGTGCTTCCCACAAATTTATAAAGAAAAATATTGAACACAATTTATTTTTCTGTGCTTTTTAAAAATATTTGTTTACAGTGTGTTTTAACTTAGTAGGACTAGCAACATGATCACCATGATAGCATTGTACTTGCTCACATTCTTTGCATTCAGTAATCATTGTACTAACCAGATTAATGCATGATGTGAATGGGAAGGATGAGTCCTTGGGGATGTACCATGTGTGTATATGAGTGCTGGAGCCACATGCAGAGTATTTGAATTATCCATCGGTATTTTTATGTACGTAAGGATTAACTGCAAAAAATTCATTTATGAAGGGGACTGTGTTCTGTTTGACTGTATGAGTTTTGGCCAGGCACCAGTTTGCTTGTGTACAAGTTGTTTACCTTCATAGTGAAGGAAGTGTAGTTACATCTGTTAAGTGGGTATCTCTAATCATTGTCCCTGCCAGCTGAATTGAAAACATAGTGTCTCTTCATGACTGGTATTTAACTTCATGTGACTGATGAATCTGTAAAGTTGTTTTCTTCATCTTGTCTTTCTTTGCCCTATCTTTTGTAACTTTTGCTCACTACAGACTAAAGTTCTCAACTTTCATAAACAAGGTGACAGATTGATGTAATATTTCACACCAACTTCCTGTCATAAAATAATTACTGAACTGGACCAAGCTCCTGTTCAGTGTGCTCTTTCTTGCACTTTTTTAAACTTTTCTATTTTGCAGGTTGTTCAACTTCTGCGTGACTGTGTGTGGAACTACCTGCGTGATCATGTTCCATCTCCTGCTCTCTTTACTCGTGATGAGAATGGTCTTATGTGGCGAGATGCTACTCTAGCCCGCCCAGAACCTCAGTACACCAATACGCTACGCAGCACTATGCAGAATAACATTCAGTGTTTAGGAACACTTTACAGCCAGTTATTCCCTCCAGCTTTATCTGGCTGTCAAAATGATTGATCTGTTTCCTTTTTCTACTTCAGATTAATAGCTCTTAGTCACAAATTTGACACTACAATTTTTGTAAACAAATCTTGCAATATAACTTGTGAGTTCATGTATTCATTAATTCACAATTAAACCAATTCATTCTGTATTTCGGGGTTTTTGAAGTTTGTAGTTGCTTAGCTGGTCTATAATTACCCACCATTTTAGAAACCAGGTTCATTGCTGTGTTCTTAAGAGCCCACCATTGGCCATGTTGTAAAATAGCTGACTGTACACGTGTATACAGTCTGACTTCCGCAAAGTCCGTTTAATAACACACAGGTCTTCAAGCAGACTCCTCTGTTACAGTTTTCTGACTTAAGTTTTGTTTACATATTCTTATCTCCTGATGCATGATGTTACATGAAACATGACATCTCATTCTTCTTGGATCTAGTAATACACAATGAAGAGTACAAAGTATGAAACTCACTCATGATGTAGTTTCTCCATCCTGTTAGGTTAAAACATTTTCCTCAGCACTTTGTTGTCTAACACCCTCCATATTTCATTTAATGTAATTCCAAAACTACAATGCAAGGGGTATTACCACTAACTGAGTTGCTTGACAATTAATTCTTTACTGAGATGATGCCAGGTGTTTCATAACAACATGCTGAGTGGTATATATAGACTCAGCAGATGCAAAGAGATCACTTGGAAGAATACTGCTGGGAAAATGTATAGGAATGAATAATTTGATGTAAAACCTCATGGGAGGAGGACACTTTTAGGATAACAGTGGAAAAATATCATGGAAAGAGATCCTAGGAAATCTTCCAATTGCTTTGGTGAGTAATGGTGGAAAAGCCTTAAGCAAGAGTTCATTCAGTTGATTAATACTAAAGAGAACCTTGTAGTACAAATGTATTTAGTAGATAATGAAAAAAATCTTGTTCATTTGTTTCTCAGAGCAACAGTAATTGCTTTCCTAAACACAATTCACAGAATTAATATCTGTAATGGAGCTGTGATTTGTTCTTCTAGTGGCAGGAATTTAATGTTTGAAATCTTTTGATTTCTACTCTTAAAGGGTTAAACACAGCAGTACACAGTATGCATCTTCTTCCTGCCATGTTACCATTTTTATGTAAGTTGTCTGTTTTCTTTTGATTTGGTGTACCAGCATTTGCTTTGGCAACAGTGAACTTATATAAAAAGAACAGCACATTCTGGACCCTGTTCATTCTATAGCATTCCAAAGGAATACTAGTCGACAGACCAAAAAGTGAGTTATCGTAACTTATTTAATACAGGATTATCATCATTGGCACAATGCTAGGCTTGTGTAGATCCTGTCAGCATAACTAGTGTTATACTTAAGTAACAAATAATGTTCAATTACCTGCATGCTGACAAATTTAGAACTCTTATTTACAATGTAAGAAAAAATAGTAAGCAGTCCTGTTACAGGCCTTCCAGGAAGTTAAGGTTCCCAGATTTCATGACAAACGCACAGGATGGTGGTAAGGTTGTCAGCCTTATGCACCGGCCGCTTTTACCCCAAGGAAATGCTCCTGGTATTCATTTCTGCTAGAGGCCGAGTCAACCCCAGGGTCATAAGTGCGATCAGAAGGATTTTGTGTGAACGAAAAATTCCAATGACACCAGCTGGGATAGAAACAGCAACCTTCCGATTTGTAGCACAGCACCTTAACCACTGTGCCACCGTGGCCTCCAAGAAAAAATAGTACTCATTCAATATTCTTTTAAAGGAGTAAAGGGACATATAGAGTGGAACTTCCATTAGACATTGTCCTGTTGCACAGTTGACTTGATCATAAATCAAGGTAACCTTACACACACAAAATACTTTGCTAAAAGAAGAAGAAAAAGCCTGGATCAGGAGGAAATTCAGGAAATAAACCAAAAATCTGGTCTGAACTCCAATAAAGAATTCAGATTCTTCAAACGTAATACACTTCTGAATTATGTAAATTACTCTTAGTATTGACAACAACTTTTCTAAAGTTACAAAAAGTGAAGATAAAAGCATCATTCACAACTTTTGAAAACACAGTAATCAAGACATACTCATTAGTACTTGTTATTTTATACAAGAAAGGAAGTCTAATGTATTCACAGTAAGCTGGATCTTCCACTGGCATAACATGTTTACTAAAGCACTCTGCCTTTTCTATCAACTGTTTAAATAGGCTAATAAGATTTAGCTCTGCAAGATCATGTAAATCAAACAGTTATCTCACAGTGATCGTGTTTGGAAGACATTCCTCTCTTTAACAAGAAACAAATTCCCCTTTCAGAAAGGTTTGTGGTGAAGATTGACATGTGTCAGTTTAAACTGTCTATCTGACAGCATGAACCAAGTGTATCCTAATATTTGTGACACTTCTTTTTCTGTAGCATTGTATGACTTTGAAGCTGAGCGAAGCCACTGATAGAATTCATAGCTCCAGTCAGGACTCCGTGGCCAGTCACACCGCAGTATGACAGCATTGCGACGTATAAACAGATAATGCAGGTTGCGTGCAGTGTGGGCCAAGAGCAGCACAGTTGCTGTTGAAATACGCTCTCTCACCATCTAAAAAGGAATCACAAGGAAACTAAGCATCAATTTCTATCATGTGTTTTTATAGTACACATTAAAAACAAATGTCTGAAAAAAATAAGGCAAACACTTGATGTGTATCTATCACAGAGGGCGGTAATGCTGAAGGTTATGTATTTACTAACAGTTTTGTGATTACAACTACTGACATTTTACACCCAGTGCATTAAATCTTGCAAGACTTAGGTTCTCACTGCAGTGTTGCTGAAGATTCAAGTCTTCTGGGATATTGCACTGTCAATGGGCAAGTGGTTTATGTTTCAAAGCATTGTAGTGTCTTCATCCTTAGGGTCAATAGAGCCAAGGAGATCAAGACCCCTTGACTCTAAGAATTAAGATGCTGCCCATTGTCACATGCCAGAAGATCTGGTTCTTCATATTAAGTCTGAAAAACATTTTTTTTTTTTTAGTTGGCTGTGTTTCATTACTGAAAATGAATCACATTACAAGGGACTACTGTACATTATCTGTACAAATGCCATATTGGACCTACAACAGAGTAACTCAGAGAAAGTTGCCAAACTGAGGTTATGACCTTAAATCTCACAGTATGTTAAATGCAACTTTCAACCATTTTAAAGGATGTGTATCAGTGAGTAAGTGAGGAGTTCCTTTTAGTGTCTGAAGCCTCAGTTAAAGCAGCTCATACACATAAACTGTACATTAAATGCATAAACAGCATAATTCTGGTACATTTGCTGTATTTCTGGCTCTTACTTCTCAATGCTACTGCCTCTTGATTTTAAGTCCTTGAATGATAACTTCTGATGCTGTGTTCTGAATAGCATAAAACAGGCAGGGCAGAACAGCAAGGATCTCAAAAAACAGTCCAACAGTTTAAAATTTATGACATGGGGCACCTTAAAAATACCACTGTACAGTTGTCCTGAAAATGACAAAGACTTAACAGAAAAAATGTACAGTATTATCCATAAGGTGTATACTTTATTGTTATCTATAATTTTTGTGCAAAATCTGTTTCATTCCAATCAGTATGTGGCAAGTTACACTGCAAGTGCACCTAGAAATGTATGTAAGCCTCTATGTGAAGTGCTCATTATACTCTCATCTTAATCAAAATTAGAATGTGTTGACAGATTTTAGTAAAATCCCCCAGGATAAAATTTTATGAAAACCAGTTCATGTATTGTGACTTGTTACATGTCAGCATATGGGCAGATGTGGAAAGACTAGTAAGCATGTTGTGCATTTTTTTGTTTGTTATTATCTAGTTATGGTGCCAAATCTTGGGTATCACACATGCATCTCTCATTAAATCTAGTAACTACTGCAGGACTGAGGAAGGTGTGTCAGAGACTATTCTGGGAAAATGATTTTTCCTTTCCCCTACACCACTGATACAACCAATAAATATGGTCTCTAACTTTATTAGTTCATTTATTTTTCAAAGCATTAACCTGCAGGAATCATTAGGATATTTTGGGGAAAAAAAATGTAAACGAAAGGCTTTATCATCAATTTGCAAATGCATTTGCTACATACCTAATCCTGGAAGCTTGGTTATGTCACAACACTGCAACCACAAGTTGACAATCAGGTGTTGGAATGGTGAAAGGTAAATCAAGGATTATAATGTAAAAGGGGCAAAATGGTATGACTGTTAATACAAGTTCCAAGCTCCTTCACAGAATACAGGATCACTTCTTGCAGTAATGTCTTTGGAAACAAACTGTAATGTTCATGTCCACTTTAAATTTCCATGTAGAATAAACAAAGGAAGAATCTATTCCACGGATGAGAAATGAGTTTGTCTCATAGAAGCCCATACTCTGCTTAGGTGTTCCGTCATTTTTGACGTATGTTAAAATAGGAAATGAGTGAAGAAAGAACATTAACATGTATGGTAGCAATGAGTGTTCATTTAAAAAACAAAGAGAAATTATTGTTAGTACAGGATACAGTGTATTCTCATAACCAAAAACTGTTAATTTTGAGGCAGGACAAAAGTGGTATATTAGGCAACAGCTTTCTTTGTGAGACTGCTGGGTTGGCTCAACCTGGCTGCAGTACCAGTGTGTGTAGGTAAGGGCACTGCCGACACAGTAGCAGAAGTAAGGAGTCAACTCGTTCATGGAAAGATCTTGGCATGTAGAACCTTGGAAGTCCGTGGTGAGCATAAACATGAAGATCAAGCCGGTACAGGTCAATAGCTGTAAGGACTGATTCTGATGTCATCTGGAGAATTATACAAAAAAAAATTAATGATCACATCACCCCAATATGTATGTCTTGCATTCTTCAGCTATAAGTTTCTTATATGTGATTGCAGTACCTACTTCTCAAGTGCCTGGCTAACCAAATCCAAGTCAAGACAGCCAGTTTCATTAGAAACAACACACTGCTGTCCATTCAATCCTAGAACCCTACTTCATAAGACTGACACATAATCACAAATTGCAAGTATATGAATTTCTCCTGTAGCCTCTTTCAAGGTACTATCCAAAGAATTCACCTGAGGGTACTGGCGTAAGCCACCAGTAACCCGAAGTCAGGACAGGAAGTAAACCAGTTTCTGCTATATGAAAGTGTAGGAGTACCACAACATCAGAGTACTTGTCAGTAAAATCAGGGTGCAATGAATATTTTAAAGAACTGCTCTGATGGTGATCTGGAGCAGCTTTAGAAAAACAGAAATTATCAGTCCCAGGGCTTTACCAATCAGGCTCATATTCACTGTTTAGGAAAGATAATTAACTTCCAGTACACAAGAATGTTTAAGTGTACAAATTAAATTAAAATAATTTCATAGATTCTGTACCTTGATGTAACTAGAATCATACAGTATTGAGCGTACAGGGGCACGTTCCTGCCATAGAACATTCCCATTCCTGGCACCTTTCACTTCCAAATGAACTGCAAGACTTGAATTTAAATGTCTACACTGCTTCCAAATTTTGCCAGGTACTGGCCTAACATTAATATCCCCTGGTGTGTATCGGTTCTGGATTATGTGTAAATGACGAAGATTTGTGTGTGCTAGCAATTGCACCAGATCTTCACCTAGGTTCTGGGGGCTGATCATCAGTACCTGCACAAACCAAAAAAAGAAGACCATGACAGTGTCTGTTGATTGGATGTTTACTGAAATTACACTTAAATGCATTAGTGACTTTAAAGAGTTTATTTCTCTTACTTTTAAGTTTAAAAATACCCCAGCATGCAGCAGTTGGTATTGTAGCTTGGTTGTGTTAATTAAGATGAGTGTCTGAAGTGTAAGGCAACACAGAGAACACACTTCATCTAAGAGGTGTTGAGCCTCACGAGTCTCTAGCATCAAATCTATCAATTCAAGATGACGCAATGCTGGCAAGTTGCCCATTAGTGCCTTCAGTGCTTCAAGCAGTCGGCCTGCACATCAGATAACAACCATCATGATGAACCAGCAATACACTTAAAAATATACACATATTTTAAGTGTGTCTGAAACAACAGTTCACACATATTAGAAACGTGAAGCTAAAAGGTGGGGTAAAGTTGTGCCTTATATTCTCTGCATCCACATACAACAGAATGTTTGATTCCTGACGGTGTCATCAGCCTCTAATAGAAATTAACAGAGTACAGTTGAAATGTGATGGCACATGATGCATGGGAGGGGAAGTGAAGGGGAAACTGGCAAATGGAGTGGGTAGCCAGTACTCTTCACACTACCTCGGAACATAGTGTATCCAGCATTACTACCGCTGATGCGCACACCTCAGCTGCCAGTAGTCGGCTGAACCAACACCCCCTTCTGATTTAAATGGACTCATCTGTTTTGCCGAAAGACAAAATCTGGTTTCTGCACGTGTTCCATCACATTTCAAACGCAGTCTATCAGGAATATTTTCTGTGGGGGTAAAGGCAGCTGGTGGGTAAGGCTGACAACCTTACCACCTTCATGTGCCGACTGCAATGAAATATGGGAGGCTCAACCTCCTGGAACCCTCAGGGCCTGTCCAGGCCTGTACACGGATTGCTTTACTTTTACTTTCAATACAAACAGAACACTGTACAGTAATACTGGTAAAGCAGTATACTGTCATATTGTGTCCGCAATATCATTTGTTCAGTCAGACACTCGAGCATAAACCTTGAAAGCTCATATTGCAACAGAGGGAAATGTTAAATCTACAGCACTCAGAAAGTAAATACATTGCTTTGTATTTTTGATGTGGGTTTTGTGTGTGTATAATGAACATTTTGTTCAAGGAAATACATGTAAAATTGTCCTGGGAAAGCAATGAATTTTTATTTCTTATACAGCCCAAAGAACACATTATCCTGCCCACTTCTTGCTGATCAGTTAATTAACTGCTGTTTGGAAATGCAGGCTACAGCAACTGATGAAGGACTGCTGTGAATGCAGAAATGAAGCTTCAGGTTCCCACAAAAGTAGCAAATTTCTTGACACCTAAATGGCCACAAACCTATTAAGGAAAAACCTCTAACATGAAGTTAGTTAAACATACATATCAAAGGTCCACTGCATTTTACCAAGAATAAAGGGAAACATACCTCAATAATATTAAGAGTTATCACTAATAAGAATCATCAAAGATTTCCAACCTCCAGTTCCAAATATCCTTTCTCGTTCTGACTCATCCCGGGCAGCCATGTTGCAGGGAAAAATGAATCTCAGCATTCGTATGTGTGTACCAATCTCTAGACCTCCCTGAGGCCATTCAATAAAATATGATAGCATATTCATAAATTCATAAAGGTTGAAAAAATTCATCATGGGTCCAAATACAAGTTGCCGGAAGTTACGTCCAACATTTGTGATGCACATTTGTGTTCGCATGTGGTCTAGTACATGCTGGAACATGATAAATATATACTTTTATTAACATTTATTGTCACACATGTATACAGGATAACTGAGGTAGACAGGGCTTATAGTATGTATGGAGGAACCAATTCTTGCTGGGCAACTGCATAGACAGAGACAGCTTCGAAGACCAAGATATAAATGTGTGAATATTGCAAAGATATCCCACTGGTATGTACAAGGGATTTGTTGTGGCATGCATCAGTATGCTTTACTCACACTTTTTCAACATACTGTAAACACATAAATGTTATGAAAATGAAGAAGTAATGGAATTGAAATAAGGTTCAACTGAAACAGTATACCTCCCCACCAATGTCACTTTCTTTTCTGTAAAGAAAAGCACTGTACATATCTGTGGGTATGCCCATCACTTTCTTGCTGAGAAGTCTTGTATACTTTATTTAATTCAAATTTCCAGTAAGACTTTCAAAGAGTGGAATGGAGACTACATAAACCCTTGGTATGAAGTTATTACAGTACCTGCCAACCATAGTAATAATTATATTTCTTCCTTGTAAGAGTTGAATCATCCAAAACAAAAGTGGACCAGACATACGGGAGATGAAATGCTCTGTACCAAGACTTGCACACCATTGATGCATAATACCGCTCCCTCATGGACAGATATGAAAACACTTTTTCTAGTACTAGGTCTGGTAAATATGACCACCTACTATATGTACACTTCCCATTGTTTTCATCTGTTTCTTCCTCAGCATCAATAAACACAGCTGTAAAAAAGGACATTTATTATGTAATTGACAATGCTATTCATCTTCTAATTTTAGGGATGGGGTACTTGTTAAGCTTGGCTTATAATTATTTCATATAAAAACAGAGTATGAGAATGTAACACACATAAATATTTATACTTAACACAAAATTCTTAAACATTTCATACTCAGCGTCGTGGTCATATGGTTAGTGCTCCTATTTTGTGTTCAGCAGATCCCAGGATCACACCTTGGCCTGAAGACCAACTATCCTGACAAAGGTTTTCTGTGGTTTTTCTTGGTCTCTGCAGGAATATATCATGATAGCACATTATATTATGCCAAAACTGCTTCCTTCCAACTGATTAGTAACTAAGTATTTTACTATTTGATGCTATATATTCTGAGATCCTTACATCATTCAATATACTGTAAGGTAACAGAACATTTCATGCGGCTTGTCAGTTAAAGAACTGTCACTGGTCCCAGAGTTACTTAGTGCTTAAATTTAAATAACAATTTCCTTACCCACTTATGTCCTTTATCTAGCAAGAGACAGTGCAAGTGGAGATGTAGACAGGGAGGCAGCAAGTGTAATGTAATATCTTTTTCACTGCCATAAAACGATTAAAAATGAAAGTTACATTCTGTGGAGTTGTTTTGATAAATTTTAATACTTCCTTCACCTTTACTTAACTGTACTACCACAATTCCTTAAGTGTCTGACTACCGAAAAAGAAATGGCAAACATGATAAGTAAATTATTAATTAAGATTCAGATGACAGAAGCTATACGACATATAACCGTAGAGCTAGGAAGAAATGTTAGCCCCAAATTCACTCTTCATGCACTCAGTCATTGTTCTGGTGTAGGGATCCCATCTGTCACAGTGTTTCTGCGACAGTACCACTTTAATCAGCTTTAAAGAGCTTTTTCCTGGTGTCCCAAAGAACTTTATTTCAGAAGCCAAATGTCCTGGATTTTTCAAGCTACAAAATTACAACACTTCTGACAATTCATACAAACTCTGACCACTCCACAGTGGAAGAAAACATCTATAGCAAGAGGACAGCCATCAACCAGCCACGAAGAGGAAAGAAGAGAAGAAGGGGAGAAAGAAACATCAATCTGTGGTTACAGAGTCAGGGCTGAGACTGAAAAAGATAAGGAAAATGTGAAA
>Ga0136643_10014168_pt1 | contig 11953 bp, 7 predicted proteins | sample TergutLab28metaG_FD_96883 | JGI IMG/M metagenome (GOLD analysis project Ga0136643, IMG submission 96883) | Labiotermes labralis P1 segment gut microbial communities from Petit-Saut dam, French Guiana - Lab288 P1 (version 3) (version 3) | ecosystem: Host-associated > Arthropoda: Insects >...
AAAATTTTTATATAATATCCTTACATTCAACATAAAATTATAAATTTTTTTTATAAGCTTTTCTGATAAAATAAAAATAAAAATTTAGGTTAAAAAAAATTTTTTTTTTTTTTTTTTAAATTTGCAGTTTATGAGATAATGTGGACAAATAATTTAGAGACGACAGGCCACAGATGACAATATGGCGCATGCGCATTTCATGATAGAATCCTAAGACTGCACTCACGCGCTCAGAGTATGTAACATTTACTGATTTTCCACTGCAACAGTAATTTTACGAACACGCTTCAATGTCACGCTATACGCACAATGCCCGTCTTGTTCTAGTATCAAAGTATCCAGTCTCAGTACTTTGTCTTGATAAAATAACCCCATAAACGAGATATGTACGGTATAACCGATTTAGAAGACTAACGTATGCATTAATTTCTGTTTTATTACCAACCTCACCTTGTTACGGCATGATGATCAGGTACGCCCACGAGTAAATGTTACGTCAGTAATAGAGAAAACGCCACTGCCCACTTCCGGAACAAGTGGTCGCCGTGAAAGCTTTCATGTGGTGTGAACGACAAGTCAGTCCAACAACTTTGTTGAGATAAGGATGGTCGCTGTCTGGAGTGTGATCCCGTACAGTCTGTCATAAGTACAACCATTTTTCAGAGAATCCTGCCGCCCCCATTATCAGGGTGATGCAGGCAGCATGCTGTGAAACGTGGTTGTGCTTCTTCCACTCTAAACGCCGTCAAATCTCAGAACACAGCAATCTTCAGTCACGGCTGTGGCAAACTGGAATCTCACTTTGTTACAACATTAATTTGGATTTTAATTTTTCGTTTCATCCGTTAAATGCTTCGATAGCCGTAAGTAACCAATGCAGATGATATTAAGGCAGCAAATGGCCAGCTCGTTCCCAAACTGAGTTTGAGATCGTATTTTCTAAATACAATTTTTTTCTTTTAAACAACTGTAATAATTCTCACCAAATTTCGAAATAGTTCGCGAACTGAAGCAAAAGGATTTTACTTCTGCCAGTGGCAGTATAATCCTACAGAAATTTAGCCTTCACTTTCATGATAATCGTTACCGCGGAACAGCTTCAGAAATTATTTTCCTAAAAGACGTACCGTTTGGTATTTGTAATGGTGACAAAATGTGTTTGTCTCTGAAGTAACTACGGAGTCATTAAATTATATTTCCATAAACTTCTTTCTTCAAAGTCTAAGGTAAACTTTCTTTTTTTTAAGGCCAATTCTTTATTTCCAGTCATGCGCTCAGAAAACTAGCTTCATACATTTTATAAAACTTGGCTTAACAGAGCTCAAAGTGGAAAAAAACGAAATGTAATTGGCCTCCTGTATGCATGTCAAGAAGTAAAATATATTACATTGTACTACACAAAAATAAGTTATTAATATCAGACACATTGCTGTACTATGACCGAGTAGATTTTAAGAGGTTAGGAAATTGAAGTTGTATGTATGAAACCATTTTAATATAGCCGTATTGTAGTGGGACTCGTAATGAAAACTTCAGTCTTCTTCAGTGCCCCAGTAGAGGCTTCATGCTGCACTGCTTTTCCTCCCAAGGAAAGAAACCTGCGTAACTGATATGAAATATTGCGGTCTGCAACGCTGCTTTTGTACTATTTTATCACCTTTACCTCATTGGCAAAAAAAACTTTGCAGTGCCCACTATTCCAGCAAAATATGTCGGATTGTCAACGGGCAATTAAAAGAAAATTTAGCCATAAAAACATCCCTAAGGACGAAAGAACACTAATGTAAAATTGTAATTAAAATAATGGTCGAATTACACTTCAAACTTTAAATCATTATAACACGAGAGGGAATGGAATCGTGTTTTATTATTTTCTTTATTTTTATTTTGTATCTTGGAAACATTTGGGTTGGAAGTAATTTTCTTTCATATTACCGTTTCACTGTGGTTTCTGTTGTTCTGGTGCAATATTAAGATATCAGATTTGGTTGAGAAATTACGTAAGACTTCGCACAGTCAGTATACACTGTCTCAACTGTGAGCCATGGGTAACAGTACTTCTTCTCGAACAGCCCATAAATCTCTTGTGCACAGCCAACCCTCATTTTGTCGAGGAACAATTATTGTAGCACAACGGCCAAGTTACTCTGTACAAATTTTGTTACATATTCGAAAGTGAAGGGAAATTTATTACAGTGCACTCCACGAAAGGCTGTGGGTAAAGGTAAAGGTAAAGTTCGCCCTGTAACAGGCTATGAAGGCCCGGAGGGGGGAGTACTCGATTCTTTTTTTAAACTAGGCGTTAGATGGGGTGGGTGGTTAACACCAGGCTCTAGTCCTTTTAAGCTCAGGAAAGAGACCCGGTACAAATTTTACAGGTGGCTGGGTGGGCCGCAGGAGCGTTCTGGACGGGTGCGGAAAATCTCGTTTCCACCGAGATTCGATCCCCGAGCCGTCCAACCCGTAGAGTCTCGAAGGTGTACGGGTAGTGGATTTTAAACATCTAAGATTTTAAACATCTCGGTAACATACTATTAACCTTTTAAAGCCTACTGGTGTCGTGATGCACCAACAGTTTTAATACTGAAGAACTGTATTCTCTGTCCAAACTGTATTTATGTGTTTTGTATTTATCGCAGAACAAACACGAACTTCTGCCCCATACGACATAACTGATTGGTTTTTATAACCGAGATGAGAAGTATTTACTGCGCGGTACGAACTGGTTCTTTCAATGAAGAAGACTACGCTTCGTCTTTAAATGGTTAATTTACGTAACATTCTTGTACTCAGCCAAGCGAAAGAACTTGCCTCACCCCACACATACGTAGCGTTGGTCTCATAATTTCTCGGTGCAATATGGATTGGATTTGTACTAGCGTACTTCAGTAATAATGTATGTTTACCAATGACTCTGCTCAGCAAGTCCGATCCATATTTGAGCTTACGTCTGAAAACATCTACCTTATGCAAATGCAGTGTAGTTTAGGCCTGTGTATACAGCACTTCAAGAACTACCACCTACCTTATGCAAATGCAGTATAGTTTAGGCCTGTGTACACAGCACTTCAAGAACTACCACCTACCTTATGCAAATGCAGTATAGTTTAGGCCTGTGTACACAGCACTTCAAGAACTGCCATAAAATTGTGGCGATTCGTTTCGTTTATTAAAATTTCTGGTTTTGTTCAGATTTTTTGTAATGGACCAGTATTTTATAGTTTACTCAAGGACTACATTAATTGAATTTAACTCAAATTCCATACTCTCTTAAAATTTCAGAGGTAAATAAATTATTTACACATTCTCAAAGCGAGTAACTTACATCTGCCATTGCATTTTGATTAAGAAATTATTACCATAGCCATTAACTCCAGAGTAACACAAGCTTGCTAATAGAGATAACTTCGTTACTCTTGTCATTGCACAGTTATTTCCATGTGTGGAATATTGAAATGTGTACTGTAAATGATGCCGTACTATCTAAACTCGTCATTGAACGTAAAGATTACCAGCAAATACCAAGTAATATCTGCCATGTCATGGAATTTGCGACTTGCGAACTTCAAAGCAAACGTCTTTAAATTCATTTCACATCGTTCGTAGTTAAGTTCAAATTTCGCAACCGATAACTTCGATGTTATTTGACGTTTGAAGTTTCCATTTTAATTGCTGTTTGATGCGTCGTTGTCTTCTGGGCACATCACCATACTGAAGCGTACAGCTACTACTAAGTCATCGGAGGAATTGTCAAAGCAGGAAACAGTTTCATTTGAAAAGCTAGAAGAACCATTTCGAGAATTAAAAATACTACCAACTTTTCGGACAATTGAAGGAAGAGGTAGCACGTTTCACCAAACCGTTGGTCACATTTTCATTCCTAGACGCTGTACTATGCGGACAGCACGATGCAAGTCGCTGTACACTTGTACCCACGCTGTGGAGACACAAACATCTCATTATGTTGTTGCCATTAATTTCGCCGCAGTCATGTGATGATGGTGGTGGTGGTGGTGATGATGTGCTGAATGATGACCCATGACGTAACTGCTAACATCACCAGTTGAACCTGGTGCTACGGGTGTCGGGGGCGGTGGGAATCCAAATATCTGATGATTGTTAAGTTGGTGATGGTGATGGTTTGTGGTGGTGAAGCTCGAGTAGACCCCAGTTCCTGTTGTTGTCGAAGCAGATGTTGTAGTTCCTACCGTCTTGTTGAACTGATGATTTTCTGAGGGTTCTGACTTGATGGTGGGGGCTAGAAGGGACGTATGGCCCAAGTATGGGCGAGAGTCGTCCAGGGATGACTTTGACGGGTGGGTAGTGCTACTACCCCCATCATCGGACTGTGTGTGTCTTGAGCTGACTTTGGACTCTGAATACAGAAACATAATCGTAAGCAACTATGTCGGAACATGCACGCATATTGTTTTGAATTTATGTTATAAGCTTGTGTGCCTTTCAGCCTACTTCCTCCCCTTAGGGAGATTAATAGTCTTGGGAGGTAATCAACTGGGCGGATTTTCACGAAATGTGAAATAAATATTTGCCATTATAAGCAACCCCAAGCCTAGTTTTTTTTTTACAATAAGTAGTAATAGCATGGCGGTAATAATAATTTGAGACATGAGAGAAATAGTACAGTACAACTTAATATAAGCGATCACTGTACAGGCCTGGACGGGCCCTGAGGGTTGCAGGAGGTTGAGGTTCCCATACTGCATGACAGTCGACACATGAAGGTGGTAGGATTGTCAGACCAACGCACTAGCCGCCTTTACCTGCCAGGAAATATTCCGGGTACTCATTTCGCAACTGCATGTAATGGACTGAAATTTATGTAATATTAGATGTAACTTCGATAAATATATAACATTTGTTGGGACATTTATTTTAGAATGTAAAACAGAACAAATTGGCAGTTTTAATTCACATAATTTGAGCGAAGAATATGAAATGTTGTAGGAATGTTATACAGTTTCTTGCAAATTGTGAATTCATTACTATTTACAAGCTAAATTTACAAACACGTCAAATTTAGCACCTCTGCGGTAATATTGTGGCACATTTTACCCAATAAGAATGTGTATTTTAATAGTAAACTCTTCTTAAATATAACTTATACTACCACGTCTGCGACATTAACGATGCTTATGCGATAATACTCTACTCTAACATATTTACAATAGAAAGTAATTGTGGACCAAGTAAGGTTGTATGCTAAGAACAGTAGCTGACGAGTCCAGCATTCTAACCCTGGAGCTAAACTGCACTTTATTATTGGTTTTTCTTGATTAGCCGCGCGACCATTAAGTTCTGCAGAGAGAATCTGCTCCACAGTTACTCAATGTTATGCATATTGCATGCAGTTGTATTCTACGCACAAGGTTTGTTTCCAGCTACCGCACAAAGCTAGTTTTTACGCTCCTACGTAATTCGGCAACTTATCCCCCATCTTCATGGATCTATTATAATATTATTCGGACCTAGGCAGCCTGTCGTACTATACATCAATTGACCTTTGTATAAAGGTAATGTATATATATATATATATATATATGCTTACCATTTATCGATATGTGATACGTTGCTTGTGTTTTTATAGTACTATGGCTTCCTGATAAAGGTTACAGTAGGTAGACGAAACATGTAAGAGCGTAAAAACTAGCTTTGTGCAATAGTTGGAAATAAAAGTTTGTGTCTGTTCCACAGAGTTTAGTGCTTAAACACATACAAATTACAAAGTACAGAATTAGACTTGCGTAATAGAAGTCGGTTGTAGTAATGTTTTTTGTTTCTTTTCGATAAACAACGGAGAGTGTAAGACAGGTAAGACGCTGTTTGTGGTGACGAAAGCGAATAATTTCGCGAATTCGTATGACGTTTTGAGCAGGAATAACTGCGGCGAGTACAGGTTCATGGCCTGTTGCGACACATTAATTCGTTATGTAGTCAATCACGAGGAGTAAAGAAATGTAGTATTTACAAGTCTAGACCACATAAGAAATATTCTGTGTCACGTGTGAGTGAACGATATGATAGATCTGTGGGTATCATACCAGAGCTAGCCAGATCTTCCTGCGCCTTCTCCCCAGAAGCACCTCCGCTACTGACAGTCTTTTCTTTCTTGGGTTTACGCTTTCTCGTTTGAATGCCGTCTTTCCGCATGGCCAGCGGACGATTCACACCGTGCAGTTTGAAGTACAGACCGCACGCATTACACACGGGTTCACCTTCGTTGTTGCGACGCCATAGCGTCGTGGTGCGAGTCCCGCAGTTGGTGCAGCACAGACCCAGGCGTCTTGTGGCAGTCTGTAATTATTCAACCATGATATTGGTGTAACCTACAGATCATGTTACACAAAGCTCTTGTCGAAAGTCAGTATATTTTAATAAAATGTGATATGAACTGCGTTCTTTTGGGCTATTACGCAGCGAGTAGTAGAATTACCACCACTCGCTGCGTAATAACCCAGAAGAACGCAGTTCTCATCCACTTCGTGGCAGAAGCCTAAAATCAAGCAGTTGTGAAGGGAGTTATTCCATGAAATACATGATACAAGATACTTGTCCGTCAAGTTCAGGAAGGAAGTGTTTTTTTTTTAGTTTCACTCTGCACACGAAAAGTGGTTGATGGAAACAATAGTTTTATGATGTTTAAAGATTGTTCTTTAGGGATTATACAGAACTGCATGAGACAATATATCGCATATAGTAAGTAGGTGGTGAAAGATTTGGAAGGAAGAGGTAGTGACCTGTTTGCAGGTACTCTGCTGGTATTCTTCTGGAGAGACTGGGGGAATTCATGAGAAGTATGAGCCGCAGTGTTAAGTATTCTAGTCTAGAGCATTGCCACCATTCCCACTTCTTCAGGGTGAGAATGAAGAAAGATGGTACCCCAGTTAGGTATAAAGATAAGGGGCTATAATCCAATCAGTGTGCAGTTTATACGATTAAGATTATTGCTGAGTATATTTAGCCGTTTAGAAACACTCCTAAGTAGAGATTCCAAATTTATTTTTCATTGATCGAGAAAAGTTTTAAACTGGCTAAGCCAGCCGGAACATAAAGATTTCTGCTTCTGAGGTAAAGAATTTGAGGAAATTATTTCAAATCTACATACGTCTTCATGGCATGATGCTTAAGAAAACAGACAATCTCAGGTGTTTACTTATGAATTAATTGAATTTTGACGAATAAAGCAAAGGGTTTAAAGATCACATTTGCTTACGCAAGAAATAGACTACCTTAATGTGTAATGTTATGAGAAAGCGAATACGTGCTCTCATCTCTCGTTAAACGAGCACTTTGTTCCGAGTTTTCGCTACAACCAGCAACACATACACACAGCCTGTTTTTTATAAAAGAGTCAATTCCCCCAACTAATATGATCCCTAAGTAGCTCGTCTACAAGCATGCTGAATCACTTTTCTCTCGTACTTCTTCGCTGATGTCCATTGGAATATATACCAATCGACACGACCTAAAATCCCAGAGGACTTGATTCTTCAGCAACTCAACTGTGAGACACTGAAAACTCGCAATATTAGAGTGGCTTCCTCACCGTCAAACAGCACCCGGCTTCTCCTGTCCGTAAATCAGGGTGCAATAGTGACTTTCAAGGCCCACTCTTTACAGTTGGTCTTGAAATATTACGATTCAGAATTTGACCATAAAAGAAAGCCAACAATAAAATAATTGTGGAAGAAATAGAATATAAAATTTACAATAAACAATAGAGTTTTAACCTTGGACAGGTTAAATACAAATATGACAGAATTATTTAAGCGTTGCTACAAAATATTTTGCATGATTATTGGCCTTGACAAAGCCATGGAAGACATACAGAAAAAAATTGGCATCCTGGTGTTTGAAGTTGCGTTCGAAGAATTTGACAAATAGGAAGTTCGTGAAATTTTAATCTTTCACATGGAAAATTATCGAAGAAGTCGCTGGACACGACAAGCATAAAAATATTGAATCTGTTGAAGAAGACGCTGTAGTCGTGACAATATTAGATACCAGAGCCGTTTGCACGTGACCAAAAAGTGAGGAGAGCAATAGTAATTTTTGACGAAAATGGCCTAAACTAAGAAAGAAGTTTCGGTTATAACCTAATCTAAATATTTACCTTTCCTGGTACTTAAAATTTTGCAAAACGAAAAAAAAACTGCCAAAAAAACCATGCTTCAATTCCTTTCGTCTACAAACAACTTCGCCTCCATATCTATAAAAAAAAATTGTACTAAGGTGTGGATGTTGATGCATCTTAGGGCGAAGAATGGAAGCCCCTTCAAAAACTGTCAAGAGATGGTGGCTGCCGGCCACCATCACCACCTCATCGAAGTGATGCGCACTTCTCGTTTTGTTAGAAACAAGATTTGTTACCTAACTCTCAAGATGTAACAAGACAAATTTTTACAACTATATTTTTATTAACTCTGCATGTTTATTCCTCATGTAGAGTTCAAAAACATTTTGTTTCTCCATTTTCACCAAATGTGCTCCATAATAATTATAATATCTTGCATAAAAACTTTGTTAATTTTACGTCTTATTACATAATTTGTACGTACTTAGAAAATGATGGTGCCAAACTGCTGAAAGTTTGAGAAACGTACCTAAACCAAACTACTACTGCCACCGGGTGTCAATCCAATTGCATTTAACAAATATATCTATCTGTACCCAATCAGGAGCACATGAAACGAATCCGATTACTTCGTGCATTTCCATCGGAATTTTTCTTCTTCTTAGGAGTCTTCGCCTACGAGCAGAAATTTGGAACAGAGTGTGCTCATACACCGACAAATTACTCTGTGTGAAGCTACTCACCAGCCTCTTGGACGGTTTTATAAGCGGACGGTTCATTCCATTCATCTTGTGGTACAGCCCGCACGCGTTGCACAGGTAATGACCAGTCCCGTCCCGACGCCATAGTGGTGTCGAGATGGCGCCACAGTTGACACATTCGCGTCCTTCCCCGAACTGAAATTCCATTGCTCCATCTGGAAGTAGGCAAAGTGTTGCACACGTACAGTAGGATTTAACAGACTTAAGCATTTCACTGTATTACCCCAAACAGTTCCAGAAACTTCAGACTCCTGTTTTCAGAACAGGAAGACTCAAGATCACCAGAACAAAACTCTTACATATAATATTTCTTTTAATAACAAAATCATAGTAGGATCATTTGCTGTAGGCTACTCAACAGTTTTTAATGGCGTTGCGATTTTGCCTACTTCACCTATCTCGATGTCCATTAGTTGTACTTGTAGTCCCTTTGTGGCAGTGCTAATCACATGACGGATTTATGTTGCAATTTTTATTCTTCCTTGAATATAAGCTGTGTCTAATAAAAAAAAATCTCAGACGAAAGTTACGGTTCTGTTTTAGCTTCATTTGAAGCAGGGTCAGTAAAGACCAAAACTAAATTAATTTGATGCTTTTTAATATAGACATCGAATATTAAAGGGAAAATACATAATTAGTTGTCCACAACTCTTTTTACGGGCGTTCACAAAATTACAAAAAAGCTACTATTAGCTTCATCGTGTCTGCCTGTCTGTCTGCCTGTCCGCATAAAACAACTCGACTTCCACTGGACAGATTTTCATGAAATTTGATATTTCAGGATCTCTCGAAAATCTTTCAAGAAAATTTGAGTTTCATTAAAATCTGAAAAAATAACAGGTACTTTGCATGAAGGCCTTTTTACATTTGTAATAATGTCTTGCCTTAAAGTGAGAAGTGTAAACACAAAATTTGTAGACAGAATAAAAACACATCCTATGTTTAAATTTTTTTTCGAAAATAAATGACATTTACGAGGTAACGTGGAAAAATTTGGCAGTCAGACAGGCCACATATAACAATGTAATACGGCGCTGAAAAGATGCACTTTGCAGGCTGGATGACTAAGGCAAGAACACAGGTACAAGCTGATAATATTGAATATTTACTGGTTTTCTACGGCATCAGTTTTTACCCGAAATCGCCACATGTTATATTGGGTTTTACGTACGTTGTCTTGTTCACACTTTCAGATATCGACTCGTACTCTTTTAAGTTTCGTTCACAGTTTCGTCCATCATCAAATAATACACTAAAATTATCTTGAAGAAATACTATAAAAACAGTCAATATATTTTTAATTATAGGACAAGATGGTCGGAATTGTGGTTGAAACATTTATCAAGAATTGATATTTAAATACAAAATAGAGTTTTGAAAGACTAATTGTGAGTTTTCCCTTTATGTGCGCATTCACAACGAGGTATATAAACATAAATTTCAAACTGAATATTAAATTTAATTTCGATTGGTACTGTATTTCTAGAGGTGAAACATGGGTACTGGTAGACACGACAACTCATAAAATTTAATTTTGTATGCTTAATGGCAAGGAATCTTATAGATTAAAAGTTCCTATGTCCTTTGTCAGGCTTTTTCTTGGGCGTGAGTATAAACAAATTAGGAAATAAGGCGTAACTTCATAACATTGCTGCCTTTGCTCCGCTAGTCCATCACATTTTCATTACGTGAATGCTAGCTTCATTTTTTATAAATAGCGTCAAATAGTAGGGGTGGACAAGCAAGATTTTCCCGTAAAAAATGTGATAAAAATTAGGTCAGTGGTCGTCGAGTTATGAGATGATAAACCAGAAGATACCTCTTAATTTGATTATCACGAAAACCATAAGACTCACAAAAGAATAATACGGAGAATCAAAATGTGCTTCATTTTGCTGTACAACTTTTGTTTGCAATATTTTTTGTTCCAAAAATTTACGTAGCGAGTTGCGCTCGAGATGACCGCAGAAAAGCAGAGAGGTCTTCATGAAAAATATTGGTTATTGTTGTCTGGTTGTTACAAAATTGTAAAAGGGTTCACAGAGCTTAGTAAAAACTTTCAAATACAATATTGTATTAATATCTTCGAGGGATTTCGGAGTTGCCACGCGTGAACCTGTAGACGGAGAGATATGACGAAGACACTAGACGCATTTTTGTATCTATCATTTTGAGCCCATAAAAAGTAATTACGTTTTGTTCTTCACAATAATTTTAATTACTAAGCTGCATGGTCATCTCTTCAGCCCATCAGTCGTAGCCTCATACTGTCGTGCCAGTACATGTGATTGACAAAAATTTAAAAATTTTCAAGAAGGTTTGTATAAAATGCATTTGTTAATTTTCGTACTCCTTGCAATTAATCATACCGAATGGCAAACTTCCTGTCATCTAGGGTGAGGATGATGTGACAACGGCCCCTGATTATGGAGACATAGTGTAAGCGATAGAGATGTATATTTTGTATCACACACCACTAGAATCTGGAATGAATAGTAGCAAGTATTTAGTGATTGTGATAAAATTATTTCTATATAAAACGCAATTTACCTAGTGCCATGCCTACTATTCGGCACAAATTAGTATAAAATATTTAATTGTATTACTATGCCTTATATTTCCTAAAAAATACTCGAATCATAATAAGTTCGCAAATAGATACGAAGGGCTGCTGTTAAATAAAGATACTAGTTTTGTATAGTACTTTATTAATTAAATTATTTATTTACATGTTATCTCTTTCACAATAATTTTCATTAAAACTTAAACACTGCTGCGTACCAACGTTCCAGGCCTCGAGGTATCCCCTGAAATCCTTTCATGATACTGTTTCATGTAACACTACCGTCGTCTTCCAGCACCTCACATGAAACACTCAAGGTTTCGGTGGCACTCTTCTGTAGTTTCACATGTTTCTAGGATTTTTTATTTAGCATAGGCTAATAGGGGCAAGTTGGGGCCGTTTATAAAAATGATTACTTGATACTACGTCAACGTAACGGAGCGTGGTGTGACAAGCGGCTGGGGGAGGTTGCAGCAGGAACATATATATATATATATATATATATATATATATATATATATATATATTTTAGTGATT
>Ga0136643_10014171_pt1 | contig 11951 bp, 6 predicted proteins | sample TergutLab28metaG_FD_96883 | JGI IMG/M metagenome (GOLD analysis project Ga0136643, IMG submission 96883) | Labiotermes labralis P1 segment gut microbial communities from Petit-Saut dam, French Guiana - Lab288 P1 (version 3) (version 3) | ecosystem: Host-associated > Arthropoda: Insects >...
CCATCTCAGCATTTGCTTATAGACACAGGGAAACCAAGAAAAACCTGTGTCGAGGTGGCCGGTCGCAGGACCTTCCGAATACTGACTTCTAGCCAGCAGTCCGGCATCTAAAGTAAAAAAACAACAATGCACACATAGTACAACAAATAAACATAAGATGACAACAATACACACAAGAGAGCTACAACAATACACACGGCTAATTACTAAACAGTTTCATCATGCAGAACCGTTGTCAGTGGAAAAATAAATTAATAAATATCGTGTTCATCGGAGGGGTACAGACTAAACCATTAGGAGGTCATAGGTTTAATTCCGTTAATTTTTCTTGGGAATCTCCCACTGTCTGTATGATGCCACTTGCTGAGAAACTCCAGCTTGGAGCAGTTAAGAAGGCACGACAGTCGGCACTGCAAGACGTTAGAACATGTGATGTAAGGTCACGAACCTCCATTGCGGGTGTTTCGGTTCGGAGACTCAGTATTAAGGCGGCTTGCTATGGCTCTGGTTTTTATGGTGCTCTACAGTCGTTTTCCTTTTCGACCCCACATGACATATGTAGCTGACTGTCATGGAGTAAAGTCTTAGGTCGTGTGAGAGAGGTGTGCGCACGCAATATTTCATCTCGCTGCTGTCGTGGCTCCACTTCTAGTAAGACGAATTTTCTAGCCTATGATTCGGCTTCGGTGGTCTTGAGGTAGCGTGCTGGCCTTTGGTACCCAAGTTCGCGGGTTCAAACCCGGTCGAAGCCATCGGATTTGTAGGGCGAAAAAAAATCCTCAGCACGCCTTCCTTCGGAGGGGAATTAAAGCCGTCGGTCCCATGTCGTAGATTTACGGCATGTAAAAGATCCCTAAATTTACGTGGAAGCCGGAATTTAGGCAAAATTACTACCGGATATCTTTCTCGCCCACATTTCCAACTTTCGCTGCTAGGATCTCTCGCAGAGGCACGTGGCGGCGAAAGTGGGAACGTCTAAAGGCGGGGGAAAGCAATCACAAAATACCCCCAAGAACTTGCCTAGGATGCAGTGTGCCAAGAGCGATATCGGTTCCATGATCGGGCTCTGGCTCCTGCCGGACCGACCTTAAGGGCTGAATACTAATGAATGATGAATGAATGGTTCGAAGCTGATAATTTCCTTGTGCAGTAGGGTAACACCAGCAGTAATGTGTATGTGTAAGAAACAAGATCATTGCTTGATCACAGGCTTCCCCCGTGATGTATGTTCAAGCAGTCCAAGAACCTTGAAGATGGGACCCGACAAGTTGTCCCGAAACGTCTGTACGAAATTACCACTATGCGTTGCGTAATATCCCAGAGGAGCACATATCTTAGTATCATAGCAGAATATTCGTGTTTCGTATTTTGCCACGACTGGCAGAAGCACATGAAACGTACCTTACGTTCATTAGAGATTTTTTGTAAGCCGTGTGGTTTTAGTGCTAATTAAACAGAAGTAATTCTGTTTGTATAGCCGATCCTGGTGGCCGTGCTGTCTAGCGCGTGCTGGGATTGCAGGTTTGAATATCGCAGGAGACATGGATGTTTGTCTCTTGTGTGTGTTTTGTGTTGCCTGGTACTCGTCTAGATGAGCCCTACCGGGCGTGTGTTTGTGTGTCTGTGTGTAATCACGAAGTCTCGGCGTTGAGTAGGCCTAGACCCACTGGGCTGTCAAGCCATGGGGGAAGAAATCCGTATATATCGGTAAATGCTCCTTGGTAAATTTGACAATCAAAATGTAGAACCAACTGCCTGCAGTGGTGCTAACGACTTTCCCTTGTCAATCACATATTTTTAGAAAGAGAGTTAAGAAAGTAATTATAAGTGAGGAGATGTGAAGGGTTTTCATGAAGCGTGGTGACGAAACGTCCAAACGTGCGGGAAGTGAAAAATGGGGAGTGAATTGAAATGAAGTGATGTAAAGTGAGTTGAAGCGACGTGGAGTGAAGTGAAGTGATGATCTGGGGTGCAATGTATTATCATTGATTTTTATATTATGTAGGTTCTGTGTGGTAGGTTGTCTCATTATTACCTGTTTCTGTTTGTCATTTTTTAGTTACTCGACTTATGTTTTTTAATATCCTTTGTATGTTTGTCTTCTTGTTTGTATGTCTGTTTTCTATTTTGTCTATTGTTTGTTTTGTATTTGCTTTGTGTATTTGTATATAGCTTCTCTTTCCTATTTTATACAAGTTTACCGACCACTTCCACCAGGTGGAAACCAAATTGCAGTAAATAAATATCATATCATGTATACCTGAAATTATGCAAAGTTACCCCCGAAACGTCGATTAGAATTAAAGTGGTTATTCAAAGGCTTACTTCGAGTGAAATATTTTGACATGAGTTATAATATATACCGTCATGCAGTTCCTGCTCCTTCCAGCAGATCTCCCTCAGCGAAGCTGGAAAGGTGGACGTAGCCAAGGTCGATATGTTTTGTAACAAAACCTGCGTACTTAAAGCTACTTGCAGTTTGAAATGAGTTATTTTCATTGCTTATGCCCAGGCGAGCCCTTTTTAAAGAGCGCGAGTTGCTTTCCATGTGCTGTCAGAACAACACCGTCCATGTAAATACGTGCCATTTCCTCTCCTGTCTGCAGTTTCTCCTCGTAAATCAACTTATTGTAAACATACAAGCAGAGTTAGGGCTATCCTCCCGCCGGGCGTAGCGAAATAAGAACGTATCATGCGTGGATTTATTGGCGACACTGTGGCTGCGTTACTGCCGCTGATGTCTGAGCGGCTGGAATGGACACCCGCTTTTTAGGCGCGTTCGCAAAATTGCGAAAAGCGACTTTAACTTCATGTCTGTCCGTCCACATGGAACGACTCGGCTCCCACTGGACGAATTTTCATGAAATTTGATAGTTGAATATTTTTCGAAAATCTGTCGAGAAAATCCAAGTTTCAGTCGAATCTGACAAGAATGACGGGCACTTTACGTGAAGACCAATGTACATTTTTGATCATATCTCGCTGAATTCTTCTTATAATGAGAAAATTTTCAGGCATAAATTTTGAAGAAAATAAAAATACACATTTTACATTCAGTAACTTTTTTTTCGAAAATCTGACCGTTTATGAGATGATGTGGAAAAACATTGTAGAGCCGGACAGGCCACAGGTGACAATATAATGCTAATCATGCGCACGGAATGCTGGATACCCAAGGCTGAAAACACACTCAGAATATGTAACATTTATTGCTTTTCCACTGCAACAATGGTTGCACGATCGCGCATCTTTATTACGTTATACGTGTAGTACCTGCCGTGTTAATCATGGACCTCAGAGACCTCAGATGGCCTCAGCGTGCCTTTGGAATTCCTTCAGCTGAACAACAATGTTAATATGAAGTACTGATGTAAGGTATGCGTTATGGGACGGTTTTAGTCCTCGTTAACAATGCCGTGTTAAAGAACAGTACACAGAAAAGGGGAAAATATTTTTCAGCTCCTGGCTTAGTGGTGCGAAAATAAAATATAGAAACTGGTATATTTTTCGGGAAAAGCATGGCATGGCTTTGGCAGGAACGTGGACAATATAAATAACTAGATCGGCCTGCACTGCATGGAGTGTCCTTTGCATTGCTTTGAATTATAGCGAGTGCGCGCAAAATTTTAGGGACTCTTTTTTTAGAAGATAAATTTCCGCATGTTTCCTTACATCAATCCCAACACCAGTATTTGGGGAATTAACGGAAGAAGAAAGATATAGGGCACCAACACAAATAACTATTCTCCTCAGTTTCCTGTCTTATCACAGATACAATAGCGAAAATGTTGAGTAATAGAAATTCACTCTTGACGTTCATAGAGTCGTGCATCGTAATATTATGTCTACAGTAAAACCAACAAGATGCACCAATGTATCAAATTTATTTTACTTTAGAATGACACTCTACATGTTTCGGACGGTCTTTCCGTCCATCATCAGGAGTTCAAGACTATACACACAGCTTGCTGGCGGGTACGTACCCGCTAGCAAGCGGACAGTTTTCAACTCCTGATGATGGACGGAAAGACCGTCCGAAACATTTAGAGTGTCATTCCAAAATAAAATAAATTAGACACATTAGTGCATCTGGTTGGTTTTAGTATAGAAAGAAATTCACTCCTCACAGTAGGCAGTTAAGATAGCAACCCTGTTGAAGGGACATTTACGTTTTGTGGTAGAGGGTTTGCATTCGATATGAGACCTTGTTTCTTAATGTGGATTTTTTTCATTCTTTGATTTAGGTAATGTCAAGTATATTGTGACAATGACAAGAAAATCAATAATATTTCGGGTGAAGAACTTGTAATTTACTTATTTTTTTGTGTATTTAAGTGAAAAAATAGCTGTAACATAATTCTATATCTCCGTTTATTGCGCTGTATCAAAACTTTTATCCGTTACAAATCGACATAATATACTGTCGAGTATGGAGAATGGCACAGAACGTTTTTGAAAATGTTATCTATAGCCCTCCACTCGATCATACCTTTGAACTAGGACAGGTTTCTTACTTCTTGCAATGGCCCTGGTTCTTTACTATATGAAAATCTTCTTTTGTCGTAGTTCGGTAATGATATTCTCATACTGACAAGAATAATTTGCCGACCGTTCAGTGAAATTTGAAATGCCCATTGTAACTGAAGAATACTGTCTTTAGGGGCGTGGTACTGTATAATATGTTATAGATTTACTGACATTTCGGAGATTATCGCGTTTTTCAGAAGCTGGATGGAATGCGGAGCCATTTTGGTACTCCAGAAGGAAGGCCAATTGCTACCAGATTACACTGCGTCACATCCCAAAAGACAGTATTCTTTTAGTCATAGGCTGCTAGTCAACGTCACGCAGACCTATGCCTCAAAGTGTCTGCCCTTCGAACGTGGCAAATGTCGTGGTCCATTCCGGTCACGTGGGGCATTGACATGCTGCTAGAGCGCTTTTGTATAAAAGTCGTCGTGGGTGGCATATGTCTTTTCGTACGTCGGGACTGTAATTGTTTCTTAGTCTGACGTCATTATTACGCTGATGCCTTTTATTCTCGTGTTGTCTGCTTTTCTTGACATCTATTATAACAGAAGGATTAAGTTGTTGCATCTCCAAAGCACGGTTCTCGTTCATGTAGTGAGAGCATTGATGTCCGTTACGCTTCAGTCACGTGGTGCAAGGGTTTTGTAATGTAATAGTTAAGTGGATGCATATCTGTTGCATGGTTCGTGATAGTGTGTTATCGCTGTTTGTTGCAGTCGCATCACATAGTGCATCATCTTGCGTCTTGCAGTGTTGTACAGGTCTTTCACAATTCACTTGTAGCCTCTTACTGACTGAGGAAGTTAGGTATATCACGTTGTCATGTTATAAAATACGATACGATAAAATACAATATCTTTTCCCAGCGAAATAATGTAACAATAAAGTGTTAAGAATGGGAGTACAACTTACTGCAAGTATATAAAAAATTCACTAATATTCGTCAGCACAACAATTATTTATTGGATTATATTGGCTACTTCGTGATGACCTCCCTAAAAGAAACTACTGCAAGTATTGTTATGTAATATGATCTGTACATCGCATAGTTGAGATTAACTGGGAAGGACGTTATAAATATATATGTCACATCTGTTTTTTATGACAGTGAAGATTTATGTTATATTTTTAAGTTAGTACATCGTGTAGTGTCGCGGGTTATTAACGGCGTTTGGAGGGAGCTATTGCTTAGAGCCACCTGCGGTGGCGGCAACAGGTTATTAAAAATGTTGGTAACATCTTACCAGTCTATACGGTTTCGTAACTTAGAAGACGAGACTTTCATTTAAAGTAATTTCAATGGTTGAGTAATAAAAAGTCCACACGGTTGACTTAGCTCCATGTGTAAATGACCAGTTTTTTATGTTGGTATTTTGAACGATCAGTGTCATATAGTAAAAATAAGGCCGAACTCGCTTACAGCGTCATGAAATATATTTTGCGTCCTTATAAACGAGCTCTGTTCTAACCGAGTAGTATAATGTTACAGTTAACAGTGAGGAATTAATTGGAACCACTGAACGTCTGACGCTATAGACGAGGCGTTGCATTTACCGATGTCGTTATAACCGGCCTCGACTCTACGAGTATTTAACTTCAACTTTTGTGTTTTCAAAGTGTACTTTAAATAAAAATAGATCATATAACATAAGATTTTTCGAACTGAAACAAAATGTTTACAATAATCGAAACAAAGGGAATATCTTAGAAAATTACAAATTCTTATACTAACCCACGAATTAGGAAATATCGAGGTTAACAGATTCAAAGGAAGGAAGACTGAAACATGGTTATAAATTGGTTAGTGTCGTTAGAAGAGTTAAAGAATAATAATTGAGCTAGCACACAAAATATTCACTTTACTTTGAGGGTTATTCCAACTAAAATGAATTTTTACGTCAGTAAAGAGACCGCCTTTGTGGCAAACATTTGATGTTAGAAGTAATTATTCTCGTTCCCATTTCCAGACAGGCTGTTGGATTCACCCAATTTCTTTTCCACTAGCTTTAGTTTCGTTTAGCTAGAGATAAACTGGTTGCAGCGCGTAGATAACGAACTGAGTGCAATGCAGTGCAAAAGTGAGACAATTTTACCTTTTTATTTGCGCAAAAGATACATTTAACCGCATCTTCAGTTTTAATAGCGTATTATAACGTTTCTCAATAACATATTGGTACTGCTTTCTAATTTTTAAGGATATTTTCTGGTTTCAACAGCTTCTCATGTGGCTCTTTTCCTGGAAGTCTCTTGCTGCAATAGATGTCGGGGAACATTTGTCTGGGTGCCTCTTGATGCGTGTGCTTTGTCTGTAGCTGGTTATCTTACGAACGTCAAGATCGCTTCCTTTCACATGTCTCCACATTCTTTATTCAGTGTTACACCATCTTATTTCGTTTGCGGCTATGTCAGCTAACACCTGAACCAGGTTCAAAAAACAAGCGGCAACGAGTAAGGTCTGTTGTCAATACTTTTTGCAGGCTGTACTCAAAATGTCCGTTAAAGTCATTACTTCTGTGTACTTGTATGTAGGTCTGAAGCATTCACGTGTTTTGCAACAATGGAGTCCCGATTTACTATGGTTCTCAGAAGGAATAATTACAGGCCCGTAAATTACAGTGAATAATTGTCTCAGTTTCTTCTTTACGATTCGAAGAGTTAAACATGTTCACTGTACTTCACGACCAAATATTCTCTTCGTCGCTAGTACATTCAACTTTCAGAGGACCGTAACACTTTACATTTCCAAACCGTGCTAAATAAGTAATTGCTAACGCCGCTAGCCGCTCTAAAACACAAAAAGAAGAGATGAAAATCAAAATAATTTTATGCTATTACAAACCGAAGGCACAACATCAAAATGAGAAATTTCGCGCTCTTATACAGCTGTGTCGCGTATACTGAAGGTTCTGTGTTGAATGCTGGTCAGAGGCGGGGCACTAGAAATATTTTTTAATCCCTTCGGATGAATGACTTAAGGGGCGATCCTGTACGCCACGATTGGTCCTTTCCAGAACACTGCAGGTCATGTTGTCGCTTTACTCTGCTTTATATGGGCGACACGTCTGCAGTTAAAGTCTTAAAAAGTGTGGCCTTAATTGGTACTAAGGGATTGAAAGCAAAAGGAGTATGGAGAATCTTAGGCATTCAGGAACTTATTGATACTTCTCGGAAAATGCAAGGAGCAATGTGCTGAAGGGTGATGAGCAGGGAGAGGTATGTGGCATGTATGGAAGAGATGGAAGATACAGGAGCAGTACTTTCGCCGGAAGGCTGGAATCTATAAGCCACCTGGTGAAATAAGGAGGTTGGAAGATAAGATTAAAATTTACCTTAACCAAAGTTTATTATGGGTGTAAACTGTCTCAGGATAGAGTTCAATGATTTAAGTTCAGCATTATTCAGTCCTATTAACAGCTACGCAGCTATCAAGCACTTTCTGAGGTAGAATTGTATTTAATTGGTAGAGTTATCTGAAATTAGTGTGATTAAATAATATTAAAATCTATCAACCTTCTATCCTGCTTGAGATTTTGTAAAGGTGGAGTCAATTTGTATCTGCAAATATTGCATATTTTCGTGCACCGTTCTTCTTAACACTAAACATGTGGCAGTCGAACCCGGATATTTGAGTGGTTTTTACTCAGTCATCCTCACAATAAGTTGCTTAATATCCATGCCAGTGTTACATATCTCTCTTTTCCAGTTCTTAGAAAAACAAGTGTACAACACGTTTTCTCACCAAACTTCTGTGTGAATTGCACGTATGACCGTTCTAGTCATCTACCTACTCCTTCTAATCCATATTGTTAGTGCTGTTACGGACAGTTGCAATATATACACTTCAATAAAGTTATCAAATTATAATGGCACACTTGTGTCACACAGTGAGTAAGCCTTATCTGTACCCGTACTGTCTTCTTGTAATTCTGCGTGTTAGTGTATTCTACAGCATTATGTCCACTCCTTGTGGGCCGGGTAGCGTAGTCGGTATAGCGACTGGCTACGGGCTTGACGGTCCATGGATCGAATCCCGGTGGGGGCGAGATTTTCCGCACCTGTCCAGACCGTCCCTGGGGCCCACCCAGCCTCCTGTATAATGGGTACCGAGTCTTTCCGGGGGTAAAGAGCGGCCGGGGCGTGACGCTGACCCCTCACACCCTTCTAGTGCTGTGGTCAAGAAAGAGAAAAGCTATACCTCTACTCACCCTATGGGCAGTACGGCCTGTGCGGAGCCTCAGTGCTTGTACATGGGTGCACTTTACCTTTTATATCCACTCCTTAAAGTTACTGTAACTTAAGGAAGTTTATCAGAAATGGTATACAGGTTACAAACGGTAGATACTCTTGCTACGAATCTGTACATAATGTTTTATCTTAGAAATTAACCAACTTGATGCACAAAAATTTTTTTTATGAGTTTCTTTCATGCCTCTACATGTTTCGAGCACCATGTGCTCATCATCAGGAGGTCAAAATTGTATTATACAGCCTCTGGTATCATCACACCTATAGGTGGCCGTCCCGTGCACCGGACGGCCACCTAAAGGTGTGATGATACCAGAGGCTGTATAATACAATTTTGACCTCCTGATGATGAGCACTTTGTGTTCGAAACATGTAGAGGCATGAAATAAACTCATTGTAAAACAAAATTTTGTGCATCAAGTTGGTTAATTACTAAGATAAATATACTAGATGCAGGGTCAGCAAAACATCAAAATCTGTACATAGTTGTTTAAAGGTACTCTTATTTTATACAGCAACGTATATTTTTCTCACGTTTCCTGCTTCGTTCTTAGATTTAAGTATTTCTTAAGAAACTAGTTTTCAGACTCTGAGACTTTCTGTTCTTTCCTCAGCGTAATATGCTGCATCTCAAGCCACAAATAACCCATTCCAAGTTTCAGTGTGTTATTTTGTGATTCATTTTGAATACAAAATTCTGTATCAACAAATGCCCGAATATTTGTCCCTATATCCCTACGAGAATTCTGATGTACGTATGTTGGGGTAACCGAAAATGGTAAAATAGACATGTTTGATAGTGCAGTGCACATAAAAGAAAGTAAATTTACGTGTCAGATAACACCACAAAACGAAGATATCCATTAATTTTTGACCTACTGCACATGTCCTTGTAATGAAACCAAATAGATGCACTAATTTCTCAAATTTATTTTTGGAATAAAACTCTACATGTTTCGGACAGTTTCTCTGTCCATCATCAGGTGTTTTTCACTGTACACACAACAATGGTGTATGTCATACAGGTTTGTTGACAGCTTGCGAGCAGGATCGGGACGGAACTGAGAATTAGTACATCTAGTTGGTTTTATTACAAGAATATATCACGATGCACGTCAAATTTTCCACTGCACATGTGCCCGGTAACACCACAAAACAAATGCAGCAACTGTCCTGTCCTGCCGTATGTACAACATCAGGAGAAAATGATGTGACAGATAATACCACAGAATGAAGGCATCAATTGAACAATAAAAACCAACTAGATGCCACTTATTATTTTATTGTACTTCTTATAGGCTGAACATGTTTCGGGCAATACTATGCCAATCATCAGGAGCTCGCGACTATAATGCTGATTATCACATTGGTCGTTTCGTTCTTGGTTTGCTGTAGGTTGGAGGATAGTTACAGTTAGGCTGGAGTAGTGTCCGGGCTGCAGGCCATAGCACATGCTGCAGCCTGCAGCCCGGACACTACTCCAGCCTAACCGCACCTAACCTCCAACCTACAGCAAACCAAGAACGAAACGACCAGTGTGATAATCAACATTATAGTCGCGAGCTCCTGATGATGGGCATAGTAGTGCCCGAAACATGTTCAGCCCATAAGAAGTACAATAAAATAATACGTGGCATCTAGTTGGTTTTTATTCTTCGGTTATCACAATGATGCACGGTCCAACAAACATCAAAGATATTAATGCTTGTTTATCTTAGAACGATTTAGCTACATTAATGTAGTTATGTCACAACACATAAGGAAAAAAAACTGTTTTGATTAGGTAGTATCAAAGAAAGTCAAGTGTCTGTTATGTTACACTGATTACTGTTCAAAATAACCTCCATCCTTTTTATAAAAATTCTGCGTGTCTGAGAAGAATATTTATTGTCCTTTCGATAATTTCATTATTTTCCTTTACGCAGTCAGCGCATTCCACGATTCATTACAGTAGTTCCTTTTTCCTGCGAATTTTACCAACAGACGCACCTCATTCTTGTGCCCCCACCAGAATTAGTAAAGGGTTGTTGCGTCCTGATGACCTTGTAGCTACGTACAAATATAACTCGGGAAGAACTTTCGTTTGTGGTATATTCTGATGTAACTTTATTTATGTTGCACATAAAGTAGGCTTAATTGCTGTCCTTGTTTTTTGATGTTATCGAACACATCTTATGTGGTAGGTTAACACTCAATGAATGACTTTTTGTCTGGAGTTATCTGACACATAGCTCTGTGTTTATATTTATAGTATGAGAAAACATGTGTTGTACAATTTTCAATAACAGCAATGTGCTTCCCTTAAAAAGCTCGTAGCAGTAACGGTTGATAATTGGCCATGTGTTGATACAGTATTTTTTACTAAAAGTGACTCATAAAGTAAAATCATGCAATTTGGTACACCCCATTCGGAACGTCCTGTACGTGTAATACTTCAGCAGAGCTTTGCGAATCTACTGTACTCAGAGCGTGGGAAAACTTCCTGCTAGCCTACATAAGAAAGATGAGTAATGCAAAATTTGTTATGTTTTTCTGCTCCTTTGTTTACTGTAACTGTCATTGTTATGAGTGCTGTTGTAACAATTATATAGCATGTATATAAAAACTGTAATGTCAGTGAAGATAATCTGCGCACCTCAGTGTCCAGTGCAAGAAGTCAGGCAACGTGTTGCTTTCGCTGATGAATATCAGCTTTGTATTACGACAGTTTTTTTGCCTGCGCGCAACGAAAGAATCATACATTGTTACCGACGGTAGGAACATCCCATTGTGATGTATAAGAAAGGCAAAAGATCTGTGGCCTTCCTGCTCTCATCTGTAATACAGTATTGTCTCAGTAAATATGTTTTGTTTCTGACTGTTTGACGGTGTCTTATAAGTTGTAATTTATATTGTGTGTACTCAATTATTACACCAACCACTGCACATATATAAAATTTAAAAAATTTACGCTTTTGTGGCAGCATGGCGTGTTGTGTAATGTTATGCACATCCGTAGCAGGGCACTCTTCGCAACATAACATTATACAACACGGCATGCTGCCATAACACCCAACTTGTACAATGAAATTAATCTGTGACTATTTCTAGTGTGACTTTAGCAAGGAATATATAGCTCCCTGGTGATGGTCTAAGGACCGAAACATGTCGGAGCGTTTTTAATGTTTTAATGTGTA
>Ga0136643_10014173_pt1 | contig 11950 bp, 6 predicted proteins | sample TergutLab28metaG_FD_96883 | JGI IMG/M metagenome (GOLD analysis project Ga0136643, IMG submission 96883) | Labiotermes labralis P1 segment gut microbial communities from Petit-Saut dam, French Guiana - Lab288 P1 (version 3) (version 3) | ecosystem: Host-associated > Arthropoda: Insects >...
CTGAGGATGATCCCATAGAGGGATTGAAACATGTAGGAGATATTTTAAATCCATTTTAATCAGATAATGTGATTTTAATGGTTTGACAAGTATGTGCAATTAGTTGGTCTTAATAAATATTGTAATTTCTTTATATTTGTCACATCTGTATTCTGAATTGTGGTGAAAGACCATAAGTAAGTAATATTTATGGTTATTTTTGTTTGCGTGTTAGAGACATAAACGCATATACATCTTGTTGGTTTGTTGAAATATGTTGAGACATGAGCATATAATTATAGTGTTCTTGTGTTTGCAGGTGAACGAATCCAATTTACGCAATTTGCTCACGGTAGCAGAGTGGTCATCACTGCTGGGGACTTCCGATGATGGTAAGTTTATATCCACTTGAGTTGTTAGTTTATTCGGTGCTCTTTGTCTACCCAAATACACATGAACTGATTCATACATATAAACACTGTCTTCCTTTCGCTTACACCACAATTTCTGTCACAAATTTTGACTTTATCCTTGCTGAAATCTCTATCTAAGGCAGGGGTTATTGGGAATCTTCAAGGCGTACTGAGAAAAATCGCGTTATGCAAATTTCTAGTGGAAAAAATAGGAGTAAGTTACAGCGAAATCTTACAGATCATTCATATCTTGAATTAATTACATTTTTAGATATTAAAAATTGAAGCATTGCTGGTTCAACTTCCGCAGTAGCTGATTGAGAAGCCGGCTGCGTTTAGCTGATGCATTTAAAATTTTCAGGATTCGACCAATTTCTTTCCCGTTTTACAGTGTCACAGGAGATCCCCCCCCCCCCCAATAAAGTGTATTTGTTGGTTTATTTACTAAGATCTTCTCATCCTGTATTTGTTTATTTTCAAAGGCGTCAATTCAGAAATGTGCCGCAGAACACCGTGCTGGGCGACGGGTTGTTGCCTATCCATCTATAGTGCAAGAAATATGATCTAAATATCCGTCAGAATATAACTTCCAAATTCACGCGCTGCCACAAAACTAAAAAAAACTCATATTTTATTCTAGCAATGCCACAGTACATAGTACTGAACTTTATGATCTCAGCATATTTTATGCGCTATGTTTAGTCTCACTCTTAATGATTCACTTGGTATTAGTCGTGTCTTTGCACTTAGAAAGACGCAAGTAACATTAATCCTTGAGGTATACTGCTTTTTTGTTCATTCTGTATGTGTAGTGCCTTGTTGCAGTCAGAATACAAGTCCCACTCAATGGACACTTCACACTTAAATAAGCTATGCATTTCGGTGCTTTGGCCTAACTACAAACCACTAACAGTACGATGCACCACAGAAATCTTTGCATTCAAACTGAACGACATAGTGTCTTGATATCATATAACACACTATGATGTCAAAACTTGTAATTTTATGTGAGGTTCTTTTTTTTACCTGTACTCTGTTTGTGAAATCACCAGGATGTTTCCTTGTGGTCCGATTTTTAGGAGTTGAATCGTCAAACACTGTTTTTTTTTAAAGTTATCTCCTATTGTTTCTAAATTGCAATGTATATTTCAGATTCGTTTAGACGGAAATTCTTCCAGATTTCCTGTTACGTTTCCTTGCATTCGAACATTAAGAAGCATGCGGTTTACCAGTTCCTCCTTCTAGTAAATTACATTTCATTTGCTCTGTGCTCTAGGGCGCATGACTGTAATTGTCGCAGCACGCGACAGCATGTGACCAACTTCACACATAACCTAACGCACTGCCAGTTCATTGTTCCGGACGTTACAATGTCCTGGACCACAGACCGAAACGAAAGGATTCTAAATTTTAAGAGTGTCCAAGAAAAATGTTGCCACACTGCTGAAATATGCAATGTAAGTACTTAAACTAAATAAAACAACACACTGTTACGGATAGCCAATTTGAACATCTCCCCCCCCCCCAAAAAAAAAAGACAATTCCCAGCATTTTTGTGCGCTAATTTCGTCCTCTGTTATAGTTCTGTGCTTTTGACGTGATATAGGTGTAGGATGAAAGCACAAAAAATGTAACACTACCTTGAAAAATGCTCCATAACCGAAAACCATATAATTTTTCTCGCCACAGCAAGCTTGCGCATTAATTAGTGTCCACCCAGGTGTTACAGCATGCGTTTTCTTCTTGCGAACTGTAAATAAAACAAATAAGTTTACATTTTAAACAAAACATAAAATACGCGAATTAGAAAACTTAGGTTCTGCATGAGGTAAGGCCATGTTAATTGCATCCATTTACCTTACCTTATTCTTCAGTCCCTCTTTTGTCTTAGAACGAGTTGACCTCTACTTGCACTCAAAGTAAAAGAAGTAGACATTTTTGTTTCTAGTTAAACTACTACTAATTTTAATGCGTATATGTTAGAGTCATTTACACAACAGAGCAGAGCTAGATTTCTGTTCGTGTGAGATCTCCATAAACCTCATTACAGCAGGAGCATTCGAGTAGGGGTGGAGTGCGTAAGATTATATCTAAGTGAATAAGAAACTTCCAAAACTTCATTATTGTCTTGTCTTCAGCACGTGCAGATGTAAATGGTTTAAGACAAAAACGGGCATGAAGAATAAAAAAAAAACAATTATCGATACATTAGTAAATCAGCGCGCACTTTGTGTTAAATCAGGTATACAACAGGTAACGGAAGATTTTTGTCAGCAACCCGCTGTAATTGATCTCCTTAAATACGGAAACAAATGAATAAGGAATATAAGGAATAAAACAAGAAAACCTTCTCAGGTCCGACAGCTTTATGCACAGCAAATTCCAAAATATGAAACATAATCCTGGCGGTCTTAAGAAGGAAATGCAATTTACTTTGGTTACAAATATATCATATTTTAGACATAAAGGTCGCTAGCCTAGCGATGTTTCTGGGACGCAGGAGAAACAAGGGAATTCTGGCCCTTCGCACGATTAGACGTCACACCACAGTGCATATTCACACCTCTTCCCACACATTGAACTCTTAATATGCCACACGTGCTCGTATACCTGTTACCATTATTTTAAATTGCAAAAAAAAAATATTTTGAAAAGGTAGTAAATGTAGTAGACTCTACATATTCTTTAACTTCAGTGATCGGCATTTATATCTTTCGTTTTTATGAATTTTAATACTATTGTTTTGAGTTTCCGTGTCTAGTTCCAACACACCGAGACGAAACCACTTATTTGGCTGCATCTGATAACGTAAAGGTGGTCAGGGCTAATTACTATAGTGCAGTGAACTGTATAGATATAACAAGGTATGACAAGGACACACTCGCATGGAAATAAGCATTAAAACTTATAGATATGAAGTAGAAACAGGAAGTTCCCTGCAAAATTAATTGTATTTATATCTATTCGAATTCCCTATTAAAAAGTAACCTTAAAGGGCTTAGAACCTGGTCGCTGAATAGTAATTATGGCCCTAGGATACGGTTATTATACGGTGGCTAACTGTTTGAAGTACAGTGGTAACTATAAATACCACCTTATTTAAAATAACAGACTTCACAATTTGCGTACAGATATGGTGAATGGGTTTCCTATGATTCTCAGGATACTGTCGGTTATTTCCTCTACAAAAAACGTCAGTCGATTAATCTTTGCTATGAATACGCCGTGTGTGATTCTGTTCGGCAGTAAATACACCTATAAATTTTACTCACTTGAACTCGCTTCGGAGGGTTAGCTCATTCCACGATCAACGTAAAGTCCGAACAGATGGTGTGAAGTTCTCAACTGCATAAATTTCTGGCCCTAAATGTCAGCTAGTATTATTACTGTTTTTTTTTTAGTTTTGCGAAGAACTTGGCACTGAAGAAGTGGGCATGTTAAATGTTGTCGGATTTGAATTCAAACTTTTGAAGTACAGTGATGCTGGTACCTGTGTACTTGCAAACAGACATGTCATACAGCTGCGTAGTTAGAAATAGGGTGTATTTCCGTGCCATAATTAATCAGCCTTTTTCATTATGGTTCATTAATCATCGTCATGAAAACAGAAAGCCGAAAAGAAAATTGCACAGTCAACATATTTTTATTTTGATTAATACAAAATTACCCTAACAAATATTACTTATTTTGTCAAGGTATAATATATATATCACACCATTTTAGGACCGCAGCTTAGGCGACACTGGGGTTGTTACCACATCACACATTTGTGCACCCATGACATTGTTATTGCGGATCGTAAGAAAGTAGTTAAGTGCGTTCTTGGCATGTACCCTAACGGCACGATATTCATGCAGAATGTGAAAATAGCACAAGCGCAGGAGCGCGCACGCACGCAAAAACACAAACATAATTTGGCGAAGTCATAAATCTACTTTTTCCTTGTTAACTTCTTCATACCCACGTGTCCACTAAGAAGAAACAATGATTTGCCCTAAACTAATTAACAGTTACTGTGGAATTGCGTAATCAAATACTTCAAAACCGAAAGGATACAAGACAGAGGCTAAAGAAAAATCTTCCTTCCTTTTCACTTTAGTTACGGGTGCTTTCTACTGTAACTAGAAAGAAATTAGCATAGCTGTAGAAACTTCTGTTTTGGTTATTAGTTTAGGTTTCCTAATTAAAAGAGTAGAAACGTTTGTTGTACAAGAAATCTTTTCCTACGGAAATATTCCAATTTCATAAAAACTTTGGAAAGCATTCTAACACGTAATTAGTCGGTTAACATATTTAGGCCTCAACCACTGTCTCTAAAGAGCTTAACTGATAAAATTATGTAAATTATTTGTTTTCAGTGTTTTTATTCGACATTAGAACAGCAAGAACTAGACTGCTGGATTGCAAAACATAAAGTATTAGATTTTCAGTAATGAGTTCTGGTGAAATCTTTTCTCCCCAAATTGTAAACTATGTTTTATTTCTGATATTTTTTAAAAGTTTGTGTTTGATCAATTACTCCAAGGAAATGTTTGATTTTGTCCATGTAGACCTATTGGACGTTTAGAGAATTCTCTTTATTATTATCTTAAAGCTACAGTTGTTATATGGTCATATTATTTGCATTCTATAGGAGAAGAGACAAATATGGAAACGCAATGGATGTTAAATGCGGTGTCTTAAGCAGAAGGTGGCAATGCGAAATGGAGAGAAATATATCTCTCCTTTCGTATTCTGTTAGTTATTTTGTGTAATGATGAGGATGATGAAGCATGCGATGTTGATGATATAGGAATATTAGAACTAAAATTGCTATTACGGTTACAGTATAAACTTAACCCAGCTGCAATGACTGTAGCCTATTAGGCATAGCCAAGAAATTAACAAATAATTCACCTTAATACCTGACCAAAAAACTACCCTGGTGTATGTAAAATATTAACTATATCGCCAAGTAGAGAGACCGATTACATATATATATATAAAGGTGTAGTCTGTGTACACAATATTAGACACGTTGTGACCCATTTTCAGGATCACTCTCAGAAGCATGTTAAATTATTGTTGGCAATTGTTTTCACAATATTTAAAAAATGACTTATTCAGTATACGTTAATTTACCACATTAGTCCTCATTTTATTAGTATTTAAATAAGCAACACTAAATAAATAAATAATGCGAGGCTTTACATACGTGCATTCGTGTGGCCTTATGTATGTGTCTGTGTGTTTAGGCCTAGCAGATAAATTGCATCCATTATTAAAAATACTCGGTTTAAGCATTGTCCGTGCTACTGCGTGCAGTAAATATTTTGTGTCCTATGTTTTATTCCCCACTCGTCGCTGAGTATGAGTCAAAAATGGTGCAAGCATGTCGGAGCTTACTTGCATATAACATATTTTATTATGAAAATAGATTTTGTTATACACTTACAACGGACTGCGTGATTAATAATTGATGTAGTGGAACAAAAAAATATATAATTTTGAAGTACATGCGAAATAATTGTTGGCATTTCCTCTAAACTAGATACAATAGACACACTGTCACGACTTTCCAAATTGGAATTAGCTTGTACAATTTGTTCTAACCACATTTAATGGTTATATATCAAATCTTAATTGGACTTCATTAGTGATACTTCCTCTACGACAGATATAATGGCCATATTTTAGGATTTATTCATTTATAATAAGATGGGTGTCAGCTTCATTTCATAATGTGTAACAGTCTGCATGAGCGTGACCCAGCCACAATCCTACCTTCTATACTGTTGACAGCGTGTATGAATAAGTCGCTGTTATGAAGCGCCGATTCAAACACGTTTTCCGAAATATCGTTATTATTGACGCTTGCCACTTGCCTTTTAGTTTAAATTTCAGAACTTCTGAAACGAGTCTGTTTAAAAAAGAAACCAGGAATCTCAATTTTGGAAGCAGGTTTCAAAGTGTATATCTTTTTTTTATACATCTATATTATTTTGGTTTGGTGTTACGCTCTAAGAAAGAGAATTTTTGTCATAAAGACGAAATACAAGTGTAATATTGTTGGATGATAATATAAGATGTACTGCAAGGCGTTATTTAATAAGTTTGTTAAATATATTTATACAGACTAATAAAACAACTAACGAAGCTCCGTTAGATTGTCAACTTGAAGAGGGGCAAGATGTTAGTTATTAATAACTACTGGGTGTGAAGGAGAAAGTTAGACTTCAAAAGGGCGCGGCTACGCTTAGTTTGAAAATCTACGTATTATGTAAGAGCATTTCGACCATAGAAATGTAAATACATGTGGTGGGGTGGGGGAGTTTAACTTTATATACGCAGACCTCTGTATGTACTTAACTCTCTTCGTGTTTAAATGTAACAAATTACAAATAGCGTGTTTGACGTCGTTGAAATAACGAGCCCTCAATTAAAGAGCTTTCGCCTTCTAGGATATTTGCATGATTCCTATCCCACCCTATGTTATGCTACAACCAACAGACCTCAAGCTGTTTTGTGCTGCCCATCGCACTTTTTCCACTACCGTGTGAATCAGAATAGCGCTGCTAACATCTTCACTTGTACAGTATTTCTTCTTCCTTTTATCACTGTGTCGTGTATTTTGCTTTCATCTGTACTGTTTATTTCAGATTATCCCTTTGCTTTATTTTTTCATGTCTTTTAAAAATTAATTTTTTATCTGTACCGGACTGATCATTATAACACCTATGTATATATTAATTTACTTCTCTTTATAAAAAATAAGTTTTTAAATGACACCTTACCTACAGTTACAGTATTCATATTAAAGATAAAGTAATACATGTTTCATTAATTATAGCTAAGAAAAAATGCAAGAGAATAAAATTTTCATAAATTATCGCTGACGGAAAATTAAAAAAAAAAGTATTTCACGAATTATTTCTTAAGGAACAATTTATATGAATTGTAATAATTTTGTTTTATGGATTATTGTTTAAGGAATATATCCAAGGGAATATGTTTTATAAATTATTGTTTAAGGAAAATTTTCTAACCAACAGGCTATTTTCGTAAAGAGAAGTCCTGTGTAGGTAAACAATTTTATTACAAAATTTGAACTAGGAATGTTCATTTCAAAAGAAATAATTTTCCTACTCTGAAATAATATTCAATTTGGCAGAACTTTCATATATCATAATACTTTAAATCGAGGACGATCTTAACGATGGAAACTCGTAAATAAATGCAACATGTAGGTAATTTAGTGTACTATGTTAGTTTAAAAATTATCGTACGTTTAACCTGCAACATTCAAAATTTACTTCACTTTGCCATTACCCTTCTTACTTAACAGGTTGTTGAGGTGACTTTTATTCCCGAGATGATCAGACAGGAAGCCAAAGATCCAGCATTGTCCTCGAATTCTTTATTCCCCAGTTTAATGTAACGGATTTACTTCCTGTCCTTTCCACTTCGCTGTATATTACATCCTGATATCTGATTGTACACTAAAATAAGTCTACCAATGCTGAAGCATAGTTAAATAACCTACCAGTCAAATGACTCACTTGTTATAAAATCATAGGGAAATGCACCACTAAGAAAAGGATTCTTGTTACTTATAAAATTCGAAGTCTTTTTTACAGACAAATTCGAGTGTTTTATTCCAATTTCCCTCCCAGTATGGCAAGCAGTAGCTGTTTTTTTAAAGACGTTTCCCCATCGAAATCATCAGAAATTTCTTCTCACCAAATCCAAGCTACATATCCAGCCGATGTTAAAATCTCCTAAAATGAAAGCTATCGAAAGTCAAATTTTCTCAATTTCAGCACCAGAATTCGCAGTGGTATGGCCTCATCTGCCCAAGAAGCGTCGCAAGAGATGGGCCCTACCCGACGAGACGTCAGCCATGCCGATGGTTTTCGAGGCCCAGACGCTGGGACGTCGGTTCGAACTGCAGTTACGTCCCAGTCCGGCGCTCCTGGACCCGCATTTTGTGCTACTCAGTCGCTGGAGTAACCGCACAGACATGCTGTCGCCTCATCTCGCGGAGCAGAGTTGCTTCTACCGCAGCGACGCGGACCACCGCGCTGCCGTCGCACTGTGTGGCGGCATGGTGAGACCCTGAGTGATAATATCAGAATTACGGAGTAGCTTGTCCATTTTATTGGGTACCACACATAAAAACGTTGGCGGAATAAGTGTTTAATATCACATGCTCCCTACTTCAATGTTGTGGGAAAGTCTCCGGCCACTACACGTAGAACCCAGAGCCGGCTTAGACGTGACAGAGAAGAGGAAACTGAGTTCTCCTGTATCCTATACACACACAAGCGGCCCCGTGTGACTCCTGACCCTTGCGTGGAAGCTGTCGAACATTACTACGTTTGTGTTTTGCTGACGTCAAATTCAGTCTCTAAATTACTCGTTGCTATCAGAGACTGCCCATCGTCCATCTTCCTTTGACAGAGTAGTTACGGAAGTCTCTGGAAAGGACTTAAGTCCACAGCTTGCTTTCGTGTTAACGAGCAGATAGATTCAAACTGTAATGACATTGATTAATTCTCAAGAAGGCCACGTTCGAGTCGAGATAAAAGCTTCAGCTTTCCTAACCAAGGGTTTTAGGGATCTCATTCAATTATTCCACACGAACTCCGTGATACAGAAACCTACCGTCTTATAGGTTAAAACTGCCAATGTCCAGATCAGCTACCCAAATTTTATACTTCTATACCACAGAACTTCTGCAATAGGAGAAACGCCGTTAAGTAATCTGAGAATCAATCTGGGGTTTCGTGAACCACGCACACAGAAGTACAGCCAAGACGGAAACGCACGGAGCATAACCGTGACGACAACCTACAGCATCATATCTTTATTCCTCAGATAACAATACCTGAAGTCATTGTGCAGCGTAGAAGTGAATACGAAAGCGTCATGACCTCAGGATTCATTCAAGTCTACCATACCCGTTCTTGAATTTGAATTATTTCAAGTTTGTTCTTACTGTTACGATTGAATGCCAAAGTTCAAGATAGGCTAGATTTACCGAACCGTACGAAAAAACAAGTTTATAATTTACCTATTATCTTTCACCACTATCTCGGAATTTAACTCTTTCTGGGATACGTAGATCGCCTTAGGGAATAAAGTAGCTGGCCGTTCCTCTACAGCCACAAGGATATTTTATTATGATACTGTAAGCGTATCTGTAGTGTACAGCAAATGTACAACTATCAGCTTGTAAATGAAATCGTCGTTAGCTAGTAATATCGCAAAGGCAAAAATAGGTGCATTTTGATGAGTTTTTACAATTTTAGAATAAGCTGTCTTCACGATGCAATTCCATAGTATATTTATAAACTACCGGTGTACAATACTTGCAGTTTATTTCGATAAAATGTAAGAACTGTAAGAGTTACTAGCCACTTATAAAGATATACAAATGTTTAAGTAAGCGTAACAATAATCACTTCAAGTATTACTATATGTGACAATGAAAAGCTTAGTGGACCACAAAAAATTTGGAATAGTGGTGATCTCGGATTTTCACAGCCGTGAAAATTCGTACTATATTCTTCTGGGTCATGACACCAGGCGATATCTTATGTGATTAGACTTGCTAAAGTTTCGGGAGGAACTTTTATCGTAAGTGTCAGGACCGAGGAAATAGTTATTTCTAAGCGTCGGTGCCCACGTACTGGAATACACAATATCAAGCCGCCAGCACCACAATACCTTTTGTCTAGGCTGCCTAATTCCGGAGATGTCAGGAGACAGGGATTCATTTATATGCAACTATAATAAATTTATATAATAGGCATTGATTTTTGTTTTCTGGATAGTGGGGGGGGGGGAGATAAGCTTTATGTTTAATTTCTGTCAGAGAGGATGATAAAGATTCCTGTGGACTCCTTCATGCGCCGTACGATGCCACCTTACTGCCAACCAATAACGATTATCAAGTGACGTGAGGTCACATCGCAAAAGCACGGAGCCTCAAACACACCGCCGTTTGAGTGTCAAGACTCAAAGGAAATCCGTTTTCAAACTGTGCAACTGCAATAATTTTACCAAGTTTCGAAGCAATGTAACTTAAGTAAAAGAAAACATTACGAAGAATGAGAATATGTGTGCTATGTACATAATTACGTGATAGATACAATATAAAGATAATCTTAAACTTAGAACATAGTCGCAAGTGAGTTATTTTTGCCCAAATAATTTCTTTGCTATTCTACTTTTCTCATTGGTCCTGACTTTAATTTATGACAGTTTACGAGTAAGATATGACCATTACTGCAAAGTAATTGTCTTCGTAAATTTCATTCTGGGTTGACTGACTGATTAAGCAACTAAATGACTTACTTAATAAAAAAAGCGAAAAAACCAACTAACTGACTGGTTGATTTACTGATTGACTGACCAACTAACTAATCGCCTGACTGACTAATTGACTATATAGGATCAGGTCCTTGTCTGCAAGCTATTCAAGCGACTCCCCAACTCTTATGAAAGCAGAAATTTTACTGCCTTTTTCACAAGAGTCCGCGAAAACACTCCGGACCAAATGTGAGCAGACTTTCTATTGCATTTTGTTACATTGTTAGAATACTAAACATATTTTAATAAAAAAAATACGGCCTAGATCTTAACTATAGGCTTACTACGAGTTGTTAGGCACGTATTCAATCCTCTTTGAATGTTCTGATATTTTCGCAGCGGTGTAACTGAAATTTTCTTTCTTCTGTGATTTTAAACTCCGTCAATAGGTTGTTGGATCCCGACGTTTCGAGAGGATGTAATACCCGCATCTTCAAGGGTCGATAGGACCTACAAGGGCTTTAATATTCGTTTGGGACCATCACCTTGAAGATGAGGGTACTGGTTTACCGCGAAACTTCGGTATTCAAATCACCCATTGAAGCAGTAGTGTCTAAGAAAAAAGGAATCGTAATGTCGAATTTAATTTACTCAAAAAGAAAGGCAATCTGTAAGAAAAGAATAGAAAATGCACAGGCCTTTTCTAAAATAACAAATTTTTATATTAATGAAAGAAATATTGCTTCGTATTGATTGCGGAAGATTTTGAAGTGACTTTTTTGAATATTAATTTTCAGGTTTACGCTAATAACTCATTCTTAAATTCCTTTGGCCTCAAACAGTGAAACGAGATTCGTATTCTTAGTCTCGCTAACGTTCTTATGTGTCTTGGGCAGCGAAGTCAGCGTTTAACACTAATACCTAAGGAAATCATTTAGAGAAATTGAGTTTTTAAATTGTTTAATTAAGGATAATCTTCAAGAAACATGACATGAGGCTGTAGATGGTATCTGCGTGATACTGTTCACGAATCAGTGTGGAGCTTTTTGGAATTTAGGTACTCCAGATGAAGCTGGAAAATTTCTGATTAGCTGAGCAATTCTCAAATTTTCAAGAATTGCTGTAATCGATGGAGTTAATTAGGCAAAAATCACTTCCCAGTGAAACACTAGAAAATATCTACAAACGGCATACACCATAAACAACCGCGGCGAAAAGGAAGGCCGTAATGGTAAAATCTACAAACGGCATACACCATAAACAAC
>Ga0136643_10014175_pt1 | contig 11950 bp, 7 predicted proteins | sample TergutLab28metaG_FD_96883 | JGI IMG/M metagenome (GOLD analysis project Ga0136643, IMG submission 96883) | Labiotermes labralis P1 segment gut microbial communities from Petit-Saut dam, French Guiana - Lab288 P1 (version 3) (version 3) | ecosystem: Host-associated > Arthropoda: Insects >...
AATATAATATAATATAATATAATATAATATAATATAATATAATATAATATAATATAATATAATATAATATAATATAATATAATATAATATAATATAATATAATATAATATGATATGACATGATGATATGATATGATATAATATGTTATGATATGATATGACATGATGATATGATACGATATAATATAATATAGTATGATATGATATGATATAATGTACGATATGGTATGATATATGATATGACATGATATGGTGATATGATGTGATATATGATAAGATATATGATATGTGATATAATATAATATAATGCAGTGCAGTGTAATGTACAGCAATGTAATGTAATATAGTACAATACAATTAGTTTATCGATGGCGTTAATCGGTATTTTTGTATAGATTCTCTAATCGCTTAGACAACAATATACCCATTTTAAACTGCAACATGGCTACATTCCTTGAAGATATCACAGTGTCATCTGTCATCTAATGATGTGACACTGTTCACGTTAGTCGAGGTTTCAATATCCCCACAATTCGAACTGCACATCTCTGGGATACAAGTCAGAAGTCAATACGTCCGCAGTCAATATAGATGGAGCTATATCTGTGCATTCCCTCCACAGCTGAAGTGCTTCCTTTGTATTGAGCCTTGATGCTCTGTTGCGTCTCTTGAAATTTCTTCATGCTGCTTGTTATGTATTCCACAATCCTCCTCATATTAAATTCCTTAGGGACAGAGCAACTCCCTAGATTGCAGCTGGACAGCGTGGTAGCCCCCCTTATTGGTCAGGGCAGTATCTTGACTTTCACTCACGTCATTGTTCAAGGAATGTTATGGATGGCGATACACAAAATTAATATTTTGATAAATATAACTCTTATTCTGTATAAGATAAAAACAGCGAGATACAAATGAAGTAGAGTCAGGTCTGGTAGCCAGGTAAGGGGTGAATGCAAGAACATCGTGCCTTTAATAATGAAACGAAAACATGATGTCATAGACAATATTTAGTGATATTTGCCCCGTGCAGTTTTATTTAGGAACTGTGCTGAGCTGACTTGTTGAATTATTTTGTGGTCTAAATATTGTAGGATGTTCCAGCCATAGACACCAATATATTCCGTGAATTTAATATTTTTTAAACCGTGCATCTTGAATTATTAGTATAATAAGAACCTTTAGGATGCACTGTTTGCTTTAAATTTGTTTGACGATGAACCACTACCTTTTTCGAGCAGGTTTACTGCTCATCATCAGGAGGTACTGCTCTGTATAGTGGGCCGGGTACCTCAGTCGGTATAGCGACTGACTACGGGCTGGACGGTTCGGAATTGAATCCTGGTTGGGACGAGATTTTCCGCCGACCCAGACCGGCCCTGGGGCCCACACAGTCTCCTGTAAAATGTGTACCGGGTCTTTCCCGGGAGTAAAGTGCGGCCAGGGCGTGCTGCTGACCACTCACCCCCTTCTAGTGCCGCGGTCATGGAAGAGTAGAGCTATACCTCTACCCACCCTCTGGGCCACACCGGGCCTGTAATGGGAACACTTTACCTTTACCTTTACCAGCTGCTGAGTATGCAAAAGAAAGTTTTTATTTGATTTATCTTGGCCAGGAAGGAGTATCTTTACAGCATATGTGACAATATCATGGAATTTCAGATAATAGGATATTACATGAAGATGAAAGAACTGGGGCTGAAAAAACTGTGGGATTCACCACACTGACACTGAAGACTCTAAAGGGAATATAACAGTATATCAGAGAGAAGTGCTGAAAATTTTGGACAATTATATTACAGAGCTCTGCAACTGACCTAATCAACCACAAAACCTAGAAGTCGAACCTGAAGAGGAAGCAGACGCAGATGAGAAAGGCCCTTATATTTTGCAATGTGAAGTGGAAAAAGCTATCAAGGACAAAAGGGATAAGTAGACTACAGGAGATGATGATGTACCTGGTGATGTACTCAACTACTGGAAGAAGATGGTCTCACACTAATGACACAACTGAACAACAACATATATGAAACTGTAGGGTAGCCCAAGGATTTCAGTGAAGTTACAATGATTGCCTTAAAGCAGAAGCCAAAGCTACGATATGCAGTTACCATCGCGCAGTCAGCCTTATTGTACATACAGCAAAGACAGTAGTGAGGATACTTAGAAGAAGGACTGAAAGGAAAATTGAGGATGCACATGGAAATGATCAGTTTGGATTTCGAAGAGGAAAAGAACTACCAGTGCTAGTGGGATACTGAAAATAATACCAAAATGAACATTGGACATTGATACGGAAACATGGGCTTGATTTACAGACTGGCAGAAGGCATTTAACAACATACAATGGACCAAATTAATGCAGATCCTAAAGGGAACTGGTATCAGCTGGCACAAAAGATTGATCAGCAAACTGTACACAGATCAGAGCGCTAAAATAAGATTGGACTGAGGGGAGACGAGAAGTGTGAAGACTTTAAGACCAACAAGGATGCTCTTTGTCACTGATTCCATTCAACTTACACAGTGAATACCTTACCAAAGAAGCTCGTGAAGGGTTTGGAGACTTCAAAATCGGAAGACAAGTAATTTGCAATGTAAAACACACAGATGACACTGTGCTAATAGCTAAGGAAGAAATGGTGCTACAGGGCATGACTGATAAGACTAATTGGAATTGGAAAATGCTATTTAATGGAAATGAATATGAGAGAAACTAAGGTAATGAGAATCTCAAGGAAACCATCCCCAATACATATTACGATATATCAAATGTGGAATAGTTCAACTATTTGGGTAGCATTATCACAATGATGCAAGATGTACAGGTGAAATTAAATCCAGGATTGCCATGATGAAAGCTGAATTCAACAAGAAGAAGGCTCTTTTCACCAGTAAATGGGACTTAAATTTAAGGATGAAGCTAGTAAAGTACTACATCTGGAGCACAGCTTTGTATGGTGCTGGAGAATGATGGCGAAGATCAGTTGGACAAATCATGTGAGAGATGAAGTATTACAAAGAGTCAAAGAGAAAGGAACATCCTACAAACAAGAGAAAGTTGGAAGGCAAACTGGACTGGTCACATCTTGCACACGAACTGCCTTTAAAACATGTCACTGAAGAAAAGATACAGAAAAGGATATAAGTGATGGGAAGGAGAGGAAGAAGATGTAAAAAGCTACTGGATGGCATTAAGGAAAAAAGAAAATATGGTAAATTGAAAGAGGAAGCATCAGCACACTCCGTGGAAAATTCATCTTGGAATATTCTATGGTCCTGCCTAAGGACAGACTAGAGAATGAACAAACAGCGCACTGAGGCCATTACTGAAAGGTTAAAGCATATGTGAATGTAGAAAATATAATTCATAAACAGTGTTCAACAGTATTTTGTGAAATTCAAGGTCACAGGTCAAACTATATGATCTTGGAAAGGTCCTCCACCCCTCCCTGTAAATTCAATTCCCTTTCAGATGATACTAACTTGAACTGCCTACCTCACTTACAGACCAAACTATAGCAGTATCTATCTTCTGGGATGCGACACTTTGTTGCTAGAAAAGTGGTTGCTGACATGTTGAATGAACATGTCTGTCATCTTCATTTTCAAAGGTTCAAGATCCTTTCTTCAGAGCAATGGGAGCAACTCAGCATCACATCCCAAAAGGCTGCAATCCTCAATCAGACCACAAGGAAAACCTCAAGCCTTGCACAGTTAAAGCAATTTAAAATCATTAGGTCAGATCATAAAATTTCATATTTTACACATTCAAACAGCAACAAGTCACAAACTATTACAACTACATGTCCATAAATTGGTATGGTTGTATAGCACCAAATTTAATTAAAATCCAAAAGATAAGGTTCTGACCTCTGGCAATCTGATTTAGAATGACCCTCCCTAACATGGGATGTTCCACTTCCATTCCATATACCTCCAGCACAAGGTTCTCTGGTATAACATCAACTTTACTTTTACCTTATCTCTAAAATAAATACATTGTACGAATGAGTCCTTGGGTCTCAACATTTCTACATATTCCCAGAATCAATTACTATGTTGAAGCTGCTATGCCATCTACCATAACATACTGGAACTTAACTCACATTGGGGCTGATATCGTCTTCTTTAATAACAGAGGTGGTATCTTTCTTCTTGGTGCTCTTTGAGTCCTGTTCCGTCTTCTCTTTTTGTGCTTTCTCCTTTGCTTTCTGCTCCTGTTTCATGCGCCGTTTCAACTCACTGCAACACAAGTACAAACAATAAACACAGTAGCTGAAGTTCACACACATGACATTATATTTAACACACTCATGTTTAAACACACCTATATTTCAGCCTCGAATTGGATCCACAGAAGTGACGACTTAAAGCAAGGCCACCTTGGAAAGCTGGACCCATTTCCCAGAAAGTTTTACCAATTTCCCTCACACATATCTGGCCAAACCCCAACATGCTGTCTTCATCTCAAAATTTTCTATCTGCAATGACATTTGCAAATGCGTGTGCACAACATCCATTTATGTACATTTCACCCTACAACTCTATCACCATACTCAAAAGTTGCTTCCTGAGAGATCGACAATACCTTACAACCTACATCAAAACAAACATTTACCATATGTATATATGGAGGATCTTTAATTTGTTAACACAAAATCTTCAATGCACATATGTATTTATATTCTTGCACAGAACTTCATTAGCCATTCCAGTGTTCCTAATAGTCAGTTCCTCCCTCAGTCATGGTCAAAGGTAGAATCACTGAAAATGACAGTCACCTCCCTGACACAAAATTTAAAGTGGAAGTACGCTCTTGACATATGTAACAGTTTCCACTTATGCTCATATATTAACAACACCAGCTTAGAATTCCTATACTTTCTTGTAAAAAGGGATGTAAGTTCAGTTTAAGTTTAATGGTATCATTTAGTTGTGGAACACATGAATACTTTAATATATTAAAGATTCAAAATAATGAATGAATGGAACTTGTGATGTGCTGAGTCCTGATTGAACACAGAAGAGTTCTAAGATGGAAACTTGCCTGAGATTAGTCCTGTATTGTTGTATCTTCATAGAAAGTAGGGCAGCAGGTGATAAACAATTAGACTCATGTTACAGATATTACTACTGCATTAAAAAGATGTTCTACGAAACATAACATATCTCTTTTGCTCCCAAATATTTACTTCACTTAATCGAACCTCCTCTACCAGCAGGTGTAGACCGGGGCTTCCATACATACTACTATTATTTCCTTTAGTTGCAAAAGTAATCCTTTTTAAGAAGTGATACCTCCAAACTGTACATGAAAACAAAATAAATTAAGTACATCAAGCATTAAAACTTGGTAGTATCAAAACCCCATTCGTGTGCAATAACTTCCTGCTACCCAACACATAAAAGCACTACTTCATACATGTAATGCTTTCAAATATGAAATAACTGCCATTTCCAAGAAGACAGTCGACTTTTTAAATGGATTGTATTGCACTCATATTCCTGAATTTCATTATTTAATACAGAACCAGAAAACTGTTTCAACTGTGAGTAATATTGCACATGCAAGTTTATCAACTTCATCTACAAGGCATGTTTCTCATGAAAATAACAAGATGGACGGCATTTTTCATTCAGAATACTAGACTTTCAACACAGCAGAGAATCAGCACCACAATCAGAACTTTTATACCCAACATTTATCCCTGCAGAAAAATCTCCATGAACTTCAACATAACATTGTGTGTTTCTCTATGGTACCTATGCATACATCCAGTTGAAAAATGTGCACACTTTGACAGTTTACATTTCATCCACGTTGAGGGACTGTGACCTTGAACTTTATGCAGTGATGTCAGTGGACAACTTGCAAACTTACCAACATATACAAGGACATTATTTTATATGAAAACTTGCATCACTGCTTTCATTTGTTTTATGTGAAGGCAGGCAGTGCAGCACTTGCTGCTATTCCAATTTGCCATAAGTCATGGTCCACATGTTTCAGTTCAATTCACTGCAGTTAATATTCATTTATGTCAGAGTTTTAATAGGTAAGCAAGTCAATGAGAAATGTCTAGTCACAGTTTTCAGATAAAATAATGTTCCTGTATTATTGTTAGAAGGAATTTAAATGTGCCAGTACTTTCGAGTAAAGGCATGCCTCACAAGATGAGAAATATTCAAATGTGTCCAAGAACAGATGAGAGTGTGTGGCAGATGACAAGTAACTGAAGCCCAGAACAGCCTCCCCAGATAATACTGCTCACTCAGATAAAATAAAAATGAATACTCATATTTCCATGCAGGAATGGGCACCTTTCTTGTCTGTTTTTGTGAACAGTCCATTCAATCCCTGCAGATCGTGTGAAGAAACAGGAGTTGATCAGTCACTGCAAACTGATACTTAAACAGGAACCACAACAAGGTGTAGCATATGCAGATCTGAACAGCCATGAAGAAACTGATGAAGAAATTTGAAAAACATTGTGACAATTGCCAAAACATGTTGCTACTGTTCACTATCCTGACAGCAAATAACAGTCCTCTCACAGGAAGCTTGCTTATTCACCACCATCAGTACAGTTACATTCATACAGACTGCCCCCCCAAAAGACGGTAACTTGCTTTCAATGAAGGCATTCATCTTACACTTGAATTTCAAAAAGATGTTACGATTAATGGAGACGTCTATGTTAAACTAGAGTATACAAAACTCTGAAGGAAGTATCCACAGTGTGCAAATGAAAATGCCTCACTCATTGTGTAGTAATGGCACACACTTCTCAAAGTGTGCACAAATCGGTACAAAAACCTTTCAAAACTCTACAGCCTTAACCTCTGGTAACATGCAATTTCCAACTCCCTCCCAAAGCTGGGAAGGAAACTGGAGGCTTTTCTCTTTTCTTTGGATGATAAAATCTACACTGCTACAACAATACTTTGAAATGTATCAACTGGAGACTAAATGGCCCAAAATGTGTATGCATCACAGGAAAATACTTTAAGGAGGCAAAGTGACACAACAATACAGGCAAATACATCAATATGGTAGGAATAAGTGCCCACACTAAATCAGCAGTACATGCAAATAACTTCTCCTATTCAACTAAACTCTGAACAGTTCTAAAACTTCTCACTGGCATAATACAAGACTAAACACGAAAGGAACGGAAATAAATTACCACCTTGTTCAGACCACTGTGAATCTGATGTCTCGCACAAATATTTATTATAAGTCTGCTGTACACGTTAAAATAAAACGCTACTCTTTTACAGATGAAGGCATATAACTTCAAGTATTACTTCGTCCACAGTACCCTCCCGTATCCACTAACGTCTTGAGCATGATTATATTTTTTCTTTATTCTGGAATTATAACTCTTGATCTTTAATTACTATGCAAGCCTCAACCTACAGCATTTTTTATTATTCAATTTACTGGTACATGCTTCTTTATACCTGCATGTGTATTTTAATATCATGTTTTGACAAATTTCCACGTGTACGTACGCTGTCTTAATTGCGTTCGGCATGTATCGAGGTTAAGTCAAGAACAGCAGAAGTCTCCGCAAAACATTAAAACCAAACATATGCAATGACTATCATAATCCAAACGTTGCACTCCACGCAAAAATTTCAGGGAGGGGGGGGCATTAAAAATGTTCTATACTCTCACTTACTTCTTGGACACTCTCTCATCTGCTATCTCAGCCATGCTGCCACTATTTTAGCATCAGCTAACATGTGGCCACAGATCATCTAGTATGTAGTACAGGGCACGTCAAACTCAAAGAGTACATGACGCACCGTCGTGCTCGATCATCGATTAACGGGTCTGGATAAAAGGTAGGAAAAGGACCGTGCTCAACAGTAGCAGAGATTAACGGATGATCACAGGCGGTAGAAAATTCGAGGTTAATAAAACTTGGATGCCGTAGGCAAGAAGGAAGCACAGTCTGCAGTTCAGTCAGTTACCAGGCAATACAACCAGGTTCCACCCCAACTTCCGAGACCACGGATCGTCTATCTCTTAACGCTGATTCATTATTCTTCTTCCCGTCAGCATCTTGTGATTTACGATTCCATCACTAACACTCTTGTGCCCATTAGTTAATTAATGATAAAATTACAAGAACTGCACTAGTTTTTACCAGACACGGGGTGCTAGCATATTTTCAAGTCTCTACCCTATTCTACTCACCCATGCAGCTTGCTTCAAATGCTCAGGTAAATAAACCACGCAAGGACGAACACTTTCTGGAGGAAATAATAATTTAATAATGTATGCTTGCGTGGAATGGATCTCGAACTGGTAATGTACCGTATGTGACTAGAAGGCGATCGAGCAGGTCTCTTTCGGTAAAATCTCTAGAGAAATCCCACGTGCGGTTTCTTGGGAAACCCTTGTGTGTGAGCCGATACGTAGCGTTTCCAGATCATCGTATATACGTTCGATATAAAATTTATGTTGTATGGCAATTAAAACCATGGTAACCCGGGTGACGAACAAATTTGTCGTTTCTTTGTAAATATGCATTATTAAAGCTGGATTGTTTACATTATGTCCCTAAAATAGTGCCTGCAAAATAACACAGACCCGGTGAGTCTGATTCATTTGTACCAGGTGCTTTCTATCAAAATCCAGAATCTTTAAAAAAATTCGCCAAATTTCCTTCCTTGTGGTTTTACCTTGTCTACTAGCACACTCGTGCTTATACAGTCGATTGTTCCTATTATGGGATAAACACAACTATATACATATCTTGAATATTTTGTTTATTTAATACTACTACTACTACTACACGTTTCGGCTGTCCATATCGGCCATTATCAGGCACAGCATGGAAACACAAAAAAAAAGTAAAAGGGACAGGCCAGTCCTTGCAAATAGTAAGTATGTTATGTTGTAAATAATCATAATAATTATCATTCAAAAAAAAAGAATAATAAACAACATGAAATCAATTTATAAATTATGTTCCTAATTTTAAATTAATTTCATGTTGCTTATTATTTCGTTTTCGAAATAATTATTATAATTATTTTCTAACAACTTTATACCTACTGTTTGTAAGGACTGGCCTCTCCACTTTACTCTATTTTGCATCTATCTCTTACCTGATGATGGCTGATATGGGCAACCGAAACATGTAGTAGTATTAAACAAACCAATCATATACGATCTATACTGTGTTCGCCGGATAATAAAAATAAACATTTCATTGGTAAATACACAACAGCATTATGTCACCTAAGATCATGTTAATATAACTCATTCGGCATGGCATCTAGACTACGGAGTGGACGATTGTGGTAAGAGTCTTGAATGGGCATGAGATTTTTTTCTTCGTCAAAGATTCCAAACCTGTTATGGGAGGCACCTGATCCCCTTGTTATATGGATCCTGTGGGCACTTCCCTCAAGGTTTAACTAGCTGGGGTGTGAAGCTAACCACTCTCGCCCATCGAGTACGAGACTAAGAATATCTAGGACTTTACTGTCATGACGTGAAGCTTAATAAATTGCAACGGTAACTTTATTCTCACCTATGCTTAGGTTTTTTCTTCAATCAAAGCAGTAGGCCACCTGAAGCAACCAGAAAACAAAAAAAGCCACACACAGAAAGGCTTCTTCGGTTTCCTGTGTATTTTACACTCCGTTTGTACATTTGTTTAAGTCTCATTCACTTCGGTTCTCCTTCACAACGTGATTGACGTGGTAGACAGGACGGTGACAAAGTCATTGCCATATATAAACTGAAATCTATCTGGCCTGCAGCACCTTACTGAGGGCGGTTGGCTATTTCGCCACAGTACAATTTCATCTGATTTTGATGAAGAGTATAATGAAACATGGACAAAGACAGTTCAGAAAAAGTCGGTACTGCTGCATTCACTTCCGTTAAAATTTTTAAATTATAAATATTATTTTGAATGGTGTTGAAATGACGAAGAGTGAAATTTTTTAAATTGCTGTATCTTGAACATGCTGACGCCTGTCATTTTCCTCTTATCTGTGCGGTATTTTAAATATATTTCGTTGTTTTGTCTTATGCTTTAAGGAACCCAAAATATGAAAAAAATAATAACTCTTCTTATTGCTGTCACGCAATCTCATGTTACAAGTATATACAATCAACCAAATTCACATAAATATGTGCCTATTTAACCGATACATAAGAATAGACTTTTCAAAGTTCTGTAGGTTTTAAACATGCAAGAATATGTGCACTAACTTTCATAAAACCCCCTCATATTTATGGCCTTCTGAATGTAAAAATTAACAAAACAAGAATCTTTTATAAGACATAGAGAAACAACCAAACATTATGACTGTACAAATGGCAAATAACCTAGGGTGTATATTATGTACATTAAATTAAATTAATTTGTCTCGTGTGTATTGTTGCTAGTTTTAAGTTATCTTGTGTGTAATTGTTGTTGGTTGACCATGTGCATTGTTGTAGTTGTCTTGTGTGTATTGTTGTCATCTTATGTGTATTTGCTGTACTATGTGTGCATTGCTGTTTGTTTACTTTAGATGCCAGACTGCTGGCTAGAAGTCAGTATTCGGAAGGTCCTGCGACCGGCCACCTCGACACAGGTTTTTCTTGGTTTCCCTGTGTCTAAAAGCAAATGCTAAGACGGTTCCCAAGATTCCAAGTTGCCACTACATGCTTCTCATGTAACCCTTCCGACTTAAATTTAGTAGTAAACAATTTCATATTTTGTATACATGTAAAATAACCACTGCCACCGGGTAAAAACCCAATTGCTGTAAATAATAATAATAATTAAATTGCATTGTGCATCAATGATTAATGGCTTGGAGTTCTGATATTGATGATGATGCTGCTGAAGAAGGATTTCGATCAAGGTTGTGGTGACTGACGACGACAATGATTATTATTATTATTTTAGAAGCTGTGGGTTTAATTGTTTGATGTCAATGTGTTATTATAAGAAAAGCGACATCAGACTACATTAAAACTGTAACAGAATTTTGAACTTTGGGGATCACAGAGTTCAAAGTGGCAGTCTGTAACGTTATATCGTTTGGCTCCCTTTTAAGTCTTTGAATATTTTGCAAGGTTCTCAGAGTTTTCAAATCCTGTCAATTTAGGGATACTCTCCATTTTGTGGGAGAGCAGGCGAGGTGATGATTAAGTGTCTAGGCAAATCCCTTATAAACAAGGGTTTGCTGCATTAATATTTACCTCCATGAAAGCCCCAAATTTCATCTAGTTGTGCAGGAACCTGAAAAATAAAAATATAATATAATGTAATATAATATAGGATACGATAATATATATATGATATGATATGATATGATATGATATGATATGATATGATATGGTATGATATAGTATAATATACGTCTTAATTACACATAAGCAATTGAAATCTATTAAAATAAATTTAATCTGACATGGAATAACAAATTATGATAACGTTTGGCTTGATAACAGTTAATGATTCACGCTGTTGGATGTTATACATATGTATGTGTCAAAGTGTAAATATGTCAACAGTATTTACATTTAGGTCCTTTTGAATCAATGGAAGAAATCTATTCTAGATTGGATGTAACCAGCTATTCTTTTTTTATTTTAAACTCATGAAATTATTTATTTTTTAATAGTCGACGTTGCGTTCGTTCATGTGAAATAGAGGCACTTACTTGCACTTACTTGTAGGACGTGTTTGAAGTAAATTGTGTATTTCTTGTTACTCAGATATGGCAACTTGTAACTACCCTATTGCACGTACAGTTATTAAATACTAGCATTTCATTAGCTTCCTCTCCAGAAAAGAAAAGGAGTTTAAATTTTCTGTTTTGTGTGTGTGTGTGTGTGTGTGTGTGTGTGTGTGTGTGAGTGTGTATGTGTGTGTGTGTGTGTGTATGTATGTGTGTATGTATGTATGTATGTGTGTGTATGTGTGTAT
>Ga0136643_10014176_pt1 | contig 11950 bp, 9 predicted proteins | sample TergutLab28metaG_FD_96883 | JGI IMG/M metagenome (GOLD analysis project Ga0136643, IMG submission 96883) | Labiotermes labralis P1 segment gut microbial communities from Petit-Saut dam, French Guiana - Lab288 P1 (version 3) (version 3) | ecosystem: Host-associated > Arthropoda: Insects >...
ATAATGTTGTATAATGTTGCATAATGTTGTATAATGTTGTATAATGTTGCATAATGTTGTATAATGTTGTATAATGTTGTGTAATGTTGTGTAATGTTGCATAATGTTGTATAATGTTGCATAATGTTGTATAATGTTGTATAATGTTGTGTAATGTTGTGTAATGTTGCATAATGTTGTATAATGTTGTATAATGTTGCATAATGTTGTATAATGTTGTATAATGTTGTGTAATGTTGTGTAATGTTGCATAATGTTGTATAATGTTGCATAATGTTGCATAATGTTGCATAATGTTGTGTAATGTTGCATAATGTTGTATAATGTTGCATAATGTTGTATAATGTTGCATAATGTTGTGTAATGTTGCATAATGTTGTATAATGTTGCATAATGTTGTATAATGTTGCATAATGTTGTGTAATGTTGCATAATGTTGTATAATGTTGCATAATGCAATATCCGTTCTTTAATCCTTTAAACGAGGGTCAGAAGGCGTATCCTCATATCGTGCAGGTATTTATGACCGATACTATCCTCATAATTGTCTGTTATAATAGACCAATGGTCAGTTTATTTCAGTCAGAAAACACAACTGTAAATGTATGCTAGATGATGGTATTTATTGGCAAAGTGAATAACTACATGTTTCGGCATAAAGCGGCCATCTTCAAGTTATCAAAATTATAATTTTGCTCAAAGAGTGTCATATATATGTCTATATTGCGTAGTTATGTTGATATCTTTGAGAAAAATTGTAATTGTGATAACCTGAAGATGGCCGCTTTAGGCCGAAACATGTAGTTATTTACTTTGACAATAAATACCATAATCTAGCATAAAATTATAGTTGTGTTTTCTGACTGAAATTAACTCACCATTAGTCTTTCAACACACAACGGGGATGACACACATCAGAATTGTCTCTTATAATATTTAATTGCACGACTCTTTGCATATATATACGTTGATTTCTTTACATTTTTCGGCCATGTCTAAACTCAAAAGTACAATTCGCCGAAATATTTAAAATTTCTGACTTAAGAACCTAATTTTATCTCAGTAATTATCCAACTTGATGCAAAATATTTTTGTTTTACAATAAGTTTATTTCATGCCTCAACATGTTTCGAGCACATGTGCTCATCATCGGGAGGTCAAAATTGCATTACACAGCCTCTGGTATCATCACACCTATAGGTGGCAGTCTCGTGCACGAGATGCACGGTCAGCAAAACGTCAAAATTTAAGAACCTAATGTCGCAAAGAATATATAAGGGTGTGCATAACCTAGCTACACGCCACATTTCATATTCCTAGACATAATCAAGAAATATTTTGTAATAATACTGTCTGGTCTTGTTATCTTGCATAAGTCTCAAGCGACTTTAAAGCAGAAAGTGATCACTACGTTCGGGTATGATTGATATTACTGTTGACAGTACTTAAGTTAAAGGTAGTAACCGAAGTAGGCAATCATGCATGAAGGTGTTCACGCAAAGTGAACGTTACTCTTTCCGATTTTAACCAAAGTTAAGTTCCCGTGAATGGTTTAAGGCAAACCCCAGATTAAAATTTCACGAAAATGCGTTCGCAGGAGATAGGGTATTGCATGCAGCCGGGGACGGACAGACGAACGGAAGGACAGACCGACGGAAGGGTGAAAGGACAGACGTACAGACAGAAGGAAGTACGGACAGACACGACGAAGCTCATAATTTTTTGGCACTTTTATGAAAATACGCTCATTTGTAAACGGAGAAAACTGGATGAAATTTTTGAAAAGTTAAAAATGTCTCGAGTAGTTAATCTAATAGCTACTCAAGTGGGACTCTATTCATAAAGTAATTATTTATTTATTTAGCTTTTTATTTTTTCTCAGTTACAACTGTCAAAGATATTCCCTCAGCTTCACACATATTCAAGTTAATAAAGTGTGATCGTCGTGGTGTAAGACAAAGAAATATATTAAATAAATTAATATTGCCGGGTCCTGAGGGTACGAAAGAGACGAGTTGTATATCGCATGGTCTTGTGAAGAGCTAAGTCTGAGGCAGCCACTTTTGCTTCCTCCCGTCCTGTTAGCCAGAAACTGCAACATTGAGTCTTTTTCCTTCCCAAACTTCGTGGAGGTTAGGGGGTTGTACTGATGCTTACAAACCTAAAGGATAGGAGCGACTGGAAAACCGATAACGAACTTCATCCAAACTTTCCGTATCTCTGTTCAAGTAGACAGGTATATTTTAGGAAAAGCCTCTAGATATAAAATGAAGTTAGCGCCTCTCTCTTCACGTTAACATAGTTTGAAAACTTTTATGGTTTCTTATAAGCTACAATGCGAATTACACGCGGTTAAAAAAGGGTTCATGCTGAAAGGTTGAGTATGAACATGGTGATTTAAACCAAGGGTACTAGAATAGCTCATGGAGACTATTATTATATTGCGTAGGTTTATTGTCCTACAGACATATTATTATAGATATTGAGATACTAAAGCAACAACAATTACGTCAGTGCCACTATAAAATTTGTTATAGATATTGTAATTATTAACATAAATTTTAGTATTGATATGTTCAGAAAGAACAGTCTCTTTCTGCCAAACGCTCTTCAAGTCATTTTGGAACTTTTTTTATCCATTAAGCCTCCTGATCATGGATTACGATTTACTAATTTTAATCATGTATAAATTTTTTATGTTTTTGTTTTAAATAAATAAATTCTATTTTTTTTTCCACTTTTGTTCTTGTCCTGATTTGCTGTTCTTGGCACCTTGTACTTGTGCTGTCCTTCTAACTGACCAGTTTCTTTGTGATTCAGCAAGTAAATAAATACAGAGTTAAATTGAATTAATATTGTATTACGAATGGAAAAAGAATATATTTATTAATAGTATAAACAACCAACTAGATGCAACAATAGCAATTTACCAATAAATTGCTATTGTTGCATCTAGTTGGTTGTTTATACTATTGTATCAGAGATGCACGGTCACACAAACATAAAATATATTTATTATTTAAGAAAGCATTTTATCTATCCAAACTATGTGGAACAAAACGTCAACAATCTTCCCCGTCGCCATATTTGTAATTGCCGATTTTCTAACACGGTTTGGAACACAATAAGTAGGTAAATATTCGCTCTTGTATCTCCATATGCAATTTCTCATCGACTGCGCCCTGGTTATTTAGTTATAGCCAACGAACCCACAGCCGAAAAACATAGCTGCGGGTTCGCTATGTTGCACGTCGGATTTTAAATTGAATTAACTGTGATGTAATTCAATTTTATAAAGATTTATTGTACTCTATCGTTTGAAGACAATCAAGCGTTTGCCTTTGGTGACCACTACAAGTTTTATAAAAAGAGTTTAGTGCTTAAAAATATAAATAAGTCAATACACACTAGGACACACGCACAAACAAACAACATTTTTCCGTAAACCTCATTTCATTATTAGGGAAATAAATTGGGATAAATATTTCATTGCTGTAAATAATTGTTTAATTTACCGGGAAATAAAATTCCTTATAATTGGCTCCATTATTGCACATGTTATTGGCTTACATAACTCACAGTATGCTTTTCCACAGTGAATTCACAAAACAATGACTTAAAATATTCAAAGAAATTATTTGTGAACTGACAGGGTATTAAATAAGATGTGACATGGAGGATATTTTTTAATTGTCCTTGTGACTGAGAAAGAATATTACAAGCCATTCAATATTTATGAAGAATATTAAATACATATAGATTTTAATATATTCCTATCCCACGTAACAAACCACAAAAGAGACTTCTTCTTGCAGTGTTAAAGTTAATAAAAGATGTTCTGGAAACGCGTTATGTTGCCGAATTACTCTTAAACTCTAGCCTCTAAGGCGCAGTTACAAACAACTAATAGCTATGTAGATTTGTTGCCGAAAACTTTACATTTTCTAGACTTTAATCGCTTACCGTCAACTTATTCGTAAATTGAAACAGAAAAATACGGTGTTATACGCCGACAGCATGCAGAAACCCGGATTCTTTGTAGAAGATTCAATTATCATTTAAAAAAAGAATCCGGCCCCACCTCATGTGCAACGGAAAAACAAGAAGAAGAAGAAGAAGAAGAAATAAAATTTGAGGATGTCTACCGAATTTTTTGGTTGAGAACAGAGCTCAGTGGAATGCTGCTATGCACACGTTAATGAAACTTTGTACCCCATAGAAAGCATTAACTATGTGTCGAAATTTAACGACTTTACTCTTAAGAAGTACTCAGCATGGAGTACTTTATCAACTGGCTAATGGGTGGGGCTGCAGAATGGTTCACGTTACTACAACTAAATCCTACCTATTAGTTTCTAAATTTCAATCAAGTGTTGCAGCTGTGCATAACAGAGACCTTACAGGAATGGCTGCACACGTGTACAGTTTGTGTAGGTAGGGTATTTAATGGAAGTTGATTGTAGAAACAATGCAGCTTGCACTAAGCGCCTTGTAAAGTAACCTTAGGAGGCAACTTCGTGATAGGGGTGGGATTGCTGGGTGGAGGAACGTCTGGGAAAATTTAGGGGCCAGTGTCAGAGGTACGAAAGGGAAGAAGAAAATTGGGGACTGCGGGAGTAAATGTGTGAAGAGAGAAAGAGAGAATGGCGTGTCGTGCTTGTGCATCTGTGAGGAGGATATGTTGAGAGAAGGAGACAGCAGGGCTGTACAGAACATACACTATATAGGAAGTAATATAATATTATTGCATCTGCTGTGTTTGGGAGAGGAGGATGCCAGAATATATATATTACTGCAATATTCCAATTCGAAACAGTGGAGAGAAGAATTTGTAAGTAATAAATGTTTGAGTATGAAAGAGAATGTAGCCTGAAGTAAAGTAATAAACGTTGAAGATCAAATACAAATAAAGTAAAAGTATATAAAAATGTGTATTTGAAGTTAGATTACAGTGAGAAAAGAAAGTCAGCAAGACGTAGTCAAAATTGGATGCTGCCGTGGAATCGTGCGAGAAAATCGGAATATTAATGTACAGAGGAAGAAAAGATTGTAATGCCTGTGTAGTAGTAGTAGTAGAAATAGTTGGGTTGCAGTTGTAGTGTAGTAGTATTGATATTGATATATTGATATATTTTGTAACTGCAATTGGTTTGACACCCAGTGGCAGCAGTGCAGTACACATTTACGCACAAACAATACAAAGAACAACACAACTAACAACTTTGGTTTGAAGAATTTCTGAGATTGGAACAAAGATTGGTCAAACTAAGATTAACGATAAATTAACTGCGTAAAAATTGTCGCCTAATGGGAAGAGTGGGCCGTGCCCCGTCTTTGCGAATTATACTCCGGTATTTGCCTTAAAACTGAAGAAAAAGCACACTAAAACCTCAGTTAGGGTACTAATAGCAATAACAATAGTAGTAATAGTAGTATGAGCAAGAAATAATTAAGGTGCCTACTGTAGAGTATTATACACTGAAAGCTGTCGTGATAAATTGGCGGGATTTGTGTAAACGTGAAACAGAACTAAGTAAATCCACTAAAAACCTTATTATTTAAATAGAAAAAAATTCATCGATTTAGGCAATCTCCTTGGTAAAATATTTTTGATTCTCTTGACGATTGTTGACGTACTTTATCTCTCTGTAGTGTATTTGCTTCTGAAGAATTTACAGTTTTGCTGATTTTGCAATCTCTTTGAGGAATATGTCATACTTCTAATGGCTTGTAAGACACTCGTCCTAATTGTTCAATTAATTACGCTTCTTTTAGCTTAGGTAACAAGTTTATTGAAGTTACACTTATTTTGTTTTAGACAGTCTCTTTGACTTTATCACACTCCATTTTCCACATTTTTTGCTGTTGCTATAAAGCCAGTATTGTTGTAAAAACCCATGAATTAAAAAAATCTCTAGGTGTCACCTCCCCGTTTTAAATCAGATAGTAGAATAACAGATTTTTATAATAAACAAATTTCAAATACAAGAGTCTCCGTCAATTCAAATAATCTGTTTGTTTATATGAATGCAGGAGAAAACGGTAATACGCAGATAAAGAAGAACTGAAAATTTTTGTGATAACAGAAGGCACGAAGGTGAGTACTGGGTTCTTCTGACTCAAGATAAGGACCCGTAGCATTCTCCTGTGCACGAGTAGTAAACCTTTGGTCTTCTTCAAACACACACTGATTGTTTACTTAAACAGAACACATTTCACTTTATAAGAACAATTGACTCGCTGCAGAGAACTGCGGTTGTTTGAAAGGGACTTTTCACAGATATCTTTTTTTTAAAACTTAACAAGATATGAAATAAAAGTCATTAAAAATGTTTGTGTAGTAATAATGGAATAAATTATGAGGAAAATGTTAGTTGTTTAAGTAACCTTATGCAAATATGTGAAAGTTGTAAAGCAGAACCTACATACCAAATAATTGTATAAGAAGGTACTATACATTAAGAGAATTATTCAGTTTTGGAAACATCATTTCATTCCAAATAGTACAGAATACTATCATAATTTTAACAAAAATGTTTTCTTCGAAGGGTCAACAGCTCCTAGTGGGCCAGGACCTCTTCATTATAGAAGCTTCACGATCACACTCAGACACACCACACTCAGTAGGACTCCTGTAGGCGAGTGATAAACCCGATGTATAGATCTGTACCTGACAACACACAACACTAACAAGAGACATACATCCATGCCCCCGGTGGTATTCGACCTTCAATCCCAGCAAGCGAGCTGGGATCGACCGTGAATTGGTTAAGCCCCTAATGTACAGACATTCATGTAATTTGTTACGTACAAAAATATGTACGTGTATTGCAGTGGACGAAATAATTAGATGCTTTCCTTTAATTAATATTTTTAGATATTTTGAAGTTGAATTCAGTCCCGTACAAACGAAAACTTTTACCAAACTCGAAAGGTCTGAGCACAGATTTTGACGTTTAATTCCAAACTTTCCCAGCAAATGAATCAATAAAATATTCTCAGGCTTTAAGCTCTGTCTGTTGAGTGGCGATTAAACCAACATTTCCAAAATCATCTCTCTTCATTGCAGTATCATAATATCTCAGAAGTCCGTTCCGTGGACGAAAGTCGAAGGTAGTCAGTTCCCTGAAGACGAGGACGGAGATGGTTCTCGGAACGCTGTTTTACTTGTCACTCAACCACCTGATGCGACTCCTAGCCCGAGATAATTTTATTCAAATTGAGACTTTAAAATCCACCTTTTCCCGCACCAGATGTAACGGAGTAAAAGTAAATTCCGAAATAATATATTCTGAGAAAAAAAATATGTCCTTCATATTAGCTCTTTATAATTTAGAGAAGTATAAAAAGCTACCGGTTAAACGGGTGGAGATAGGTGTGGCCCTTAAAAGCATGTAAACCCCTGAAACTGAAACAGGGTTGGGGCTAGGAAGAGAGAGGAGGAGAGCTTGAGCTTTCTTCTTCCTCCTTCCCTCTCCCTTTCCTTCCGTTAGAGCACGGATGAATCCAGCATCTAGCCCTACCTCTTCTTCACACTGTATTTACGATGGTAAATACTCTTCCAGTGGACCAAAAACAAGCCCTCCCCCTGACACCCCTGAGATGATGTGGAAGTCAATGATACGTAAAAAGTGCATCCCTCCGTAAATTTTTTGTTCCATCTACTTCATTTCTTCTCGTTCTAGCGAGATAATAATCAACAGTTACAAGATATAACTCTTCCCGAACGAAGGTAATGTCGTTTATCAGCCTCCTAAAATATGTCTTTAATTTTTTACTTACATTTGTTTCAGATGCTTTTATTTTTTTTCCTTTTGTCATCCTTTATTTAAATTTTATAATTAATGTTTCTTAGTTCATTATAAGTTAATACAACTGTAACTGAAGGACCCAATTATTCATAGAAATTCCAGTGCCTAGGCACAGAAATCTACAAATCGCATTTTTTATTCCGTGAAATAGAAATGTAACAAGAAGCTGGAGAAAACGGCGTATTAATGAGATTAATTATACGGACTCGTCGTTAAGTATTTTTCGGGTTATGGACGGAAAGAGGATGTAATGTTCGGAGCATGTGGCATGCAAGGGAGATGAGAAAAAAGTGCAGATTACTGGTTGTAAAAGCTAAAGGAAATAGACAGCTTGAAAAACCTAGGTAGAAATAGAAATATTATTAGAATTGATTTTAAATAAATAGGATGGTGTGATGTGGAATGGATTCACATATCTCAAGACATGGGCAACAAATAGTGTAAATGTGATAGTGAAGTTACGGTTTCCATAAAATATGGAATAGTTCTTGGTCAGCTGAGGAAATATTACGATTCTAAATGGCTGTCCTCTGTGGAGCTTCATAGTGCGTCAGTTTGTGATCAGTTAGCTAGCTAGTTAGTTATAAATAATACCAGTTAGGAAAGTGGCTTTTCTAATGCTTTCAATTTCATGTGCTTCCAAACTGACGCGATAAGGGTATTATCATAACTTTGAACTACAAATTATTTTCAGAATGAATTTTAGAATTAAATCATAATCATGGGTTGTTGTGTGCAGCATGTGTAATCCTGTTTGTGCAGCAATACTTTTCCCAAAATCTGGAATATTTTCATGATAATACATTTTACGATGTACTAATATGTTTCAACCTTCAACTTTCCAATATTAATACACGATTCGAAGTATACAATACATACAAAATACAGGAATTTGTGTGAAATACTTTTAATATGGCTCTACTTACGTCTTTTTTGTTGTGAAGTATATTAGAAAATACTTTTTATGGCACAACAGCACCTAGTGGGCCAGGGCCTCCTCTTTATCGAGGCTTCGCGATTACACTCAGACACACCACGCTCAGTAGTATGCTACTAGAGTGGTGGTCAGCCGGACGCAGAGACATCTACCTGACAACACTCAAAAGAGAGGGACTTCCATGCCCCGACGTGATGGATACCCACAATCCCAGCAAGCGAGCGGCCAAAGACAAGCGCCTTAGACAGCACGGCTTTTGGGATTGGCCGAAAATAAATTAATTTTATTACATTTGATTCTTTAATATTATAATAATATACTGTGTTAGAAGAAAAGTGCTGACACATTTTTAGTATACTAATACTAAAAGTAATGATAGAGTTAAAGACAGGCTTTTGTCAAAATAGGTAATCAAAAGATTTGTAATTTCAGCACAAATAGTTAAACGTCCTATTTCTTTAATTTAGTGTCGTTCAGGTGGCCTCCAGCACAAGCAGTACATTTGTTTGTTGAGAACACACTGGTAGATTTTAAATTGCCTTTGATAGCGCTTTCTGCGGAAGAGTAGCATTCATTACCCAAATTCTCATCTTAATTTCTACAGTCTTTCATGGAGACATGGCTGGAAGTGGTGGTACATTTTCAATCTCGTTAACTGTTTTACTTTACCTCTGGCAAACCCGCCATTTATCCAGTCCAAATTATATTATTGCCGTTTTTAGAGCTGTCAAAACTGTCTGAGTTGCAACAGTGATCAGCTCAGATTCACATTGCTTATGTAGAGATTTAGAGGTAAAACAAAAATCCAAACATCATAACGAAAAAGCAATGTCTAATAAAACCTCCTTTCATCTCTCAAGGGAGGTGAAAGGGCAAAGATTTGGCTAATGGTTTACAGTAGTCCATTTGACATGCACGAGTCTCCTTTTCATTCTGCCAATTTTTACCCGTTCTGGCTCTCCGCCTGTAGATATTCTCTTGGTTTCAGGAAACCTAAGTGTTTCCTTAGAAGAACTGACACACTCGTGTAAATGATTAAAAAAGTCTAGTAATTTAGTAAAATATTTTAATAGTTAATGCTTCTTTTTATTTAAAATCTCCAAAACGATTGCACAAGCTTTCATCTTATTGGTCGCCGTGGCAGTGGATGCTTTTGTTACTTCGGTGGTGTATTGCTATTAATCATTTTTTATGTGCATTTCTAATAACAAAATATATCACTTAAAAACATCAATTGCACTTTCAATGTCACTATTATCCTGCTTACGTAATGTGAGTTTCAAATTATTAAACGTTTAATTGTAACTCCCCAAATCGGACTGACCCAAATTTCGACTTCACCTTACTGAGTCGAAACGGCTTCTCCTTGTTGGCGTGAGTACGCGGTATCTAGTAACCAGTTCAAATTTCTTCTAACTACCTTAATTATCTCAGGATCCCCAGTTGGCTAACTGCTAATTTTCCTATTTTCTATTCGGTCTGAAAAGTTAAAATTTTGAATTCTGTCTCGTCATTTGTTACTAATGACTTAATATTTGCACCCCGTTCTGTAACTTGTATGAATCCTAAATTAGTTTTCTACCGGTTTTTCTTAATGTATAAGTATGCATAATATCTATATTCCCACGCAAGGTTTAGGTGGTCCAAATACTGTCAAGTTTTTTAAATTCCGACTACTCAAGGATTTACGAAAACCTTTAATTTGGACATTGGCAAACTGCTAAAACTACCAAGTCTCTCTTGTTACCCGCTAGGCGCCTAATCTCTCTACTTTTAAATATCGCAGTCTCCCTTCAGGTACAGTGCCCTAACACTGCTCTCTCACTGGTCAGATGTCTTAATCATCTTCCAGTAACTCACTTGCCTAATGCGTCAATATGATGAATTTTTCTCACCACGTCTACCTATTAAAACAGATGTCGATGCCACTATAATTAATTTCCTTGCAACGGTTGTGCACATAACATTGTAGTGAGGTGTAACGTCCTTCACCGTCATCGGGCCTCTTATCCTCGACGCCGAAGAACACTAAACACTAAGAGTAAAAGGTAAAGTTAAAGTGTTCTCGTTACAGACCCGGTTTGGCCCAGATGGTGGGTAGAGGTATAGCTCTACTCTTCCATGACCGCGGCACTAGAAGAGGGTGAGTGGTCAGCAGCACGCCTCGGCAGCACTTAATTCCTGGAAAAATTCGGTATCCATTTTGCAGGAGGCTGGGTGGGCCCCAGGGCCGGGCTGGATGTGTGGAAAATTTCGTCCCCACCGGGATTCGATTCCGGACCGTCCAGCCCGTAGTCAGTCGCTATATCGACTGAGCTACCCGGGCGAAAAACAATAACAGTAAAAGCCAAAATTTATTAAGATATGCCAGAGAACTGTTCACTGTTAAATCGCGCTTTTTATATATGTAAAATTTATGGTTCCAGCAAAAAGTACGCGACATCTCACAGAATCATGACAATGTTAGGAAACATTTTTCCACTACCAGTGTTTTCTAGATTCGGACACTTTTTGGACACCACGAACTACAGACCTGCCGGCCGTTGACACGGTGATGTCCAGTGTTTTCCGGATAACGACCAGCAAAACTTGAGGAACTGAAGACAAGATTTCGGAAATACATTGCGTTTATTTCACAGGCAAAGTTACAGAAACCAATGCCGGACCTACTTTCTTTTTAAACATAGGTGCTGCTTGAGATGAAGTTTAACTGACACATTCTTTTCAAGGTATAGGATATTTGTGTATTTTGGCCGCATTTAAAATCTTCATGAGTATTTGGATGTAATAATATCACTATCTGTGCCGGTACTTTATGTGTTATTGAGATATGAGTTGTGTTAACCCTCTTGTATCTCGTATAAATAACTCTACTTAGAAAAGTTATGTTTCTTATGGTGAGACGCTATAATGTTGCTATCATTCGGTGCAGAATCTTTTGTCTTCCAGTTTACTATCCAAAAATTTAAAGATCAAGATATATAGAATTATAATTTTGTCTGCTGTTTTGTATGGGTGTGAAACTTGGTCGCTGACATTGAGGGAGGAAAGGAAGCTGAGGGTGTTTGAGAAAATGGTGTTGAGGAGAATATTTGGACCTAGGACGGACGAGGTAACGGGGGAATGGAGGAGATTGCATAACGAGGAGCCAAATAACCTGTACTACTCACCCAATATTGTACGGGTGATAAAATCGAGAAGA
>Ga0136643_10014177_pt1 | contig 11948 bp, 6 predicted proteins | sample TergutLab28metaG_FD_96883 | JGI IMG/M metagenome (GOLD analysis project Ga0136643, IMG submission 96883) | Labiotermes labralis P1 segment gut microbial communities from Petit-Saut dam, French Guiana - Lab288 P1 (version 3) (version 3) | ecosystem: Host-associated > Arthropoda: Insects >...
GTCTTGTGTTTATTGTTGTAGTTGTCTTGTGTGTATTGTTGTCACCTTATGTGTATTTGTTGTACTATGTGTGTATTGCTGTTTTTACTTTAGATGCCGGACTGCTGGCTAGAAGTCAGTATTCGGAAGGTCCTGCGAACGGCCACCTCGACACAGGTTTTTTCTTGGTTTCCCTGTGTCTATAAGTAAATGCTGAGATGGTTCCCAAGATTCCAAGTTGCCACTACACGCTTCTCATGTACCCATCCCGACTTAAATTTATTAGTAAACAAGTTCATATTTTGTATACATGTATACCACTGCAACCGGGTGACAACCCAATTACAGTTAATAAATATTATTATATCATATTATTATATTATAAGAACAGAGTTCTGACGATTGTTTTCGGAACAAGCGAAAATTCCAAAATGAATTAATAAATAGGCTACTTCCTAATAGCAATTAAATTTCTAATCGTAAATAAAGTTGCCCAAATTACAATATTTGTGTAAATTACGTACAACAGGATATGAATAATTTAAGAAAGGCGATGTTTAAATATGAAATGTAAAATTGGATGACACTAAAAACAGCAAGAGAATTTTATGGAAAAGGTATCAAATCGTTCTTGTAAGCAAATGTTGTATGAAATGTTTTACACATCACCTAATACGATATACCAATGACCTGACTTTGAAAAAGTATTTTAAAAAACACACATGGATAGCGGAGAACTGAAACATGTGTTAGAATTATAACAGGACAGGCAATGTACGTATAATGTAACAATGAAGTGCATTCGTGCAACGATTGTTGCCGTGGAAAACCAATAAATATTGCATATTGTGTGTGTTTGTAGCCGTAGTTACCCAGCATGCAATGCGCACGCGCCATATTGTCGTCTGTGGCCCGCCGTTGTCTACAATATTTTTCCACAGTATCATAAACGGCTCGAAATTCGAAATATATAATATATCAAACATAAAATGTGTGTTTTGATTTTATCTACAACTTGTGTCTGAAACACTCTTCATTCTAAGAAGAATTAAGCAAGATATGCACCGTTCGTTTTGTAGTTTATTTAAGTAACACACCAACAAATGCATATATATATATATATATAGTCTTTAATACTCTAAAATTTACATTAAAACACTTAAAACGCTCTTACATATTTCGATCATACGATCATCCTAAGGGAGAATACCTTGTTCCTTGCTAAAGTTACAGTTTAAAACACTCAGTGATTTACTTCGTTATATTAATTTGGTGCTGTGGCAGCATGTCGTGTGTTAACACACGACATGCTGCCACAGCACCAAAGTTAGCGTAATGAAGTAAATTACTGAGTGTTTTAAACTGTAACTTTAGCAAGGAACAAGGTATACTCCCTGAGGATGATCGTATGATCGAAATATGTAGGAGCGTTTTAAGTGTTTTAATGTAAATTTTAGAGTATTAAAGACTATATACGTGCATTTGTTGGTGTGTTACTTAAATTCCTCGATAGATTTTGAAAAAATATTCAAATTTGGAATTTCATGAAAATCCGTCCAGTGGGAGCCGAGCTGTTCCGTGTGGACGGACAGACAGACATGACGAAGTTAATAGTCGCTGTTCGCAATTTCGCGAACGCGTCTAGAAGGGCTTAGAGAATTCATACCTAATGCTGTTCACTTTATTAAATTTCTCCAAATAAACCTATGACAAACACACTACAGCAAATTCCTATAATTACTCAACACACGCCAAAATTTTAAAACGCTGTGATTACTACACGCGCTACAAGCTTAACAATGTCCCTTCCCAAGCGCAGTGGTAACTACACGTACCGCCATGCTTAGCATAAAAATATCCGCAATGGACCCACACAGCATGTTGATGGGTTCCGTATAAATCTAACAACAGAGATCAATTGTGTCGCTATGCGACTTCAACCATTCAGTCATTCTAATCGAAGCACACTAGGTTCTCCGTGTCGTATGAATTGAATCTAGAAAGGGTAAAATAAACTAAGCGTTACACACAGAATTCCTGTACGTGTTGCATAAGATTTTCAGAATAAAGAGCCATTATTTCTCCAAAAAGAATTAACTGTTTTGATATGCAATAGAGCTGCAGTGTACTTGCTGTACGGTGGGAACAGCATTTTTAAATCTTATTTCGTGGTTCAAAAGCCACCATTTATTAACAAAACTTTACAAAAATTAAGAACCAAGCGTGAAATAAGAGAATTTTTCCAACTGAGTTGCTTAGACCCTGTACAGATTCCATGCACGCATCTGAAGAAACCATGAAGTCAGGGTGGTATGTCCTCACAATTCCTTTTTGTCCCATAAAGTCACAATAATTCGAGTAACACTAACTTTCTACTATAAGCAAAATAACTATATCATATAGAATTTTATTGCATCAAATTTATAGGAATTAAATACGATTAAGTTGAATGATACGACAGATTCCTCCAGAAAACTAAAGCAAAAAACGCGGCCGCCATTCAGAGATATTTCTACAGTGCTGATTTATAAGTTACTGCCAAATATCAACACAAGCAGACAATTACCAGTATACTTTTCCTTACAGATTCTTTGGGGCTAGAAGAACTCAGAATATTAAAACTCAACACTCGCACCATGGGATGTGTAAAGACTACAAATTGATTTTCGACTTAATCCCCCTCCCCCTTCCTTCTCGAACTCTCTACATTGCTGAGGGGAATATAGTTCAAAGAAATTAGAAGAAACAGATTCAGGCGTCACGTGAGTGTCATATTCGGCCTCTGAGTGCGCACAGGAATGTCTGTTCTGTGGACTTGATAATCAGTCAACCGATCTACGAAGACTTCCTACCAGTTTGGCCCCAAACAATCAAATAAGCTACAGAGAGCGCCTTGCTCAGAAGGGCATGGCTTGGAGTGGGGATTGACCTAACCAGTTCGTTTCTTCAGTTAGCACTCTCCAGGTTATGCTATCTGGAGCATGGCGTCACTGGTATACACTACTGGGTGAATTAACATCTTGGTCGATATAAGGTGAGTGGAGTGCAGAGGCTGTAAGCATTTTGTGTCGTACAGCCCCAGACCGACGAGTTGGTGTGGTGCGAAAGCAAAGCCAGTCAGCGTCGCAGTGATCACGACCACCAGGTGAAAGTGACCTAAGATTTTAAAACTTCTGAGCTTGCTAACAACTGCATTGGTTGGCGACTGACTTACCAGGTGTGTGGACTTCTTGTAGCGCATGCGCGATTAACAGAGATATAAAATAAAAAGAGACGTCTGTAAGCTCCTTCGCGCAGAGAGGTCGGCTGTTCTGAGTTCATTTCTGACCAGGATGGCAAGATCAACTGTGTGGCTGTGCTTCCTCCTCTTCGGACTAGGTAAGTACAGTCATTGTCACAATAATGAACAGTCTACTTCATGCTCGTTATGAACATTATAGTGATACGTGGAAACCAGCGATCTTAGCCTGAAATTTACTTTAGAATTACGGGTTCACGTGAAAACATAAACGGCGTTGTCAAAAGAATAACCACTTACTAAAGACAAGTGTGAAAGCTTATCCAGATAGAATGCGTTTACGTAAAAGAAACGTGAAAGTTGATTGAATAATAATCTAAAGGAAGCAGTTGCAAAAGTAGCGTATCTTCAATTACAGGATATTATTCTTACAAACCATACACCTGTCTTGGAAAGTTACAAGACTGACCTTGTATTTGATGTCTTGAATTTTTATTTAAAATCGTGGTGTTACATACACATAAATTACGTAAGTACTTCTCGTTCTGTTCGTTCCTTACACAGGAGGAAATGATACCTACCTCCTAATGGACAAGCAGTTTCACTTGATCAACACCTGTGAACGATTTCACTAGCGTTTTACGTTATTTTGTTACAGGCAACTGACACTAAATGCGGATAGTCATTTTTTGCTGTAAATTTCTCAATTCCCTCTCACTCATAACCGAAAAAGTAAACCAATCTGAGTTTTTCCGTTCTTCGTTTTGAAGACATTATTTTCTTCTAAAAGGCGTATGATTTGGTCCACAAAACGTGTTTTTCTTCACATCTGCTTTCACTTAGAATTAACAGTCTTTTAATTGCTTTACGAGTAATGACGCCCTTGCATCTAAATCCTTTTCTCCAGTCACTTATTGCATTGCGTACCGTTAACTCTATAGATGACCATTTTATTTCTAACCTTTCACGTCTTCACCAGTTAACCTTGAAGGAACGGCACTTTAAGGTACGTTAATACATAGAAATAGACATGTAGATGGAAAAGTAAAGGTGGTAGAGAAATCTCTGCCACGTTTGGCGAGGCTGGCTGCATCCCCTCTCCGCTGCCTACGTGTCTGTTGTTTCTTTCCATCACCGTATACCAAAGACAAAAGTTATTATGCAGGACCGCCAAGTTCCTTTCTCATGGCAACTAGTAGGGATCAGAGAAGGGGAAACTGCATCTTGAAGAGAAGGAGCAATTTGTTAGAAAGAGAGAGAGAGATCTGGCACGCTATCTGTGCCTTTTATTATGAGTCTGAAGATGATTTCAACACAAACAGGATACTTCTGTAGGGAATGTGGATATTACACTCGCAGATTATATGAATTAATGGAAGAATAATCTTTACTGTAGAATGCACAAGACAACATTAACTATATATTGAAATTTCTTAATAATTTGCCACGAATACAATTTGTGTCGCATTTTACATCCTGTGGATGTTACAGTGTGCTGGTAATTTACCTGTTTTGTATTCCAGATATCAGACACACAGTATCTTGAAACTTATACACACGCTGTACTCAAAGAATTTGAATCATACAAAGAATACATCAACAGATGTGAAGCGACAGAATAATCTTCTCTCTTAAGGCGATTCTTCCGTCTGTGTTGTAAATATTACACCAATAAAACTAAGTGCTGTATCTGCAAAATATAACTTATATTCGACGGATACAATATGTAGTTTCGTTGGTTTAATTTTACATAGGCCGTACACGTATTTGTGGTTTATTTAACGATGCTGTCGTTAAAGCTGAATAAGTTGGTTAATTTTTTACTTAATGCCTTGGCCTCGTAGTATTAATACTGAGGACACTCCAAGTCGAAAATGTCACATGAACATAGATCCAATTCTGGATGTTTATGGATTTACCACTACCTGAATATCAGAAGCATTGCAACAAGCCAACAGATTCTTGCACAAAACTTGTTACTGCTTAATTTAAAACAAATCTAAAAAAATGACCACTATCAGCCTCAATACATATTCTGGCATGTGTGTGAATTAGGCGTGTAGTTTGTCCCGTTTATTAGGATTGTCCTTCACGTGGGGTTGGATCATCCACAATGAGAAACACTAATGTATCCCGTGTTCCCACTACCCACGGGTTTACCACATAGTCCGTGTGCCCCCGACAGACAAAGCATAAGCGGTTGTGGTCTGAATATCTGAGTGACAAGTGCTGTGGACAAAAACCTTCAATTCATCCACTAAGTAGGCGATGATCGAGGTACGTTTTCACTTCACAGTCAAATTTGGAGGCGTTCCGCCGTATTGCATGTACAAATGCAACGCATTTCCAAAAGCACATATTCTAACAGTTGATTTTGAACACTGCCTGTAAATTCAGCAACACAACTTCAAGTACATAATTGTTCGCTTATTTGTATCCTTTAACACACACATCCGCAAGCCTTGAGAACCGGATCTACGTTTATATGACATTACCAACGGCGAATGACCTCAGTCATATGTTCCTTAAGTTAAAACGCCATGTGTGAATGACCCTGTATACATATCTTACTGTCATACGTCATCCTGTTCTACATCACTTTTATGAACCAATGATTGTTCACTGCACCGTACTAATTTCTGCTTCGACGCGTTTCAACCTCTACTGATGCCATCTTCAGGAAGTCAGTCTACTGTATTTTTTTCTCAAGACATCTAGAGAGTGGTTTCATAAGTAGCGCGGAGTGACTATATTGATATAGATGCCATCGCATCCACATTTTCCACATACGCCTGATTCAACATCAGTGACATTAAGTGACAATATAAGTTTTAACTTGAATTGTGTTACTAAACATAAATATGACTGAAGATCTTCAAATGTGTTTTTAAATTAGCGCGTCTGTGATTTTAAAACTACGATCTTACAAGGGGTGGTTAATAAGTGCGCACAGTTACTCGTGCTGCTTGTGAAATTGCTCTCTAAGTGTGCTGGGAAGAAAAATATAGTAAGACTGAACTCCCTGAAGATGGCATCAGTAGATAATGAAACGTGTCGCAATGGAAATTAGTGTGTGATTTTGCATGCACGGTATAGTGCACAAAAATTGATTTAAAAAAGTGAGCATGCATGTAGTTAAAGGGTAAGGATGATGGTAAATAGCAAACTATAAGAATATGGAAGTAATTATAGCCTAGTTTGGGGTAATATACCAGCATTTGTCTTGGTATAGTAAAGAAATAACATGGAAATCTGTCAGAATAGTGGCTGTCGTGTCCGACAATGGGGCCGAATACTACCGCCAGAATTCGCGTTATTAAGTAGATGTATTGCTTTTCAGGGTTTTCAAGAATTAAGACCCGTTCATCGTTTCGGTTTACGCATTCACGTCCAGGAACCAAATTACTCATATCGATCAAGGACCTTAGTTTTAACAATACTATATTTTCATGCAGGCGCAACATTTGGAAGAATTAAAAAAAAGGAAGAAAGAAAAGGAAACATTCATGTGTGCTACAGAATAACGTCAAATTTTTAACGTTTTTAAAGAAGTGAATTAGTGAGATCTCACTAAAGTATACCATAAGGAGTTTGAAGAACTGCTGTCTTTTAAAGATTCTGTACAATTGCCTGATGATGATTCTTTATGGATCGAAACACGTAGCCATATAATGTGACATTCCTTCTGAAACAGAGTTGTGTTTGACTGGTGAGTTTTGTTTTTAATTTGCACTACCATCATTCGTCACTGGCGGTGTAACGCATTACATTACGAATCGCAACATCGATGTCCTGAAACCATACGAGAAGGCAGACAGCATTATTGTAACAGGTTGTGTTCGCTCGTGAAAGGAAGACAACTTTTCGAATGCTTCGAGAATGTGCGTTTGAGAAAGTGAACATTCTCACTACAGTTACTTGCATACAGCAAGTTGGGCTATGCAAACCAGCTAAGCTTTCTTTTCATTGTCTGGAGTCATCAGCCATATTACGAGCAACTGTCACGTCTCTATCCATCCTCTTCACTTCGTGATTTGGCAATAAAAGAGGCATTCAAGCAAAGAAACAGACAAGTAGTATTATATTTCTAAGTAGCATTCATTTTGTATGATGAGAAGAAAATAGAGCTAAAACTTAGTCGGAAATTCATTGCCAACACCAGCTGCACCTAAACTGCAAGCTTTCAGAATGTATGGAGCGTTTACATCTGTTGCGCAGTTAGGGAATAACAAGTAAATAATTTCAATTAGTGAACAGAATAAACGTCAGTTCATTTCTCTGGCAATGTGTTATTATCACAAACAATACAGCTGCAGGATATTTAGCCCGGAAAATTAAGTTGTTGTGTTTATTAGAACACAGCCCAAGGTTTTATTGCCTTAATATTTACGTCTTATTTTCTCTTTCCTTGTTGTCTCTATCCTTCATTCAGCTCTTTTACATCCTGTTACCTATCTCCCCTTCTGTCGTCCCACCTCCTTAACTATTCTCTCTTGTCTTTACTAAAAACACTTACATTCAAAGACAGATATTACCACTATACATGATGTATCACATTCTACGTACATCCAGTCTGCAAGCCCACAGCCTATAAATAACGAAGGACAAGTTTGTCACCTAATTTCCTTCACGCATGGTAGGTTTCTAATTTTCTAAGAATTTGTCCCTCAGCGCACGCGAAAGTGACAAAGAACAAAAATCGTACCTCCCTTAGTCTGTAGCGTGATATAAACCTATGGATACAACTAACGTACACTCTGTTACTCTGATTAGTAATCTGGCTATCCATCGCTAGAGAAAGATCGGGACTATGCAATATGCAACGTATTTTTCTTGAATGTAATGTTACTCATCTGTGCATTTTCTTATATTCAATATACTAAGCAACGAATGCACTCAGTACAATACAATACGTTACAAATAATAAAATATAGTTCGTGGTATCAACTCATATATGTTTCAGCAACGGAGTACCATCATCAGGAGGTCTATCAAAACAAAGGAACACAAGAACTGCACGCTGCATATAGCTGCATGGGTCCTATAGGGTCTCTCATTTGTATTCTTATAGTTGTAAATAGCTTTCGACTGTTGAGCGTTTGCCAAATTTATGCTACTCATGCTGTGCATTTTTGGAGCACTCATTTGTGTTCCTTTGTTTTAATAGACTCTCTGAAGATGGCACTCCGGTGCCGAAAAATGATGGAGTTGAGGCGTACCATGAAACATACTATGACTTGTATTTCACTGTATTTTACTGGGTGCATTTTTGGGGACATATTGAATACTTCTCCTGGTTCGTAACTTAACGCCGTAAAACGGCAATTTAAAAGTATATGCAGCTTACATGCAACATATATCACTACCCTATAGCCAGGTCCACTTAATGCCGCTAAGCAACGCGGGCAACTGCCCGCGTCATCCTCATTTTAAGGGCCCTCACCAAGCGACCGATACCATGTGTTAAAACTTCCTGGTTTAAAAAATACAAAGTGACAACAAATATTATTTTTTGAAAAATAGTTTTAAACAGAGATAATTTTTTGATTACGCATTCTTGCTCTTCAGGTCTTCTTATTACAAATAAATTCCGTAGGGTCTTATTGTAGGTAACAAAAACGAGGCCAAGCTGTAATCTCATCCAAGGCCCAACAATAACTTCAAGCAGCCCTGCTTACAGAATTTCAGAACCAAACGCAGTAGCCCTAGACTTCCGTTCACCCCAAGGTAGCTGTGTTAATATTATGGACAGTAATAAATTAAGAATTAAACACCCTTGGGGAGGTCTTCACAGGCATTATGTTCACAGTAGGTTTCACGAATATCTGTCAGTTGTTCCAACATGTGTTGTGATACCACGTGCGCACTTTTCAATCTAAAGTAAAGAAATGGCTAAAAGTCGGCATTTATATCTCCTGTAAGAAAGAGACAATTGTGTAAAATCTTTCAGGACATTTACAGCCTTCGCAAAAAATAAAATCCCCGGAGAATTGAACATGATTATGATCAATGTCATTGGGAAAAACATATTGTCCATTCCGTCTTTGTTTATTAAAACGTAATTTGCGGAAAGTGAGTAGTCCTACCGTCCCGTCACCAAGCAGTAAATTCATGGGTGTATGAAAGGGTAATACATCACGTCCGTCAGTGTCTACAATAATCCAATCATTCGTCACAGCATACACACATTCTGATGTTGTAGACATTAATGCTGTTCATCCATTTAGAACACAATGACTATAAAGCTAAATTTCTTGTTTGCCTTTAATATACGTACCCAAATTACTTGCAAGACTTCAGCGTCTAATTATATCGATGAACTATTACGAAAATCTATTTCAGGTCAGAGACAAGAGATTACTTCAGATGAAGAAGGATTTTTTGTAGCTCTTTGAAGCGCAAATCCTTCTAAAGAATAAATAAAAATGCACCTCCTATACCATATTCATAGTGTGTCACCATCACACAGACCGGTTACTTTGAGAAACATGAGACAGAGAATAAAGTATGTGAACAAAAAGTAGATCTTAGTAATTAACCAACTTAACGCACAAAATCTTGTTTTATAATAAGTTTATTATAAAACAAGATCGGTGAACCAGATCTTGACAAAAAAATAAATAGATTTCAAGGAATATGCGGCACTATCGAAAGCACTTAAAGAAAACCGTACAGATACCCAAATGAAATTTTATAAAGTTGTAGCTAGACCATCACTACTCTATGGCAGCGACACATGGGTAACCACGAAGAGAGACATGACTCGCCTAGAAGCTGCAGAGATGCGCTTTCTAAGAAGTGTTACGGGATATACAAGGCTGGATAAAATAAGAAGCGAAGTCATAAGGAAAGAACTAGAGATCTCTGGAATGCAAGACGTGAGACTCAGATACAAACAAAATTGGACCAACCACCTTGAAAGAATGGACAACACCAGACTCCCGAAACACTACCTCGTACAAACCTCGAGGAAGAAGAGACCGTGGACGGCCCAGGAAACGATGGCAATGCGTCGATGCCGGAACAGGTCAAACGACCTGATCCATGGAGGAAGATGATGATTATGATGATGATATGATGATTATAATGATTATGATGATAAAACAACCATTTGTGCATTAAGTTGGTTGATTACTAAGATTATACTGAGATGTACGGTCAGCAAAACATAAAAAAAGTAGATACTGTAATGATAAGACAGAAGGTTCACATAATCACCATTATGCTTAAATGGGTTAAACAATTTGTTCTAACTTCACAGCACTTTCTTGTCAAAATGCGAAAGGCCAATATTCCACGTAATTTTAAAATTATTTTCCGAATTTCTTTCGTGTCTACAAACGGCTGGTTAAGTTTGCTCATGAACTAGTAAACGAAAGAGCTATTTCGACTAAAGAGAAAACAATGTGTTCATTTTAAAGGCAAGTTAGACTTACGTTCGTCTGCCTTCACTGAAGACTTGATGCCCCTTCATGCCAAACTGCGTAGTTCATCTGTAAGAAGAATAAGATTAAACCTCTATGCAGTTGTACAATCAGTGACAGAAATGTAAAAAGGTAAAGCAGTCCCATTACAGGCCTGGAGTGGCCCAGAGGGTTCTTAGGAAGTTAAGGTTCCCAGATTTCGTGACAACGGAACAGGATGGTGGTAGGTTGTCAGCCTTACGCACCGGCCGCTTTTTACCCCCAGGAAATACTCCTGGTACTCATTTCTGTTAGAGGCTGAGTCGACCCCAGGGCCATAGTGCGATCGGAAGGATTTTCTGTCAATGAGAAATCCACTGACACCAGCTGCGATCGAACCAGCGACCTTCCGATTTGTAGCATAGCATCTTAACCACTCCGCTACCGCGGTCCCCCGACAGAAATGCAATATTAGTACATTGTATAATAAGCATGACGTAAAATTATATCTGAATTTCCCTTCCGAACACCACTATGCCTGCAGAGCACTGAAATGTTAGATTCTGGCGTTTTTTTCCACAGAATTTGAATTTTATGTGTTTTTATATAACAAAGCCGTCTGTAGCTCAACCCGTAGAGCGTCGAGAAGGCAGGTAGTCAGTGATTTGGGAAGGTTTCGGTAGGCAAAAGTTTTTACCTAACAACAAGGATCATTCCGGCATATGCCTGCAGGAACTGAAGAAACTACAAAAACTAACAGCGGGTTAACAGATATTAATGCAAAGATTCAAACCGGTCCCCTTTAGAAGGCAATTCTGAAATGTCAACACTTGAGTCATCTTTCTTAATTTTTGGCTCCAGACCTGAATAATCCAGGCGAAAATTGTGAAGGGGAAATAAAACGGATGCACCTCTAACTTGCATTTAATTCCACCACTATTGCTTCTACTGACTTCCAAATATGTCACTGATAATGCATAAATACAGTAGTTCATAAAGATCGGCAAATAATTTGGAAGCCAAGCACTCTGTATGCAAATAAATGACTATTAACGTAATCTACATCATAAATATCGAAATTTTATTCTAGTTCTGTTTCTGAACCTATCCATCCACCAAACGGCCCTTCCGAAATCAACTCATCAATTAGTATGTTGAAATAAACTTCAAATTTCAAAGAAAGGTATATATTTATATTTATTTACTTACTGCAATTGGGTTGTTACCCGGTGGCAGTGGTTATTTTACATGTAAACAAAACATGAAATTGGTTACTACTAGATATAAGTCGGGAGGGCTACATGAGAAGCATGTAGTGGCAACTTGGA
>Ga0136643_10014180_pt1 | contig 11948 bp, 4 predicted proteins | sample TergutLab28metaG_FD_96883 | JGI IMG/M metagenome (GOLD analysis project Ga0136643, IMG submission 96883) | Labiotermes labralis P1 segment gut microbial communities from Petit-Saut dam, French Guiana - Lab288 P1 (version 3) (version 3) | ecosystem: Host-associated > Arthropoda: Insects >...
ATATTAAAATATTATTTATTTATATTTTTGTGGATTTTATTGTGGGATGTGTAGTTGTCTTTTTGTTTATGTTCTCTCCGGTGGGGTTGGGGGGGGGGGGGGTCATGAATTACTATCCAGTCGATGTTACGTTAAGTGTGTAATTGTCATTCAGAAATGTCTCCAATGAGGGTTATGAACGCTAATCGGATATGTATTCTACGTTATGTCGCTTCCGAGAAATGAGATTAAAATTTCATGTTTTTTCTTTAAAATAGAAACTACAGTTATACCGACGTGCACCAAAATAAAATTAACTGTAGACGCATTGTAGCGAATTAGATTGAAACTCTAAAAATATTAGATTGAACATTCTTACGGGCGAAGGTATTATCCCCTCTTAGTTTTAAAAGAAGCGTTTGTAGACTTAACTTCACAGTTGTAAATAAAGCCAACTTGGTGCACAGTTTTCCTTAGTATGTTTATTTCTTTTCTGTACGTGTTTCGGGAGACTATGTGCCCATCATGAGGAGAAATAACTGTATTTATGCGACACTTGGTACATGTACATAAAATTAACATCACTGTATTTATTTTAGACGGTTCGATGCCCAGAAACATTATAGTGAGACATCCTCCAGGTAAATATTGTCCATTTCGTAGGCCTAAATTATTCTGGTGTGATGTCAGTCACACGACTGCATTAATCCAGAGGAATTTTTGCGGTTCCTTACTTGTGATTTTCTTTTGTTAGAGGCGTGTGTATCATGTCTATACGTCCGCATGTTTCAGTCCCGAAGAAAGCAGTTTTGGCTTAGTGTCGTTGGTGTCCGTTAAGAATTTAGGACGCATTTCATTTTCGTCTGTGCTGGTCCGAGGCTTACGAAGTTCAATTGAAAGCTTTATCGATTTTCTCAAAGCCGGTATTCTTGTATTACAAGCGACTGGGTTACAGGTACATTGTGTATCTCGTATCTACAACTGTTTGAAACATTTTTGTCGATATATTATATGTTTAACGAAATTAAGTGAAACTCTTCTGTCTATGCATGGCGTATATTGCTTCCGAAAAAATGAAATAAAACATGCATTAATATTTGTGTATGCAGTATAGGAGCATAAAATTCAGTGAGGGGTTTTTTTCACAATGGCAAAGGACGAATTTGTTGTATGCTGCGTTGGATTCGTTTAGATTGTATAAGGGCGGATGCCTTTCTTTACTGCTAAGCGAAAGAACACGGAATCGGGACTCCAACCAAAAATGAAATTTAAAATGTAGAAGCTTTTAAGGAATTTTCCCCACAGTTACTTGTTTTCTAACACTACTATGACGATCACGGGCCTACACACACTCCCGCGCGCGCGATCGAATGTTTTCCTGTATGGTTATGTGCATCCGTGTGCAGTGATTAGTGCTCGAATCATTATCGTCGTATCTTAAATTATTCTTCATAATAAAACCATAAACTGATATACAAGGCTTTCATAGGCAGTGTACAGCAGCTATAAATCCATATGTGGGGTTACAAAACATCCACTGTGAGTGACTTTTAATAGCCTATATTATTATTATTATTGTTATTATTATTGTGTTACTGATTATATATGAAGCATTTAATATAAAAAAATTAATTTGCTTCTTATTGTTGGATGTTTTGATATAATTGTGACTATAAACTTTATAAACCGTCATTATTTTCCCCGTAATTGTGAACTAATTTTTATTTATCATGTGATGGTCTGGGGTCGAAGCATGTGTGAAATTGATATGTGGATGAAGAATGACTGCATTAATAATATCTTATCGTCACATAGTGTCGTGCTTGGACGCCATACTCATGGCGGTCGGATCGTGTTATTTGCAACTGAAAGCTGTACATGCCCAGTGTATCACTTGCTAGTGGCAGGTCTGCAGCAAAGGCTGATTACTTTGTAGTGTGTTCAGGAAGACGCTCAACCCATGCAAGAAACTGATCTTGGAGAAACTGTTGAAAGTGGTGGCTGTTGTTTTTTCTTCTCAGAGATGGTGTATAATTTTGGAGAATCCGTGTGTGTTACTGAATACTGCACATATTCTAATGAAATGAAACAAAAGGAAACGTTTTCGCCTGTGTGCGTCTTTCCTTTGAACACCCTTTTCACTGTCAGGAGCTAAACCGGTTCGCCATACATATTGTATGTGTGGTTGACAGTGACAAGTTTTCGGCTCAATATTCCTTGCTTATGGGATATTGCGATGTGAAATTTCAACACTCGCAAGTTTGCAACTTGTTAAGGAATTCTGAAATGTCCGAAGAATGGAAATGTAACTAAAATATTCTGTCCCCAGATTACGTTGTTCATGACTTAATTTAATGTGATCTGATTTGGAAACAGCAGCACATATTTGTTTTCTCGGACTGGTAAGACCCGGTTGCCCTAACACGTTGCCTCTGAGTGTAATGCCCTGCCTTATGAAGGCTGTCGTGCATGCGTAGTGTAGAGCACCCCACTTTTGACACTGTTCATGTTTGTATTGTCGCGTAGTAGGCGAACAAATTCTCAGGAAGTATTAGTCTCGTAATAATTATTCGGAGATGAGACATCTGCAAGGGAGAAATGAGAAATGCTACAAACTTGAGGGTTGTTTGACCGTGCATCTTCCTCATGAAATAAAGAGAAATGCCAACTTGATGCAACTTTAGGTAATTTTGTTGATGTATTCTTAGCTCGACATTATTTCGGGTACATACGCCCGTCATCAGGAGCATCAGATGTTTGGTTACAGCATATGGTTTTCTGCACCGTACACACGACCTACGCAGCGGCTCTCAAGGCCACCACCCATCCAAAAACTCGGTGCAGAAAACCGTATGCTGCAACACACTATCTAATGCTCCTGATGATGGGCGGGCGTATGTACCCTAAACATGTCGATCTAAGAATACATCAATAAAATTACTTAGTTGCATCAAGTTGGCATTTCTCTTTATTTAAAATGCTACAAAATTTTGATATGCAAGCGTACAGGTTCTTGACATAACTGGACGTAGCTGTGAATGCAATTTTGAAGCCGAGATTAGTAAAAGTGAAGTTTTTCTAGCTGGTTCGTGTTGGGTTTCAGTTTCGGATTTTTGTCAACACATTAATAGACGTACGGGTTCCAGAAAACACGGAATTGTGTCTTGTTAATAAATATTTAAGAGTTCCTTCTGACCCGATTTTGCTGCAGAGTGTTCCCGGCGACTGTAGTTGCTTTCCCTTTGATATCTAAATATGCCATACCACTAGAGAGAAAATAAAACACACACACACACACACAGACGCGCGTGCGCGCCTTGAACTTCGCATCACGTTTCTGTATTTCGCCCATGCTACTAACTCAGTTCCGTCGTGGCAATATGTAACACATTTGCTATATTTGAGGTTCTTACAGAGGTGTTGCTGAAGATTGGAGTTTTCTGGGATGTTACACATTCGCTTTGTGAATTTTGAATTGACTGTTCATGCGTGCTATCCTGCTGTGCTTCGTTTCATGTCTGTGTTAGCACAGCGAACTGCTACTGAATGCTGCAAACGACTGGATCCTATAGCTCAGGCTATTGTTTGCCGGCGTTTCACCGCGGAGTCCCGGCTTCGCGTAGATGGAAGTCCATGTGAGATTTGTGATGTGCATAGTGGAAACGAACACCTTTTTCCCCGAGTACTTCGGTATTACCCTGTCAGCTTTCATTCTACAAGTGCTCCATATATGCCCATTAGCAGCCGCAGTTCCAAGAGACTGTTACCACTGCAAGAATTAAACAAATAAGTATTCATAGCATGTTAATGGGGTGCGTGATTTCAGGCTTCCGCCTAGAAGTAGCTGAGAATTGCGCTCTTCTGGGTTATTGCGCAGCGAGTATTGGTAATTTCTTACCTACGTTTCGGAACAACCTATCGGGTCCCATCGTTATAGTTTAAGAATCCGAAATAAAGCATGTAGCCCCAATACGAAGTTTATGTAGGGAAGGGTGTTGCCGGTGAAAATGTCTCAGGAGTATGGTGTCAGCCAGTAGGGTTGTTGCAAGTGGTTGAACGGAGGGGAGTGTGGTGGTCAGTGTAGCTGGACAGTGACGCTCCGTGACAGCAGGAATTCTAACCTGTGTGATAGACGCAGGAGAACGCTCATATGAGCGAAGTGGGGGGAAGGGAAGACAGTGTTAGATTAATAAATGATAATCTAAAACAAAGCAATAGGAGGGGGAAGTCGTAGCCCAGCGCTATAGCATGGCAAAAATACCACGTGCAGAGCCGGAATACATCGGACTGAATAGTGGGGTGAAGGGCAGGGACAAGTGAGAGAGGAAGTGGACAGAAGACGAGCAGAGAACAAGTAAGTAATAATCAGCACAACAAATGTTAATAAGTAGCAAAATAAATAAATAAGAAAAGAGGAGGGCCCTGCACATGGTAATTTACCGTGGAGTAGCACTGGACTGCGACTTTTAACCCCTCCTCTTTTTTGGTTTATATTTCTCTTTATTAACAGTTGTATTTTTTTTTACTTACTTGTTCTCTGCTCGTTTTCTGTCTACTTCTCTCGTTGCAGTGAAGTTGCTTATAACACCACCACTTTCAGTTTATGATGTTTTAATTTATTCTGTCTCTCCTCTTAAGTTCGCTGTAGTTACTGTTCTCGTGTACGTGTTGAAATTAATAATGTATATATACTTATATGTTGTTGTTGTCGTCGTCCCATGATGTTCGTACTTGATTGTACGGGCCCTCTTCTTGTAGCTGTTTTTGTAACGTACTCTGTATGTGCTCTAGGCACACGCCGTCTGCCATTTTGGAGATCTTGTTATGTACACATTTGCGTAACCCACTTTCCTTCTTTTGTAAATGAGATTATGGTAGAGGTACGGCCATGTCCGTGTATTCTTCCGTTCTTGTGTTGTTCCGTCTACTAATTTTTGAACCATGTGATTAATTTTTGTGGAATTTGGTACAGCCATAATCCCACTTCTGACATTCCTGTCATCAGTAGCACAAATTGAAATGTTGTGTGGTGATGCTTGTAAGTTGCGTACAAATTCTGGAAAGGCATTTTTGCACTGTGTGAATAGACGCGTAAAATTTGCGTTTAACCAGTGGGTTCGTGTCATTTACGCAATGATCTGTTGCAGCTAGGCGTGGTAAATTTTTTGTGGACATAGGTGATAAACTTACTAATATATTACGTGTACTGTTTGCATATAGTTTCAGAACTTTGAGGTCACTTGTGACAGTCTGTGTAGAACAGCAGTATTGAATTAATTGTGTCACTGTGTACTTCAAGTAGACCTATTACATATAAGAAGACATCAGCATGGTGCATATCATTTGTTAATATTATTTTCCTACATATTTAGAACTACATGTATAGTCTTAGGGAGACATGTACGAATTAGCAAGTGTTTTTGCAACGGCGTACTTTGCACATTGTCAACGCAATATGCAATATGCAGAATCCAGTTCATATAAAATGGTGTTTATGTAGGGTGCCGTTTCCAAAGTAGTAGTGTGAGTCTGTTTCGGAGAAATGTTGAAGTATGTCGCGTTTATTTCAGTATGCCGTAGTTTGAATTATTGCATAATTAATAGTGACAACATCCACATACTTCGTAATGGTTTTTATTCGCTACACTTCGTTCATTATTAGTATCCATAAACTCCTTAAACGTTTGAAATCGGTAGTACTTAACGCGTATTGTGTTTGACCGTCGTGTGTCGCTGCTGCAGTGTCCTCTCGACGTTATACAGTCAGCTGCATTTTTTGGTACAGTTCCAGCGTCTCTCTTTTTTACGGATTCTGTGGGGCTGTAGTGATGCTTGCGGTCGTCGTCGTTTCGCCGGTGTCTGAGATAGACAGGGCGGTTCAGATGAATGTGCAGTCGCGTCGTGAACTATTCAGAGAGCTCAGCTGCAATGCAGGATGACTTGACGGTTTCCAGACGATTGAGGTACTAAAATTTAAATGGCTGGCCTGCTAAAGGCCGATCCCGGAGGCGACGCGGTCTAAGGTGTGGGTCTGTGCCGCTCGCTTGCTGGCATCACGAGATCGAGTACCGCCGGGGGCATGGATGTTTGTCTCTTGTGAGTGTTGTGTGTTGTCAGGTGGAAGTCTCTATCCCTCGTCCAGAGGAGACATACTGTATGTGTGTGTGTGTGTGTGTGTGTGTGTGTCAGTCACTGCGTGTATTAGGTGCCACAGTAACCCTCTACACCTACAATGAGTAGCTAGAAATAGGTCAGAATAAGAAAGAAGGTAAGAAAGTCTGCTAAAGGCGCAGTATGTTTTACTTATTTATAATTAGTTATGGTTTGTTTAACGACGTTTTTTGTAGTTCAGACAGTACAGTGTTGAGCGCAGAATGTATTAAATGTAAAGAAATGTAAAAGATAATGCAGCTACGAACTTTGAAACGCATAATTAAAAGAAAAGGCAATTAGAGATATTTACTAACAAGTTTCAATATCGAGGCAGCAGCAGTATAATTAAGAAACAGGAGCACAGGCCAGTGAGATGGTTAAACAGGGTTGAACAAAATGTCATTATGAACCATTGTTAATTGTTCCAGAAAGGCATTTTAATTCAAAATGTCGTGGCTTCCCGGTTGAGAAGAAGTGTTGTGAAGAATGAATGTTTGCACAGAACGTATGAAGTAGCAGTTTTGTTCGTTTCAATATAGCAAGAACTGGTTTACCTTCCATGGAAAGAATAATTTACGTCACGGCATTGACGCTTGTTACTAGATTGTATGCATAGCCAGTCCTTGGAAAGATAACGAAGACTGTAATTTTGTTTCGTGGTATTTGAACGCATCCGTTGGAAACTTCCTAGAGTTTATTGTATAATTTAGTGTCATGCTGTGTTATCTAATGCTGCTGTATACTTCAGTCATACGCACCAACGTATAATGGATATTTATCACTCTTTCGTCTCACTGCATGTTTCGGGGCGTGCCATGTTCAGGTGAATATCTTTCTTGCTGTTTACAAACTGTTACAAGTACACAACTTCAGGGTTTGGGGACTAAGAAGATTAGATTAAATTAACGGGTATATGAGTACAGTACTGTCATTAAGTAGCATTATAGAGTCAGAAAATTGTAGATTTGCATCAGAATTCTGATTTATTATTAAAAGTTTAAACGGTTGCAACTCACTGATGCTTATGTTCCTATATATGCCATTTTACATTAAACTTTCTTGACACATTTTTAATAGGTACCCCCCTTTTCTTCTTTCGCCAAACGACTGGATAACTGTTTTTATGGAAACTGTATAAATCGAACGGAAGTCTACATGGGCAAATTTGCGTTTAATTTCCGGGCGGGTAGTTGTCATTCTGGAACATTGGGTATGCGATCCCTTGGGGGAGGAGTGTTATTTAAAAGGGAAGGTGAAGCAATTTTCTGAGAGTGAGAATGGGCCGCGGATCGCGGAGCGGAGTTATCCGCGTACACTCTTACGTGCAGCGATTCGTCTAAGTGGAGAGCGTTCGCTAGAGTGATGCACATATTTATGAAGTGCGGACCGGAGATGCCAGAATCTGGGTATAGGAACCGAGATTAATTTAGTCGAAGTCCATAGTTTTGTACAGAAATCTCGTAACCGAATATTCATATGGTACTTTGGGAACTGTCTTTGGAGCCATCACGTTTGTCCTCAGTTGGGGCATACGCATTTGGAACACTGCTATCATATACATGACCTCTTAGAACTGAACATTACAATGGGGTGCTGATAAGTCCTTAGCCCGACCTACTTTCCGTTGTCGTAGGACGGAATCGATAGTGTCGTTGGAAAGAGGGGTCTGTTCATGTGGCGAATTGCAAGTCTTTTCTTATTACAGAGGCTGAAGGGAAGCATGTCAGGCGACGCGCGCGATTTCAACAACATGGAGACGCGAGCTGTCATCGGGTTTTTCTTTACCCCTGCAAGACAGGGCGCCAAAGGAAATTCACGCCATTCTGACACAAACATTAGGGGAACATGCACCATCGTATGCCACCCAGTTTAAACGTGGTGATTTTTCCACGTATGATGCGCCTCGTCCTGGACGGCCCAAAACAGTGACCACCCCGGAGATTATTGATCAAATTCACAAGCTAATCTTGGAAGACTGCCGGATTCGGCTAAATCAATAGCTGAGCAACTGGGCATCTCACGTGAGCGGGTTGGGTCCATCATTCATGAAGATGTGGACTGCGGAATCTCACCGCGAAGTGGGTCCCGAAATGCCTGAACGCAGATCAAAAACGTCAACGGTGCCAGTCGTCTGGGCAACTTTTGGAATTTTTTCGGCGCGATCCAAATGATTTCCTGTCGCGATTGGTGACCATGGACGAAACCTGGTTATGTCACTATGACCCGGACACAAAGCAACAATCAATGGAGTGGCGGGATAGCGACTCATCCCGCCCAAAAAAATTCAGAATGCAAAAATCCGCTGGAAAATTTCTCGTCTCGATTTTTGGGATCAAGACGGCATCATCCTTATTGAGTATCTACCAAAGGACCAAACTATCAACGCGGAGTATTACTCATCTGTGCTGCTGCAATTGAAGGACTTTTGAGGGAAAAACGCCTACCGCGGGAAGGTCACCAAGGGGGCCTTGTTCTTGCACGACAATGCCCCGGCTCACCGGGCACTTGCAACCCATAAGAAACTGGCCTACCTTGGCTTCCAATGTCTAGACCACCCACCCTATTCTCCGGATCTGGCCGGGTCGGACTACCGCCTGTTCCCTGGACTGAAAATACAATTGAAAGGTCGCCATTTTACGTCCGACGCGGATGTTATTGCTGCCGCGGAGACCTTGTTGGACGGACAACCTTCTGAATTTCTCTGAATGGCTTGCAGAAGATAGAGCAACGAGCTAAGAAGTGTATTGAGCTTCGTGGGGAGTATGTTGAATAAATCCCGAGTTTAGTCGCTGTAGCTTGTTTCCTTCCTGGTCGGGCTAAGGACTTATTAGCACCCCCTAGTACATTTTGTTGCAACGAATGTGCTGTAATTATTCTCGTGTGCACAAATAAATTCTGCCCTAACCTGCTGATTTTCATTCCCTTTTCCGTGGTGAAAGGTGCAGTTACCTGTTTCATTGCCGCCCTCGTTTCACGTGACACCTCTGTATTCTTACCCCCCGTCCTACTCCTCTTCCTCCTCATCCAAATCTAACCAATACTTCGCTAATTTTCTTCCATTTGTCTTCAACAACTTTGACATTTACAGATGCTTCTCAAAGTCACATTTCCATACCTTATGTACATTGTACACTGCTTCGGTCATTCGAAGGATCTTTTCGAAATCCGTGTAACATTTCCTAAAATGCTGATTTTTGTGGTGGGGAGCTGTTTGCTACTGGCCAGACTGGGTGACCACTCTTTGTCGGCTGTCAGCGACTCCTGACTGATCACATTCGGGGCTGTCTGCATATTTCCTGCCTATAATTCTGTGTTTAATTTTAGCTGTTGTTTCACTGGGGCGTGAAACTCGCTAGTGGGCACACAACGAATCTGAGAACAGCACCGCGTAAAGCGTTTGGACTTGTGAGAGGACGTGATTGTGGATGTTGAAAGGAGCTGTGTGCATAGCAAGTCACATTAGGCTGATCAAGTCAAGGCGGTTTGTGTGTTCGGGATGTAGAAAGCTTGTGCACATTATTCGGAAATCCTGAAGGGAAGGTACCAGAGACCTAGGCGTCGATGAGTTGATAATGTGAGTGCCTCCTGGTGACTAGGGGAGTAGGTTACGGTATAGAGGGCCGAGGGGATCGTTCGATCCGCGGCCGGATAAAAGGATTTTTCTCTTCACCCAAGCGTTGACACTAACTCTGGGGTACAGTCAGCCTCCTATCCAATTGGTACCAGGGGCTTTGTCCCCGAGTAAAGCTGCCGGAGCGTGAGGCTGACCATCTATTTGGGACCGAACGTAAGAATGAATGGAGCTATACGGCCATTCCCATGTCTTTTATGTCGCGAGCAGGGGCTGCTTTGTATTTACTTTGCGTAATGGAATGTGAGTTGGTGTTCTGAACTCAAAGTGGCTGAGGAGAGGGTCGAAGGAGTTCGATAATGTTCCTTTAGTTCATGCAAAATGTGCTGAAGTTCTTGATCTGCTCAACCGTCTGTCATCTCTTCACTAAGAATCCTGTTTCACGGAGCCAGTCGGTCGGTCTTGAGTTAATGAAAGCCGGTGGACTGTATGTACGTGTAAGAACAGATGCATGGTGAATATACAGAGGTCATATTTTAAAATGCCCTGTTCGTCGCATTTTGGCCATAGTGCGGAAAGTATAACGACGTCCATGCATAGTGATTTACCCAGTTATATTCACATTTCTTTCTGAAACGTTCGTTTCCAGATCGATGCTTAGTTGATAATTTGCATTATTATTTACGAGTGTTGCTTTTATTTTGTGTTACTTCTGATAGTATCTGTTCGTGTTAATGTCGCTATTTCTGCATTACCTGTATTGTGTTTATTGACTGCTTCGTATGAACACTGTTACATTGTACAGGTTGTTTGCGACATTTAATTCAAGTGCTGACCAGATCATCTTGTGGCATTAGAAAGTTCACCCCAGTTATCATAATTTTTTGCAGTGATGTTCACAAGGACGACCTCAGACCAGTTAGCATTTACGCAACCTAATATCCATATTACTGCATATGAAAGAACACGATCATAGTTTACGCATTGGTGATATGCGCACTAATATGTACTGTGATGATATTCTTTGATATGTAGTACGAAGGACACGGTGATAGCAAATCATCACTTTTAAGGTCCATTTTTTACTATTATCCTCTCGTAAAGGCATTTGCGATTCGGCCCTCGAAGTGATCTCTTCTCTTCGTTTTCGAGCTGTTATTTTTCATTCGTCGTTTCTTGCGTGCTACATTTTTGGACCACCAGTGGTTTGGCAAAGAAGTTCGCCCCACAGTTTATGAAGTACTTCTCTGTCTGCGGCAGTGGTTATTTAGTGCCTAGCAATTGTAAAGGGCGAACTGTTTCGGTGACCTTGAAAGGAAATGCGTGTGTGTGTGTGTGTGTGTGTGTGTGTGTGTGTGGGTGGCTGGGTAGGGGGGAGGGGTTGGGGGAGCTGCTGTGACCTAGTTTAGAGCACCATCCGACAACACTAAATACAGACATTGCGTACCTCCGCCAGGATCGTCTGTATCCAACCGAAATTCAACCCGGTCCGCCGAATGCACATAATGTGTCTTCATCCGCCGTACTCGGTGTAAAGTTCAATTCGATTATTTGGTTTAATAATATGTGGCAATAGCTGAAAGGAGGAGCTCATGCGGACAACATTGATGCTGTGTTGAACTCTCTTAGTATGGATTTTGTTGCTGCGGTTGTGGGATTGCGATGGTGAGGAATGTGGACTCAGTATCCCTATAATTGTACCTTATAGTTGTACACTGGTTTCTGTATTGGTTGAGAGGAAGGTAGGCGTCATGAGATCTTGCCGGAATTTCTTTTCTGTATCTACATAATCCCGTTCTTTGGCGGAAACGGCTGGAGAAACATACGGGTTGAAGAGGCGATAAGAATGTGAGGGAAGGGAGTTATTGTGACGTGTTGGAAACTAGTGTCTGTGTATGTGCTTGAAGTTCTAGGAAAACGCCACATGTAAACTGCGTAGATAACTGGAGAGACAAGTCACGTGCGTGTGATACTCGGAACGCACCCACTGGTTGAGTAGCTGTCAGTTTGAGATATGTATTTACGTACCGACATTTTGCCTTTTCATAATTTTGTTTCCAGCATACCAAATGACAAGGCAGGCAATGTGCGTGTAACGTAACATTGAGGCGCGTTCGCCTACCGTTTTTGCTGTGTGAAAGCAGTAATTATAACATAGTCTGAGTATGTGTCTGTAGCCTGTTACGCAGCATGCAAAGCGCACGAGTCGTATTATTGTCATCAGTGGCCTTCCTGGCAGTACCAT
>Ga0136643_10014187_pt1 | contig 11945 bp, 5 predicted proteins | sample TergutLab28metaG_FD_96883 | JGI IMG/M metagenome (GOLD analysis project Ga0136643, IMG submission 96883) | Labiotermes labralis P1 segment gut microbial communities from Petit-Saut dam, French Guiana - Lab288 P1 (version 3) (version 3) | ecosystem: Host-associated > Arthropoda: Insects >...
AGGCAAAATTATAGTTCTATATATCTTGATCTTTAAATTTTTGGATAGCAACCTGGAAGACAAAAGGTTCTGCACCGAATGATAGCAAGCATTTCCTGGCCTCAATCTGCTCTTAATTTCTTCGGGAAATAGAATTTTGATTTGTTAAAGTTGTTCCAAAATATTTAAACTCTTCCACCCTCTCGAAGGCACAATTATCAATCCTCACACTCTAAATTCGACCTGCATTCTGATCTCGAGACATGATCATGTACTTTAACATACGAGTCTATAAATTAGTTCTCTTCTTCCCTTCCTTCTTTCCTCATTTAAAACGTTGGTATGAGTTTTCTATCTCCCCATTCGTGCTACATGTTCCGCTCGTCACCCGTTTTGTTGTCACCCTAATAACAGGTCTGTCTGTCTGCTAAGGAGTGGGAAAGTTCTGAAGCTACTTATTACGTCAGATCCTCTATTTCTCTTCGTCCCTTCTCTATAAGTTCTAATGTTCACCCAAGCACTCTGTTCTCGACTAACCCTGATCTATGTCTGTCCAGGAAGGTAGGCTGTTTGACAACCCTGTCAGACAACAAATGAAATTGGAGTACTATATACGTAATTTAACCAGTTTCTGAGAAAGTATGTAACTGTATCGAAAGGAGCATTGCACGAAATTAATCTTTCCTTAAATTCTGCATCTACACTCTTTTATCACTGCCGTCCAGAGCCATATACAGTTGTCAAATATCCGAATCTTTTTTTTATATATCGTTATTAATTTCTGTATGTGGTGATAAAATCTAGAAGAATGAGAGGGGCTGGGCATGTGGCGCGTATGGGTGAGGAGAGGGGGCGTGTATAGGGCCTTGGTGGGGACACCGGAGGGAAAGAGACCACTGGGGAGACCTAGGCGTGGATGGGTGTATAATGTTAGGATGGATCTCCAGGAGGTGGGATGTGGGTATATGGACTGAATTGGGCTGGCCCAGAATAGGGACGGGTGGCGGACGCTTGTGAGTCCGGTAATGAACCTTCGGGTTCCATAAAATGAGGGGAATTTCTTGACTAGCTGCAAACCAATTAACTTCTCAAGAAGGGCTCTGCACCATGGAGTAAGTAAGTATGCTATATGATAGCAGATCCCGCTAGCCGAGCGGTATCAGGCGTGGTTCTGAGGTCGCTCGCTTGGTGGGAATGCGGGTTCGAACCCCGCGGGAGGCACGGATGTTTATCCCTTGCGAGTGTTGTGTATTGTCAAGTATTGGTCTCTGCGACCGGCCGATCACTCGTCCAGAGGAGTCCTACCGATCGTGGTGTGTCTAAATTAGTGTTATCTGGAAACCTCAACATCTAGAAATCCTAGGCCCTGTCGAGCCATGAAAAAAAAATGACATTTCACATTATATTTGCTACGCTTACAAACACATATACCATTAACTTATATTTGCGATTAGCCAGGGGTATAAGGGGTAGTGATGCGTAATACTATAACCTATCCTACCCAACACTCATCCTCACCTTCTCGTGGTATACCCTGTTCTCACAAACGAGGAAATGACGAACGAGACACAACGGTATAACTGTTTCACCAGGAATGGGGGAAATGCCATCCCTAAACATGCTGGTCCAGAGGCTAAAGGTAGCAATCCTACCACTGGACTTACCCTGCTCTGGGCCCGTAACTCATTCAGGGGAAATTTTAACCACTGTCAAGTCTCACGGAAAGACTAGTCCCCAACTGGCAGAAGGAAGAGACTTATGGATACGTGAGACCGGAACGGGTCAACAAGTGGCCCAATTCCATGAAAGATATATGATGATGATGATGCGATTAGCCAAGCAAAGCAGTGCTTTTAATTTGGTTTCACGGAAAAATAGTCCCACGTTACATGTATCTGCAGCTTTGGGCGATCAGATCAGAATGTACGTTGAAACTTCCTCGCGCAGAATACATCTTAAATTTTCAGATGGCAACTGTAATGTGCCCCAAAACGTTGGAACGTATTCAAATGAATTATGCTGATATTCACTCTTTGAACGAAGTCATCCCGTTGTGTATTGATTCTATATATTCACTTTATTAATACATATTTCAGTCAACACAACTATATAATAAAAACATAAGTTATGCTATTATTATATAGTTGTGTTGACTGAAATATTTATTAATAAAGTGATATTCACTCACTAAACACTTAGAACAGTAGGCTTCCACATTTATGTCGAAGTTGAATCCGCCTTATGCACGGTGTGAAGAAGAAATATAAGGGAGTTGTGGTAGAGTTTAAGTCATTCTTAACTTCAGTAGCAGATGATACCAAGTTCACGCCTCGGAGAAAAAGCACTCAGAACCTTAACGAAAGGAGTCTGGGTGCGCCCCAGATCCGATTTATACAGCTTGGAAATACAGAAAAATCTCTCGCTCTCCGAACGGATAAAAGGTATCCGTATACAGGTTTGGACAGACTCTTTGGCGTCCAGGAAGTTAAGGCACCCAGAAGTTCCAAACAATCGGTACATGAAGGTGGTAATGTCAGCCCTACACACCGGCCGTCTTTACCGCCCAGAGATACCCTGGTACTCTTGTCGACCCCAGGGCGACAGTGAGGCCGGAAGGAATAATTCCAACGGGAATCGAACTCGCGACCTTCTGGGTTGTAGCGCAGTGTCCCTGAACGGATCCTAAACATAATTTCCTTGTTGTTCACCCTATAGTTCAGTCATAATATCGCCAACGCTATCTCACCTGCTAGAGAAAGGCAAATTCATTTCAAGTGTCTGACATAGGACACTACCAAATTTCGTTCCCATGGGTCTTGTTAATCCTATTGAGTGTTATTACGCACATTTTACGAATGCGTTCGCACAGCATTGCTCCCCCCATCTTCTCCATAGCGTCATAAAACACTATTTTCTGTTCCTGTTGCCACACTCACGCCTTGACCCAAAAGGCAGAGCTGCTTGATGTCTTCATTCGCCGGACACGACCCATTTACCTCGCAGCCTACCGACTGCTGTAACCTATTCTCTCTATCACATTACTGTGGGTCACAGCCCAATAAAATATTATTATATGTGACTCACTGACAGATCACTTCACTAACGAAGCTGCCTGCGGCTGCCACATCTCTGTCCACAATTCTGAAAGTGAATCATGTCTTTTCCATTCATTCCTGTACCTTTTACCCTGTCTCCTCAGTGGTAAAAATGTAGACCTCAAACTTTTTGCACAAAACTTGTAAAAACCATTTGAGACTTATTTCAATTGAGCCTCAAATTCAATTAATCTAATCACTGCTTAAGGTAAGAAATAGGAGAATCAACGAGTTACAGAAATAAGAGGAAACGAAGTGAGATTCAACGCTCTTCGACCCATAAACTTGATTATCTGTGAGGTTATGTTTATGTTCATTTTTGTGTTTATAATTTAATTTGCTCTCTCCTCCTCATCTACGAATAATTTCATTTTGAATTATGTTTTTTGCGGGCACAGGAAACATTTTCATGGCGCTATGCGGGGCCGCGTATCCAACGTTTGGTAACGCAGCGCTGAAGCAAGACTGGCGAACTGCTGCTCATTGCCAGATTTATATCACAGTTTAATTAGAAGTCAGAAATGGTGTCATCAGTCTTCAGTTCTTTCTATTGTCGTTTTTGTGGAGCTGAAGGAACGTATTACACTGCATGTAATGTTACAGGTCTTAGTTTCTGGGTTCAAGAGTGCAGCTGGATTCATTCAGCCTGACAATTGTAAAGTGGTTGTGTTTATTATAGACAATTACTACCATAAATATGCCAATTTTTTACATCCTTTGTCCTGGAAATGTGTTTTGTCATTCGAAGGAGCAATTCTCTAAGTTATTTTCTGAATACGTAAATACATAACACTAAGAATATTGACTTTTAGCCCATTTTTAGGCAGCAGAAATAATTCATCTAAACGTTACCACAGAAAATGTACCACTTCCGTTCATTCCCCCGAAACGCCCTGTCTGTCTGTCTGTCTGTATGCATATATCAAAATACCTGATATCGTCAAAAGTTAACATTTATAATCACACTAGGCCACTGTCACCAATCCTTTAAGTACACTCAGGTAACATACTCCTACAGTTAAAGCCATAAATACCTGACCTCCCTTACAGAAATTAAATTAGAATAAATTCTGAATTACATATAGCAATTTGCTAACTTGCGTATGTATATACATATATATACACATATATTCTAAATAATACATCACAATTGAATGCATAGATTAAAGATCTTTAGGAATCGAAATAGATCATTTAAGTTTTAGTTTATAAATGCTTTTTTTTTAGTAAGGACATTAAAAAATTTTCATAATGAAACTAAGGCAAGTAAAGTTACGGTTTACCTACAAATTATTCTTTCTGAATTACAGAGTTAAAATGTGTTGATTACTAGATTTCAAATTCGGATATAATTTTTCCCGCTACTTTGGTAGGGGAATGGGGGGATGCAAAACCAACAGGAGAGAGTCCTGTCCCCTAAAATGCATGTAATTGAATTCGTATGTTCTATACTATTCATATATTACATTCGCGTGAACTTGGATGTCAAGGTTTGAATACGATAGGAATAAATGATAAGAAAAGCCATAAAAACTGTTAAGTGAAGCAGTACTACCCTTTTCCATATGGGACTTGTATACAGAAATGGGAAAATATTGCAATAAAATTGGTCGTTTGAGGGTGTGCCTATACATGACTGTGGTTTTCGGAGCTATTGTAGCGTAAGGGGCACTGGAAAGGGAAAACGTGGACATAGAAAAAAGGTCCATTGGAAAAGTCGAAAATAAAAATGATGTACAGGTTAGAGAGGCAGTTGTGAAAAAAAGATGTAACAAAGAAGTCAATGGATGTAAGTCTGAATTTGACTGCTGGCTTTTCTAGAGGTAACTCATAAATACATAGGAAATGCCCAGCAGTGGGCTGCATCCAGACTGCGCTTGGTTTATGTTCAAAGGGGGTGGAGCAAAGACGCAAATGAACGCATTGACACTTAGGGACATATAGGAGATTGATGATGTTATGTCAGGGAAAATTATGAGTTTTGTAGCTGAAATATGTTACAACTTATATCGATGTAAGCTATTCAGTAAATACGTTGGTTTCATTCTTCCTTGGTTTTGTGTTATCTAAGAAGCGGACACCGAAATGAAATGTGACGAAGAATTAGAAGTTTTGTTCAGTTATTATCACACATTATTACAATACCACAAAATTCTTCGTTTGCACTGAAATTTTACAGAATTGTCCCTAACCAAAAAAAAGATCTCATTTTACTCGTTTCTTCGATTATATAAAACAGAGACCGACGACTCAATGCCGCTGACAACAAATGTGTTCATTTGTACGATCCAAAGTGAGTTATTAACTATTTGCAAAGATCATGAGCCCGTTAAATAAACTCTAAATTTTCACAACTTAATTAAGGTCAGTCAAGTTTAACCCTAAATTCCAAGTGGTGCACTCCTATATTTACTAGGATCAAATTTATAATGTGTAAAAATAATTGCCACTTAAACAAAAGATAATTCCAATTGAAATGTGAGAACAGTATTTTCATTAAGATTTGCATTATTGTTTATTTACATATTTAATACTCAACCATGTTTTCTTAGTAAATAAAATCATATTATTTTCTCTCTCATAAATGGGGTTGTAATTACATAACCTTGCTTTAAACGCGGAGTAAAGTGCATTTATCTGCAAATAATAAGCCTGCGACGTGTAATTTAACTCCTCTTTCTTGGTGGTATAATATTTGTATGCAATACTGCAGGATATGCAGTACATTCGTTAAATGTAAAAAAAGTGGGAGTGATGGGTGTTTTGCGGAATTTGTTCCGTTTATCTTGGCAGTTATTTGCGCCAACTTTTAGGCGCGTTCGCAAAAATGAGAAAAGCGACTATGAGCTTCGTCACGTGTGTTTGTCTGTCCGTGCGAAATAACTCGACTTCCACTGGAGGGATTTTCATAAAATTTAGTAAATGAATACTTTTCGAAAATATGTTGAAGACGTTCAAGTTTCGTTAAAATCTAACAAGAATAACAGCACTTTACATGAAAAATTATATAAATTTTTGATCATATATAGCTAGGTTCGTCTTAGAATGAAAAATGTTTTAGACAAACGTTGTAGAGAAAATAAAAACACATACTTTATGTACAATTATGTTTGTTTTCCTAAAACTGTGACGTTTATGAGAAAATATGGGAAAATATAGTAGAGCCGGCCACGCCACGGATGACACTTCGGCGCATGCGGATTTCAGGCTAGGTACCTAAGGCTACAAACACACACACACTCGTGGAATATGTAATAATAATTGCTTTTCTACTGCAACAATGCTTACACGATAGCGCCTCAGTGTTACGTCATACGTCTATTGCCTGTCTTGTCTTGTGACAACGTGAGCATTTGTCTACTGCAAGAGCAGCACAGTTTAAGATACAGGTGTTAAGTGAAACGTCTGAGTATGACACCTTGAATTGCTGGTGAACATCCAATTTTATTTTCCTAGTAAGGTGACCTCTACTTGCCTTGTTTTATTCTGCAGAAATCTCCATAGTAGCATTCATGAACAAACTAGAGAACTAATACAGTGCATACAAAAAATTGGAGGGTCGTTCTGGTGTAATATGCGGCTTTGGTTAATGATACGGTTTCTTCTTAACGCATCTATTGTGAGGGGGATGTGTGGGGTAGGTCAGTATCACAAAAATGCATGCAGACACACGCACCAATTTTTGAAGAGAGAAGAAGAAGAAGAATAAAATGAAAAGAATAATCCCTGATCAAGATGGAAGGGGAAGTTATACAGGGTGAAAGAGATGAAGGGGGTGGTAAGTATGAGGGGGTGCTCCCATCAGGGGGTTTCTACTGTGTATACAATTTCCAAACCGTTGCTTCTGTTGACGATGTGACAATAGGCTTTCTTTACCCCTGAGTCTGTCACCGATGTGATTGGTCCACGTCGAAGTCAGGGGTCCGGCACCAAATTTCGCTGAATCTCATTATGATATGTGAATATCACCGTCTCTTTCTGTTCGTCGCCCTCTGAGAAAAGGGAGGTGGAAATGATTGGGGGTGGACTTAAACACTGCAGGCTTTTGTCGTGCCCTGGATACAGCACGGGATACAGACAGTACAGTCTCTTATTCTAAGAGTTGCACAGCTATTAACATCAATGGCGGAACGACATCAATTACTGTAAGCTAAATGACAGTACTTTCAATGTTTATATTCCTAACAGGCATTATAATACTTCTAAACATCATGTCGTTATTACTGTAATTTTGGACGAAATGGCCTCGAGATCTGACACGGTTAATTACGTTCCACATCTTGTTTAATTAAAGACGTCTTGCTTATGTTGACGCTGCCACATGCAATCTTGCAATCTTCAGTTATAGAACGTAGCCCAAAGGACGAATGAACCTGACTGAACCTGTTTCTGTGTTCAGACCTGTGTACAACTTCTCTGCACCTTGTAGTTACCCTGATTAGACATTAACACTTTGAGGACTGACCCTGACCCCGAACACTAACTTTGTGTCGCACCCATCACTACGTCAAGGCGTCGGAACTATTAAGTATGCGTAGCCAAATATGCCGGCTCAAACCACAATTCTTGACCATAATCTCGTTATGTAAAACGCAAATTTAATGTTTTCTTGACCGTGCATGGTGATATATCCGTATAACATGAACCAACAATATGCACTATTTTCTATTAATTTATTTCGATAGTAAGCCTCCACATGTTTCGAGGAGGATTGCTGCTCATCATCAGTTGGTAAAATTCTGAATGTACAGCAATTGGTATATGTCACGCGTTGTGTTGACTATACCAATTGCTACTCATACAGAGTTGATCCTCCTGATGATATGCAGCAAGCCTGCTCGTAACATGTAGAGGCTTACTATTGAAATAAATTACTAGAAAATAGTGCATATTGTTGGTTCATGTTATACGGATATGTAAAACGACTTGCCTTTTAGACTGGCGAATTTACGTCTGTCTAAATGTTCGCCTAATGTATTTAGTAGACCATTGTAAGTGGCTGGCTGAATAAGTGTTTGGGTCACACCGGAGACCCCATGATTAACAGCGACGTTAAACATATTGTAGTTATGTCTGACATAGTCATGGAAAAGACAGAATTTGGTGAGTGACGTCGCATCACGATTTTGTGTGATGAATTTGATGCACTGGTGCGTGGATACTGTTAACTTGTCACATGAAGCGGCAACCTTTAGTTAAATACAAACATTCAAGTTCGCAACTGACCGCAAAAAACGCCTTATCTAATATAAGACCACCCACTTAGAGTAGTTTAGGGATACAATCAGTGGTTACTCTAAGAATTGAATGAAATTTAGATATAGTGTGTGGGCAAAATGTAGGAAATGTAAATATAGTGTGTGGGCAAAATGTGGTGTCTCATTCAGCAGGTGGACTAAAGAGATCAAGCGAGCTGTCTGAACAACTGCTATCTGACGCAGGCACATACAACTTAGGACCACTTTTTCCCAGCGGGTGTTAGTACTCCTAGGGCTTCTTACGTCTACAGTATGTTATACCATAAACTCTTCCTACAAAATCTATAATCATTCTAAAATATCGGATAGAGGCTTGTTTTGTCTTACGTTACTGCTTCCCTTCTGGACCATCCAAAGGTCCACAAAGCACAAAATTAAACATATGTTCGGAGATATGATGAACGGAGTAGCCGTTTCTAACGAACACCTTCGTACGTAAAGATAAAAAAAAATATTTCCAAGTATTGTAATTTTATGTCCTTTTTGGAAAAAAAGTACATGGTGGAAAAAGTCATAAGCAAAGCATTCCTAACTTGACATATCATCGTCAGACGTCCATGGCATTATTTATGTCTCACTCAGTCTGTAAAAACTACAAAAGTCTTAACGTTTTAAGTATAGTATGTTTACATTCAACTTTACTTTTAGAAACAGCGTGTTTTGCCCACAGGGAGGATTAATATCTTCCTTATGGCTCTTAGTAGAACCTACGATTATTTCGCTATATGACACTGACACGTCTTTCTCCGTACTAGATAATGGAAACGATAATGTTTTCTGCGAGGCAAGAGTGAGTTTTAAATATTTATTCGATTAATTCATATTTCAGTGATGTTGGCTATAAATTTATTTTCCAGCGTTTCGTACTCAATTATGGTTGGTCTCAATGCTTTCAACTTGCATTTTATTTATTAGGGAAACCACTTTACATGACAAAGTTTTTCACATTTTAGATATCTTCTCAGAATGTAAAGGACGAATTTATTTTTGCGGTTCTCCTTTGTTTGTTGAGTTGCACGTGTGCATGCTTTGCGAACCGTAAAAGGACTTGGTTTTCCTAAATAAATTGATACATAATAACAGATACCGATAATACAGAATTACAATACACGCAGTTACACAAATCTATTGTTGGTCCGAATAAACTAAGATCTACATGGACTGATTCACTGTAAACAGAGTATCTTTACTTTTCGTTTCTTCCATTCACCTCGATTTACGTCTGGGTTACGCCTGCTTTGCATTTTTGGGAGACAACTTCTGAACCTAAAGCGTGTTATGCGTTAATAGAGTGATAAAGACGTAAATGTGCAGCCATTCACAGGACATAATATATTGCAGTGAAGAAAACTTCTAATTACGGGCTATTTCAGACGCAATTTGATTTTCTGAGTAACACGGAGTGTACAGAATAAGCATTTAGTTTCAGGACCGAAGGAGGGGTAAGCTGAGGGCTGGAAGGGCAGCTGATAGAATCAAAAGAGGCTCAGAAGGCCGTGAGTTATGCTGGCGGGGGGTGAAAGTGTGGTGGAAGGGAGGTAAGAGACCCTATGCCTTGAAAGCGGTACAGGAAACTATACGGCCTATTTTCATCAACCTCCCTCAACACAACTCATGCCGTCCCCTTCCGAAAAACCGAAACTTTTAGGGAAAAAGGGACGTACATGAATGTGTGTGAGAGGGAAGTGACAGAGGACAGACAGACGTACTGTGACACATTCAACCTCACCCACTATGCAGCTTCACCCACTTTCACTTGGACGACACAAATCATTTTTCGACCAAGTTACCCATGAGCAAGTTCAGAAATGTGGGAGGTATTAAAACTACGCTAGTGACAACTTTATGAAGGAAACATTGTTTGATATTTTCAGTGTGGCGTACATTCATATGACGCTTAAAACATTTTGTATTTGAGTTTTATGCAAGGCCGAAATATTTTAGAAATTTCAGTAAAACAGACTCGGTCACAGTGTGTGAGTGTATACACTAATGTGTTGTGTGCATGTTGCAGCCAGTGCAAAGTGTTTAATTTTGCTTCAAGACTTAAAACAAAATATTTTGTTCACCATGTCTAGTTCGGCAACAACGTATTTCTCTAATGGCACTCCAGGTGGTTCTGCCTCTAGTGGTCCACTTGGGTACTGGGGCAACCAAAACTGTCATTTTTATCAACATTATGCCTACCAGCATGGTGGAGGAATGGTTCATGCGCAATTTCCTTACCAACAGGATCAGAGCGCCGTGGAAAGTTCAGGAATATTGTACCAACCACAAGAAACTGAAACCCCATCGACCCATGCGGCAGCGGCAACTGAGGACCAGAATACTACGAGCGTGATTGATCCACGTACGAAATATCCCATAACTTTACCATCAATTTCGTACACGATTGTCGGTCTCAATCAAGAGCAAATACCAAGGAAACCAACACCTAGCCCAAGTTCAATCCAAATTGGTTTGGATACTCGTTTATCTGATGAGGGTTTTACAAACAGGTACGGTTTAAATTCATCATCAAATTCATCGACGATCCAAAATCATTACGATCCAATTAAGCATGAACTCAGAAGTCCACCGCCAGAAGCCAGACACATACACGTTCCAAGCAGCCCTTCTCCTAGAAGGCCAGATCATGAAGCAACTTTTTCAACAATCGGTCAAGAACCAGCTGTTGAAGTGAAGAAAGAACCCAGATCACCAATTTTGGGTATGCTCTTAAACAGACCAAGTGTTCCTAAAGAAAGTCCAACTGCTTTACCACCTCCCTGTCAAGTGGCTGGCTATCAAGACTTTTATAGCCCCACAGGTTCAGCTTCAACTACTGTACCAGAGTATTCGAGTAAGGACAGGAGTTTAGAGGAACGTGTTATAGCATTACGTCATCAGTATGGTATTGATGCGGCAACTTCTACCTCATCCAAGACTAATGACAGTGAAGGCCTGCCCTCTCGTCAAAATTTCGGAAATGTTTCTCCGTCACAGGATCAGTTAGACTTTCCACCCAGCCGACTGGAAAATAGGCAGTTACCCTTGGAGTGTATGCAGCCGGTTATACCTCACGGTGGTGACGACAGAGACGGTGCTAAGGTTACGTCACACATACAACACACCAACTTCTATCCATGGATGAAATCTTACACGGGTGAGTTTTTATACCTGCTGAGGCCATGGTTTCCTGCATGTGAATGTTTATTGAGCTAAGCTAACTCCATGCTTTCGACTCGATTCTACTCAGTTCCACATCGAATTCAAAGTTATCTGTTGCATAAACTTCAAAGCTGTTTTAATAAACCTTTGATAAGGAGCTGTTCTGGCTCACCAAACATAGCATTTCAGAATAATGTCTAAGTAACTGCACAACCTATTGCTTTAAAGAGCACTTACTTGACAAACCTATTACAAGTAATGAATTCTAATATAAATTCTGTAGTTTTCTCCCAGTATTTGTTCCTTTTTAATGGTTTGACAGCCCCCAGTGGGCCAGGGCCTCCTCATTGTCGAGGCTTCACGATCATACTCAGACACACCACACTCGGTAGAACTCTTCTGGAAGAGTGTTCAGCCCGTCATAGAGACCTCTACCTGACAACACACAACACTTACAAGAGAG
>Ga0136643_10014188_pt1 | contig 11945 bp, 6 predicted proteins | sample TergutLab28metaG_FD_96883 | JGI IMG/M metagenome (GOLD analysis project Ga0136643, IMG submission 96883) | Labiotermes labralis P1 segment gut microbial communities from Petit-Saut dam, French Guiana - Lab288 P1 (version 3) (version 3) | ecosystem: Host-associated > Arthropoda: Insects >...
AGTATGTACAAAATTATTACAGTTTTTAACCAGTATGTACAAAATTATTACAGTTTTTAACCAGTATGTACAAAATTATTACAGTTTTTAACCAGTATGTACAAAAACAATTCAAAGTGAATGTAGAAGTGCTATTGTAATTCCAGTATTTACAAAAGGTGTCGGAAGAGACCCTAAAACTTAGAGAGGAATTAGTATTTTTCACACCTACTGTAAGATATACTCTAAAATCCGTAATATGAAATTGCAGAGTTACTAAAAACAGTTAGTGACAGAAACACAAAACACATTCTGAGAGGGATGTTCATGCACAGATCCAAAATATTGCCTTAAATTATTAATTTAAAAGTGAAGGGAATATAATTTGGAAACATACATGTTGTTGATAGATTATGAAAAAGCATTCTATAGCAATCAAAGACAGATTTTATTTGATATTTCAAAGTCCAGAATATTCCAGGTGCTTTATTAACAGGAAATAGTGGACATATAAACACAAATTAAAATATTAATGAAATTTAACTCCAAACTATTGAAACTGACTGAAATTTATACAGGAATGCACCAAGGTTGCCCTCTCTCACCCACGCTGTTTAATATATAAAAGGTGAAAAGGTAAAGTGACCCTGTTACAGGCCCAGTGTGGCCCAGAGGGTGGGTAGAGTTGTAGCTCTACTCTTCCATGATCGCGGCATTAGAAGGGGGTGAGTGGTCAGCAGCATTCCCCGGCTATACTTTACCCCTAGGAAAGACCCGGTACCCATTTTACAGGAGGCTGGGTGGGCCTCAGGGCTGGTCTGGACAGGCAGAAAATCTCGTCCACACTGGGATTCGATCCCAGACCATCCAGGCCATTGTCAGTTGCTATACTGACTGAGCTACCCGGCCCACCACTGTTTAATATATACTTTGATAAAATAATAACTGAATGGCAGAAAGAAGACATAACAGGAATTCCATTTTCAAAAAATCAGCAACAAGTAAATTCCTTAAACTAGCTAAGAAATTTGATATCGTATGAAAAAGAAGTGGACATTGATAACAAATTCAGTAATTATTTGAAACTAACAAATATTACCAACAATGTGTTTACACCACAGAAAACTTTAAAGAAAACCAGAATAAAATTATGCTTAAAGAAAACAAGAATAATATTATACATTACACCAGCCCTTCCACCTTTGTTATATGGTAGTGAAAACTGGACCATTAAAGCAAGAGACAGAAGAATAACAGCAGCAGAGGTAAAAGGTATGTGAAAAACAGCAGTATACACTTGGATAGCTTATAAAACAAATACAGAGATTGTGAAGGGATTAAATATTACCCCAGTTTTGGACAAAATACAGAAATACAGGAGAAATTGGTTGCGACATTTAAACAGAATGCCTCATGATAGTTTATCGAGGACAGTTAAAAAACTACAGACCAAAAGGCAGAAGGAACCAGGAGAGACCATTACAGAGACCTCTGGATGTCTGAGACTGGAACGGTTCAACAAGTGCCCAACTCCATGATAGATACATGATGATTATGACATACAGAATTTGAATGTCACAAAGTCTGATTTTATTCTGCTAACTGCCATATGCATGCAGGGTGAAATCAAAACTGCACATGCACAGAGCAGTACTGCGAATCGTCATGCCTCCAGAAATATGGTGAGTCTTGGTGTAAAGTGATCATTAAAATTGTTTGGTCTTAATGCACATCGAAATGTCTTGACACTTTTTTACATACATACAATTTTCCAATATTAAGTTTCATTAAAATCCATTACGCAGTGCTTGGACTGCTTAGACACTGAAGGTGGAGGCATTCATCACCTCCAAAACACTGCTGTCATTTGACCTTAGTTCTTACACTGTTCTATAGTTACATGTACACTGACAGGTAAAAATAGGCACTCTGCAGGGGAAACATGGTAAAATGCCCTTTCAACATTGGTTTAAGTGTGAAAGTTTAAGGAGACATGGCAGTCTGAATTTGAAAAATCGTACCAAAAAATGGGTTTTTAGTTAAAGAATTTACAATAACTTTAATATAATAGGACATTACAAAAAATCAGAGTGTTTGCCTGCAACTTGAATGCACAGTTGAAGATGGTTGCACATTTATGTAATAGAAGCCAACAAGATGCACTATTTCTGAACTTTATTTTGATATACAACTCCAGTTGTATATCAAAATAAAGTTGAGAACTGGTGCATCTTGTTGGTTTCTGTTATACGAATGTATCACGATGCATGGTCCCCAGAATGTCAGAAATTGTTGCACATATTACTGCTGCCCTGTGCATTAATACACTAGAAACATATAGAATTGTGTTTAAAATAAATATGTATAATGTGAACACAATATTTGCTGCAGAGTGTCAACAGCAGTGGGACAAACACTCCTCGGCGTTCTGTTCCACGTAAAGTATCATCACCTAGCAGAACGACACACCACGTGCTTTTCACTGGAATTTCGGATACCAAACAAGAATCTATCGTCAGACAGTTAGGTATGAATAAATCCTGCTCCTGTTTTCATTGGCAGAAAACGTAAGTAACCAGAAGTGTGCAAAGTAGACATCAGATTCTAGGTCATTTCAGCTTTATATCTGCACCAGCCTGAAAAATCCTCACATAAAATATCTTGCCATGGTATAAGGTCATAATGATGAATCAGTTCAATGGCAGATCCTGGTCCAGTGTCGCATCTTGCATAAATTCAACCACACAATCTGGTAGTGTTAACACCATCATATTCCACATATTTTTAGCTATGTTTTGTCACAGAAACAAAGTATTATAACATGTAATTGAGCATTGAGTTTTCCCTCTTCCTTTGCTAGCCTGATACTATACCAAGAAGTGCCATGGCATGTAAGCTGCTGAGTGCATTATGGCTAATTCCAAGCAGAAGATCGGAACTTTCAGTGTTTTAATGGTCTGACTGCACACTGTTAGTTATACTGGAGTATTTTACACTGCTGTTCAAGTGATGTCTCTTCATTGTTGGCAGTATATAAATTCTGCCATTCACTATTAGCTTTAAGTTAGTGACATCCAATATTAAGAGGTTCTTTTGGCAGTAGTGATGAAGATTCAAGTCTTCTGTGATGCTGCACTATGTTGACTGGTGCAGAGGAGTCTATTGCTTCCATCTGTGGGGTTGAGTAGTCAAAGAAGCATGCTGTATGGCTAGACCCTGAAGATAGAGGCACTGGTCTTCTCCAAAATGTCAGCAAGTATTTTCCAGTCAATACATTGTAACATCCCAGAAAACTTGAAAGTTCAATCCAAAGTACAAGCCTTGAAGATGCTTCAGTGAAGTCACTCTTCTTATGTTGTGTCATCTGCTATTTCTGTCCACATGTCTGTTTCTGAGATGGATTTAAACATCAGAATGTTTATGTCCTTTTGTTTTGTGAAGATTGTTGTTATCTTGAAAGTGTCATTATGTAGTCTAGTACATCTGTACTGATATTTCAGATGAACTTGGCGTCTCCATCTTTGGCCATTTTCATGGAGACGTTAAGTTCTTCTGAAATGTTAGTATTTGACCTAGGTTACATGGTCTCACATCTTTGTAGTTGGTACCTTGAGAACCTCATATATTGTTGTTTTATGTTTGCATGCTACATGTCTATTTGACATGAGCTTCCTTGTCCAATTTTCTTGCTCCTTGCTGCATCACTTTCCCTCTTTCACGTAACTCACACATCTCTGCATGTCATTTTTTTATTATTTTTTATCTCTGTTCTCATGTCAGTTGTATATACTATATAGGCTTTGCACATGTGTATGAAAGCCGTGTGGTGCTGAGTAGTCTGCAATCAGTTGATAGTAGATGAAATTTGCATTATTCTGTTATTTTGTATAGCATAGAATGGTAGTTTGTTCTGACATTGTGGGACAACTTATTGATCCAATTTGCATGTGTCAAGGAGTCCAAGAAGTCCTGCAACATCAGTAACAGGCTACCATTCTGTGGTGTGTACATTCCCAGATGAGTGTAGTTGTCATTTAAACCACAGCAGAAGCCTCAAGTCACACAGTTGATAGTGATTTATTTGGATGTGAGAATACCTGCTTTGGTAATACAGAAGATTTGTCTCTTTTTTCACAGAAGTCCACCATGTGACCTGTGCTGAGCTTCTTCAGTACATTTCACTTCATAACACACTAATTCTCAAGATCGGTGTAACTCTTTCACATCCTTTTTATATCCAGTCTCATTTCTGCCAGTTACGAATTAATTTGCACAAAAACTAAAGAAGGAGAGAAGATAATTTGTACAAGTAGAAATGTACAACTCCTGCCCTCTGTTGTTCCAATATGAGACCACTAGAAGAGATGGTCAGAAAATGTGAAGAGCAAAGATGGAGGGTGGAAAAGAGTGAATATTACTTTCATCTGTGGTTGGATCTCCAGAATGTTCTCATTCCTGAAGTATCCCATTTAAATTCCTATATTTGTGTCTTGTGTTCCCCATTGCATTAACTGATTAACTCCAATGTATCAATAAATTCACAGAAGGAACATGCCCCAGATTTATTAATTTTTACGTAAATGCTGCAAGCAAAGCATAGCTGATCACTGAATGTGTAATCTGTAACGGGATTTAAATATGACCGGGTTATTACATGTTCTCAACCCCCACCACTCCACCCACCGTCCAAAAATTACAGTGTTGAAATATTTTGAGATATAATCTTGGGGCATGATGTGAAATGTTCAACATCTTCCACAGTTTTCATTCCTTGCATGCTGTGCATGCACACTTTTGCTGTCTCAGTGGCAGTAAGTCTATGTGGATTTTATCATCAGCGTGGGGGGAAAATTAAGCATGCTATATGGTTGACTAGGTTTAGATCCATTGTAACCTTTCTGCACAGTTTTTATGTGCACATACATAAGAGAATATCTGTGGACAAAATTGGTTTGTTGTTTGATTTCTGAATATAAGAAACAAGAAGTTGGTGACAGAGTAAATTGTGGGCCAGTTGACAGATGCCAGAAGAGGCTATTGAACACACACATTTTTAATGTGTGTGGTGGCTGTTGCAGTTCATAACATTTTATATACAAAGGACATGATCCAAAATTGGATGCATCAGCAGCTGAGATTATATACTTTACAGAATTCAACTGAGACATGAAGTCGAATACGTTGATCTTCCAGAAGCAGTCAGATGTGCAGATTTTATGTTATTTTATTTTATGCCATCTTAATAACTGCATCAGGTACACAATAACTGCTACTGGGACAGTTATATGTTCATGTGTGTGCATTTATGTCAGATAGGGAATGAAAACTTTTGAAGCTGCTGAAAATTTAGAGCAAACCCCATGATTATATGTCACAAAATAAATCAGATTTTCAGCTTTGAAACTAGAGCGTTATCTCTCAGTGATGCTGTATTGTATTTTTGCTTTCCTTTAGTGATCTATTGTGCAAAAGTTTTGTTGTTCTGCAGGTGGCAGTGTAGTGGATTTGCCTGAATCTTGCTCAGTTCTCGTTACGGACAAGGTGCGGCGGACGTATAAATTCCTTTGCATCATGGGCCAGGGGAAACCCATTGTTTCACGTCAGTGGCTAGTACAGAGTCACCGTTCTGGCCGCTTCCTAGGTATGTCATATGTCCTGGATTTGTCTCAACCCTGAACACATATTTCCTTGAAACTTGTCATTTTCTTTGTGCATGAACATACACACACTTTTTTTTTTGTGTGTGCATCTTTCGTAATCTGCATTGTCATGAATGTTTTGGACCAAATAAGGGAACAGTTTCATAATTATTCAAGTATACTAAGAAGCAAAAAAAATAAAAAATAGTCTGAAGCTGAGGGCAGCAAGTTACTATGCAACACTGGTAGTGTGGAACTCCCACCACACATTCCTTGACTGAGGTTTTTTATCTTTTATTTTTCCATATTACTGAAATTAAGGTAGAAATTTTAATGTTATTTTTAATACATCTGTGATTTTTCTCTGTTTAATGTTCACATCCTCAGTTTCCCAGCTAACACCTTAGGGCTGAGTTCCTTATCTGCTCAAGAATTGACCCATGTTTCATGGAAACCAAACTTTTATTCCTGTGTAACCACTAGTCTCTATTCATAGCTAGATGATTCCAGTTGACATCTTTCCATTATATTTTTTTAACATTAGTTACAATATTGCCGTTCATCTACAGCATGGTCTGTTATATGGTATGTTAGGTTTCCCTGTCAAAACCCTATATGTTATACTGCTCGGCAAAGAAACGTGAAAAGGATGTTTCGCTGTGATTATATGAGTGCCTCCTACTAAACACATTTATACCACTGTAGTTTAGGCATCCATTGAGCATCCTTCTGCTTCATATACACATTCGTTATCTGTTTGGTATAGACTGAGGTTCCATTATTTCCATGTGACATGTTCAGGTACTTGTATTTTTCATAATTTTATAATTTAAAGTTTGCATGTTTAATTCTTTTGTAACTCTGTATTCTAAATATAGTCTATGATAAAATAATTAACCACCTGGCTTCATGCTGCACATGTCATGTTGCACAGTGAGATGTTTAACCTGCCTTGTGACGCATGAATCAGCCAATCAGCCTTTCTTTTGCAGCCCTTTCGGAGTACTTTCCTGCCCTGACTGACTTCAGTTATTGTGATTCTGTCGAGCAGAGCGAGAAGAAATGTTGTTTATTCAGTGTGTCATCACCCTCCTCTTCCCCTGTTCTACCCAGAATAAGATTTAGCAACACTTCTGTGATGTAGTTTGTTAGCTTGCCTGTCTAGATATTTGCGACATGCTTGCTGTCGCTTTCATTGTGGATCCAGTATGAACATAATATAAAAGCATGCTTATAGAATTCTAAACAACGTCTTTGTCTCCATAACAAATGTTCAGTGTCATACCAAAATATTTATTGATCCGAACCAACACCTAAAGGAAAAGACATCAGGGAAAGTGAAAGTTAAGATTTAAAGGGTAGTTTGTGGTAGTCATGGGACACTCTGGAAGGAATCCTGGGGAAGTCAAGTACAACTTGTAGCCCTCAATCCCACTAAAGTGTCTGGTTCCGGCACTGGATACACGATAAAAGCTTATACATTCATTTTGTGTTCTCTAGACCAGTAGATGATATCTTCATGGGGTCATGTTGTATACATTGCACATAAGAAAGCAAAATATAAATAAACAGTTCCAGCCGTTACATATATATCTCAGCATTAGTGCTTTTCTAAAGATGCACATACAGGATCAAGCAATTTGCGCAACAGAGGGTGACTTCACACGCCCGGTTAGCTCTAAGCACCATCTAATAAAATGTGCGTGGGGTAGCACACTACCATGGGCAGCTTTTAATTTTAGCCTCTGTTCCCATCGTCCTCACTCCAAAAAAAATCCACCAACAGTCTTTTATTGCACAAACTACAAATTTTCTACACCTCATTTCTCTAAATTTAGAGCTGTCCAAAAAAAAAGTGATGCAAAATTCATTGGAGGGGCAGCAGCCAAAAATTTATTTTAGTCTGGGGCAGCAGGAAACGTACGTCCAGAAGTGTACACACATTTACACAACAGAATTGTGCAAAAATCAGTTACAGCTAGCTCATGGTCATGAAAGTATGTTTGAAACAACATGTTTACCAATCATCATTGCTGAGATTGGAGGGTTAATACTAGAAAATGGAAAAGAAAGCCAAGAATGTGGATAAAAAAAGTTGGATTTCAGCCACAGCAACCTCCTAAGAGAACTGGAAATGTCTTTGCCACTCTGCTTCTGCTTTTGGTGAATTATTGGAAATGATTGTGCTTCTTGGTCACAATTAAAACACAATTACAATACACTGTTTTGCAACACATGAAATGAGACCCACATTACCAACATGTTTGTACAACATGTAATGTGCAGATTGTTTGATTATGTATGGGCTGCTTCAAGAAAAATTTGCTATAATTTTGTCACTTAGAGATATGTATTTATGTCTGACATGATGTCTCACCATTTTATAGTGTTGACTGTAGTCCTTTCTTGAAGTTTTGATTTGCCTCATGTAGAGACTGAAGTATGCTGCATGTCATGTGCTTCGAATCGATCCACATTGAAGAGTAAGTGAGGAAAATAAACACATTGATTTCTGTGAGCTTTGTGTACACCATCTGTTTTGTTTTCAAGAGCAGTGCAGTCTGATTACATTTGCTTCACATGTGTTTGAGAGAGGGAAGCGCCAGTTTGAGTGTGCAGAATGGGCTCAGAACTCTGCTCTTCAGGAAGTCACTGTAATACAGTGTGAAAGAGACACATTTGGCATTTCAGTCTGCGAGACCAGATAATTCATAAACAGACAGCTCAGTTGTACACTGTTAAATTTGAAGGAAAACTCATAGAATTCTCTCTCTCTCTGTCTTTTTTTTTAAAGAGTATACATATGAAAATTAAATCCTGTAATTTAGATTCCAGTGGTCTGCAGATTGCACCAGGCATTTATTCTAGCAGTAAAGGCTTAAAAGAAATTAGTATGAAGGTATATTAAAGTGGAATTTCTCTAAGACAGGTAAAGCCTGTATTGTAGGCTTAAAAACAGATTCCATGGTTTTTGGACTTTTGTTGACAGATCCATGGCAGTTCCTAATTAAAGATCACGAGTCGGAGTCAAAGTTCCAGTTCCAATTAAAAGAGTCATTGGAAGCAGCAGCTCAGACTGATCTACTGGCAGGTTACAGTATCTACGTTACACCAAGTGTCCAACCTCCGCCATCAGAAATGAGAGGTAAGAGTAAATTCCTGGTGCGGGTGATACTTGGTTGAGAGAATATGTAGGTTCTGAGTTAAGCAGCCATTTACTTTGTATGGAGTGTTTGATATTTTGTATTCACTTATGTTGAAATTGTGGAGACCTGTACCTGTATACTGCCAGATCATCTGTCATTCATTCCTAAGATTTTACCTAGCGTAGCATTTCTAAGCTTGTTATACCACCTATATGTGGGTTTGCACTAACCCATGCTTTCCTTTTCTTTCTGTCTTCTTGTATTACTGTTGTATACTTGGTCAGTGGACCAAGTGTCTTCTGTAACTTGTTTCTTCTCACAGTCTTGCCTGTTTAATTTATGCCTTGCTCTTCTCCCCTCTTCTTGATGTCCTCCAGTCACTGGCTGAAGTCTCTTTTTCTGGGTCATTTCTTAGCTCTCCTTCCTTTGATTCCATTAACTCAGTTCCTTGTATGGTTTGCTTGTTTTCCATTCTTTTACTTGGCAAAACCACTGCAATCGGAGATCCACAAGGGACTGTGTTACTTGAGAAAGGAGAAAAATTAAGAAGAAACAGCACTATCTTTTAGATGATAAGATAAATTTCACAACTGTCAGTACATCAGTGTAAAGGAAAGGTAGTAATTAAGAAACATGGGGAATGTTGGGAGAAATCAGTTCCCAGAAGATTGGTTCTTTATAAATAAAGGACTAATGCTTTCTTTTGTGTCATAGTGTGTTAGACAGTAGTTACTAATCAAACAAGAACAGTACAGCAAAATCATGCTATTCTGTTATTATGTTAATTGCAAGTTACGTACAGAAGTTGGCAAATCAGTTGCGGATGCTGATAGGAACAAGAGATACAGTATTAATCAGCACTGAAAGGAATGCATGAGTTTTCAATACTTCAGTGAGGCTAACATGTTAGTTTACGTGCAGATCAGGAACTTACTTGTGTACCATGGTATTGACTCGAGACCTGGTGTTGGCAGAATTTTACACAAAGACAATTCAACCCATTGCCTGGTGTTGGCATGTTTTTTTGCTTTGCTGCTGGGGCTTGCTCTGCTAACTCCTGAGCTGTGATGACTGGACATATTATTACAAAACTTTACTACACAATGAAGAGGGTCTAATCTTGAACGTGACACTCTTGTTTAGTCAGGCCAGGGTTGTGGGCTAATAGCATAACAAATCATATGACATGTTCTTAGTTTTATCTCTGTCAAGTGTTACATTTACTTTCAGCTGTGTTTTGAGTGCTCCAACAACACAGTGTCATAATGTATGTCTGCAAATTCTTATCTGTTCATGGATAACTTTACACCTCATATACAGGTGCCCACAGACATTATAATCATATTTTTAAAAAAATTATTACTTGGTAACTGACACACAAATATGCACTGTTTTGAAAATTGTTCCATAACTCAAAAAGTGTATGTGTGCATTAGCCCATCTCAACAACGGAAACCCTAGTGGCCCCATTCACATGAAGTTTATAGTCCAGTTCTGCCAACATACAGGTGAACATATTGGTTGCCACATTTAGGATTTATTAAATTATCCTTGTACAAAGGGTTCCATTGTCATCCATGGATGTTCTTAAAATATAACACTTCACATACTCCCACAATAAGAAAGCTAAGCTCTTGATATCAGGGGAGTGTGGGGACTAGGAGTTTTGTCCACACGTGATATTTAACTTGTCAGTAGCATGGTTTCAACGTTACTTGCAACAAGGGAAACACAACAGAATGAAATGTTTTTAAGGACAGGAATGTCCACTTACTTGTGGAAAGACCAATTATGCTACAACATGACAAGGTAAATGGGATGTAAGGAGAGAAAAGAGAAAAAGAATGAAAACTTAGAAATAATTCAAGACGAATAAATTTATGCAAAGCATGGATAGGGCAGACCAAATAGTGCGCTATTACCCTTGCTGCAGAACGACTGTGAAATGGAGCAAGTAATTTGCATTATTTTTGCTGCAGCTGGATGCCCTAAACAGTTTCATATTGAGAAATACACCAAAAATCAAAATCGAAAGGCAAGGGCTGTGCTTTCATGGATATCATACTTGACTGTGTTCAGAAAAAGACAGGTCTAGCAGAGAACGAAGATGAGAAATATAGCACACAAGATGAATCACTAGCCTTGACACCACCACCACTGATGATGGATCCAGCTGTTGGCCGAGTGGACACAACATTCATAAATGGTTCCTGTTCCATAAAATTGAAAAAGAAAGAAAGAAAGAAGGATGATGCAGCATTGAAAGAATATACAGAGTTCGTTCAACACATAAACAAAGTATAAAAACCAGTTATCTCTGTTTGACCTGCAGCGTGGCACTTTGCAGAACTTTATGTTTTGGTGAATACTACACAAATAAAAATGATTAGACAGGTATTCTACATTTAATATGATACCACATATATATATATATATATATATATATATATATATATATATATATCCTAACATTTGTTTTTAAAAAGCTGTCATACATTCTTATTAGCATTGATGTAAAAATAACTATACTTCCTGCATTCATAACAGTTTGTTTTTAAAAAGCATACTAGAGTGTTGGTGGTATTTAGCTGCCAGAGAAAGGATTAAGGTGGATTACAGACTGCCTTATATTATAGGCACAAAGTGTTGCTTGCCCACAGAAATTATTTTTACTCATTAGGTTTCTTTATGGTTAACAGTTGCCTGTTGAGGGTTCATGTCATACGTCTCTCAGTTCATGATCTGAAAATCCTTTCTTGTGTGTTACTTTGTCTAGTCTCTAAAACCAGTTGTTTAGCAGCAGGTTATCTCAAACTGACTCCATGCACAGTCTTTTATGGTAGAAACTAACAAGTCATTAGCCAGTTACAAAATTCCCAGCATTTTCTGGAATGTAGTGGTCCAGAATTACATTCACCACAGCCCACCACTGGTCCCTGCCCTGAACCAAATGAATCAAGTCCATGCCCTTTCATCTTATTTCTTTAAGATTTATTTTAATATTAACTCTCCATCTACATGTTGGTTTTGTAAGAAGCTCTTTTTTTATTATTATTATTATTATTATTATTTCCCCCCCACCCACTGAACCCCCCTTTATATTTTTCTACTATTGTATGTTAGATCACGCCCCACTTATTTTGTAATGTTTTTCAGAAAGTTCATATAAAAAAATTCCTAT
>Ga0136643_10014189_pt1 | contig 11945 bp, 11 predicted proteins | sample TergutLab28metaG_FD_96883 | JGI IMG/M metagenome (GOLD analysis project Ga0136643, IMG submission 96883) | Labiotermes labralis P1 segment gut microbial communities from Petit-Saut dam, French Guiana - Lab288 P1 (version 3) (version 3) | ecosystem: Host-associated > Arthropoda: Insects >...
GCAAGCATTTCCTGACCTCAGTCTACTCTTTATTTCTTCCCGAATAGAATTTTGGATTGTTAAAGTTGTTCCCAAATATTTAAACTCTTCCACCCTCTCGAAGGTACTATTATCAATCCTCAACTGTGATTTTGTCCTGCATTCTGATCTCGAGACATGACCATGTATTTAGTTTTATCAGCACCAAAGTTGTTCCTAACCCTGAATAATTATTTACATCTCAAGATGGCGAGTCCCTAATATGAGACAATGTCTGGCACCTAACATGAGACAGTATCTCATATTTGGTTACCACTATCTCATATTAGGAGACCGCTTTCATCAAAAGTTTTGAATTGCTCTCCTTCAACCAGTTTTGCCACCAACAATGCCATCTTCTTAAAAGGCGTTCTTCTAAATTTGGTTTACGTGTCGCCTAGCACAAAACGAAAGAATTGGAGTAAGGAGGCAATGTGTCGTGCCGTAGGAGTTGTAAGAAGTGGAGACACGTGTTATTGAAGAGCTTCAAAATACTTTTCTGTGCCTAGAGGAACTCTGGAGAGGTGCGTGAAGGATACATTCCGTTCTGCAGAGGAGCTAGTAAATGTGCAGTTAGGAAGAAGAACTGTTCTACCCAGTGAACGTGAGAATAAACTTTTGGAGTACTGCATAATTATGGACCAAAGACACTATGGACTGAGATGTCAGGACATAAAACGCATGGCTTTTCTGTTGGTAATAAGAAATGGTTTGAAACAGCCATTTAACCAAGAAAAAATCAGAAGTTGGGAAGAAATGGCTTCGATCCTTCTTAAAAAGGCATCCAGTAATATCTATGAGAACTCCTGAAGGCATTTCTGCAGCTCGGGTTAAAGGCTTTACGTCAGAAAACTTAGAAAGGTTTTTTTGACATCTATGAATCTGAACTAAGAAAGGCCACAGGATATTCAATGTTGATAAGACAGGGATAACAATTGTGCAACACAGGCACAGTAAAGTTTTCATTATGAGGGGTAAGAAATAAGTGACTCTCTAACATCGGCAGTGTTGTCGCCTGTATGAATGCCACTGGAACATACGTTCCACCATTATTCGTGTTCCCGAGAAAAATATGAAAGAGGAGCCTATGGATGGAGCACGGGCAGGCTCAAATGTGACTTGCCATCCAAGTGGTTGGATTCAAACGGATATATTTACTAAATGGTTCGATCATTTTGTTCACTTCATTAAGCTTTTGGAAGATGATCCTGTCTTGCTGATTGTTGATGGTCATTAATCACACACCAAAAATTCTGCTGTGGTGGATAAAACCAGGGAACACAGTGTTGCCATTGTCAGTCTCCCACCAAATTCTGAGCACAAAATGCAGCCATTTGATGTTGGTTTCATGAAGTTACTAAAACATATTATGCACAAGAAATTGAAAAGTGGCTAGGCAGCCATCCTGGTCGTGTTATTACGCCTTTCGTAGTGTGCAAGCTGTTCGGGCCTGCTTTCAGAAGAGCTGCAACAATGGAAGCTTTAGTAAACTCATGTATAAAAACTCGACCATTTTCCTTGTAACAGACACATATTCCAAGATCATGAATTCGCATGCCATAGATTGGACGAATCTCAATATAAACGTACAGATGGACGGCAATGAAATTTCAAGATTGGGAAAATTAAACATTTCTTTCCACAAAGCCAATGGTGGGAAGGTCCAGCAAACGTAAGACCCATTCCTCATCAAACACCAAAATGTTCTGCTCCCACATATCAAGCAAAACAATCAAGAGCGAGTTGTGCAAAGCTATTAACAGCTTCTCCTTGCAGGAAGCAGTTGCGGGAGTGTCAGGAGAAGAAATCCTTTTCGCTGTCAAAGAAGCCAACAATAAAAAGGCTATTTGGAACAAAGAGAAAAGGTCTTCAAAGAAGGATAAAGTAGGCATACAAAAGTCATCTAGTGAATTGGATATGGAAATTGAATTTCAAAATGATGGTTCTGGTGATGACATAAGCGATGGACATGCAGAGTGCTTATTCTGCACCCTGGCTTTTTTCGCATGACAAATATGGCGAAAAATGGGCTCAATATGTGAGGTGCTAACGTTGGGCGCATGAATATTGTGGGGTTGAGGAAGACTGCTTGTGTGCACCATGTGCAGAAAAGTGTAAAATTGTAAGTTGCAACAAGAAATACGTACTGTCTCATATTAGGACACCATTTTTACGTAGAGAAAAGTGACATGTCCACATATTTTTTGTACTGATACTTGTATGCTCCTACAGACTGTATTTGTAACGATTTCAGAGTAAAGTAGAACGTTTTCTTCAATATCTGCCATTGTCTGCAGTAAAAAATATTGAATGGTTTACGTACTACATGATGTTAAAAAGAGTATCTCATAATCGGTGCCTTTACCCTACCATACACATATGAAACATCAATTTATTAAACTGAAGTCACGTGGCCCAAATAGTCACCTCTTCACTTCTACGATTTAACTCTACTACATATGTCCGTGCTATTACTTAGGGCAGTGTTTTCCAAAAGGTTTTGCTCGCGGGCCCCTTCTGGCTTCGAAAAATATCCATACATCCTCACACCCTTTTTCACGTAAGTATATAGTGTCTGAATGACAGGTATCCGAAATTAAAAATGTGTATCTCAGAACTGATTTTTGATAGCTAATGTGACACTGTATTGCATGAATTGACCTTAATTAAACTGTCTTGTCACTCGCTTCGTGGGTACAGGAGGTTTCTAAATTAGGCTTTCTAACGATCATACGAAATAAAAACATCGCCAGTTAGAGAGGTTTCGTTGTTGTTTTCAGCAAAACATTATTCTCTTAATTACAAGATAAGTAAACTTCAAAGTAGCAATTACAGAAATGTATCCATAGATTGCCTGGGAACTGGTGGCGGATCCCTTGGGAATCGCGGAGCACACTTTGGGAACCACTGACCTATGGGTTTAGTCTCCGGCTTCTTCCTTCAGGGCCTTATTCCTTCCCAGCCTTTTCCCTGTAGGATTTCTGGTAGTAAAAATGCAACTGGTGTATGTTTATGTTAAAACACTCCATTTTTTCGCCAGTTTTCACAAATTCTCAATATTCAGCTAGGACCCAGATCTGCTAAAATAGGCCCCGTCGTGGTCGCAGTACAAACGCACTCAATCTCACCACATTCACAACTTCATAATCGTCATACAGTAGAAAACACGTGCCGTGTATTGGTAAATTACTTAACAAAGCAAATAAATCTGTTAATCCAAAAGAGTTGCGCCGACTGGTTGAAAAGTTATTCTTCTTGTACTGAAAAGACACAAAGGGTTGCGGCATACCAAGAAGGTACTGAATGGATTGGCGCCACGTCTTGTGTATGAGAGGTACTCGGTTTAAATACTTACCAAGGTACTGACTATTGTGCCTTGGAAATTTCGCGGTCATCCTCTTCAGGTAAATGCCAGTATACTGCCTTAACACATGACACTACCACCTCCTTCCATATAATTATCTATTTACTGTTCGTGACAAACACACAGCTTCATTCTTTACTACAGCCGAAAGTAATTAATTAAACAACATTAGAATCAATAAACAGGACACGCAGACACGTTAATTATTTCCGCGCAGAGTGTCCCTGTACTTACCCGGGTTGCTCACCCATTCCTGAAGCGCTTTCTGCAAGCGACGCACGTGGAGTGGTTTGGACGCCATGCCGACTAACGCCATGATCTCCAGGAACTCCTCCTCACCAGCGTCACAGAGCTGCTGGACGTCGTCCCCACCTGTGAGAACACATGGCTTACTGAGACGACAGCAGACGGGGCGACATCTGAACGTGACTGTCACCCTGCAATTGCTTCCGGTGAACAGATTCCCGTTCACAGTAAAATAATAGTACCCCTGCAATTACTTAAAGACGATACCATAATGATATAGTGGGGAGTAGAAGCACAGTTCAAAGAATTCTTAACCTGGCCACCTGGTGAGCAGACACTCTTAAATCTACAGGTGCTCTAGTCTCAGTCCCAAGAAATAAAACCGGTACCCTTTCAATATCAGGCCGGGTGAGGTGCAGACGCTGTGAAGAAGAGCTCTGCATCTACTTGGATTCGAAGCCCTATTCCTCGATTCTCTGCCCGTAGCCTACCGAGTAAGCTAAATTAAATATCCATGCGCATAATTTCGCTTCAAATTGACGTCACTTAGGCTTAAAGTTTAGAGTCGTAGAAAAATGATATTGCGTTGTATTCCAAAGGCGTTGTGTCTGTGAGTCGATAACTATGAATCGGCAGGTAAATAAGAAATTCAGCCAGTCATTCGAGCAGTCAGCCTGAAAAACGGCAAGTTATGCATTACTTCTACACAATAAACTACACACACACACACCTAGGCTATATAATAACCATCACAATACAGTAAAATACTTTCAAATTTGACAGTCATTCTTATGATCTAAGTTAAGATAATCTTGTATTATTTTGAATCAAATTTTCAATTTTTTGAAATTATATGCGTGAACCAACATATCTTTTCCAAATTCTACTTAATCTGTCAGACACTTTGTATTTTCTTGGGAAACAAAGTAGGGTGATAGTCTACATAAAATATTTTACCGTATGATCATAGAAGGAACTCCAAGGATTAGTCTCTCGCATAAGAAATTAAGAGCTCCTCAGCTAATTAAGAAATTGCCCGCATTTTATGAAAACCAGTGGTTTATTACCGTATTCGCAGCATCCCGCCAATGGTCCCTCTTCTGAGCAAGATAAGTCCAGTACACATAATTACTACTAATTAAAGTTCCATTTAAATAGTATGCTCCCATCTGACCTTGGGTTTAATACGTTGTATCCTACCCTTGTTTTTCTCTACCAAAACATTATAGGCATCTCTCCTATGCCTGCTACATGCTCCGCCCATCTCACCTTTCTTGATCTGGTCCAAAGTACGCATCATGTTTTTCCTCAATACACACTTCTCTCCGACCTTCTATCACTTCCTCTCTCTTACGTCCATACATTCTCCTCGACCACGCTCAGTCTGTGACTTTTCATCACCTTCATCGACGTGAAACTTGATGTCTAATTTGACATCAACTTTCACGCCTGTAAAAGTGATGGGCTAAAATTAAATTTTTGCAGATGTTAATATTTAGGTTTCAGACGGCATCTTTGCCACACGATTATAAAAGAGCTGAAAATAGAAATTTTCTCACAAATCTGCACTTTTCCTGTAACACTAGATAATATGAGATAACCGTCTTTTGAAGCATCATGCCATAGTCGATCATGTAAACTCAATACGTGCACAAGGAAAAATTTTATGTTCAACTGCAAACCGTCTCAGTAGAAGTATAAGTAACAGAGTGTCAAAGCTTGCATTTAAATGCAAAACAGAGAGACAGAGGTCATTTATAGATGTATTGTGAAGGGGAAAAGGCACGAGCCTAAATCGTATGCAGAAAAGAAGAAGAAAAAGAAATGATGATGATGATGATGTAGTAGTAGTAGTAGTAGTAGAAGAAGAAGAAGAGGAAGAAGAGGAAGAAGAATGTCTAGCTCGGTGTTCAAATAGCTACAGGAACAACTATAACTTCACTTTTTGGGCTGCGGCCATTTTGCCAGCGATGGCCGACTGCACTGATTGGTGATCACTATATCGGAAATCATTTGTCACCACCGTCGGGTAGCAGTAACACATCATCTACTAGCGAAATTACCCTTGAAAATTCAACGGGAGAGTTTGACAGGTTCCATTTCTAGCTAAGGTTTGCATTGATCAAATTTCTGTTTTTTGACACCGACATGGCAGTGTTGTACAGTTAGCAATGTTACTTATATGTGAATATCCCAAATGAAATGTTGCTGCGAACTGTCTTAAGGGTACGTGATTTGAGACAACTTCGGGGAAGGGGTCCGCGAAACCGGAAATGTTGAGAAAAACTGGTAGAGGCCATCACACTTGTTCCGAATATATCATAGTTTAAATTATTTAAAATTGTCTTAGAATTTGTCGTTTAATATTGCCTGGAGCTTCTAATATTTCCAAAGGCTGTGGGTTTATATTACTCTATTCTGAAAGGTAGGCCTGTACGTAGTGACTCCATTATACAGATGCGCCCATATGCTGCGCTTGTCGTAAGGCAACATCCGAGGTATTGACGGACTTCTAATAACGAAGTTTAACTTCTGGACGGTCTGAGCAACGTCCGTACTTTTCCTTGTCCAGTCCCCATTATCGGTCCAAATAGTAAGGTAGAAATGGAGGACTGTCATTATCCGTGGAAAGTTACAAAATCGTATAGCGTTGGATGTGATTACTACTGTCATCTGTGTGTGACGCCGTGTAGTCTGATATGTATCAAACTTTTAGGGGTAAATACCGCCTAGACCACCAGGATGATAAGGGCATTAGTCGCTCCTAAAATATTCTTATATACTTAATTGACTGTACGGTGTCACAATTCAGGAGACAGTAATTGTGGCTTATCTCAGTATTTAACCAACTTGATGCACAAAATTTGTTTCACAATAAGTTTTATTTCATGCCTCTACATGTTTAGAGCACAGGTTCTCATCATCAGGAGGTCAAAATTGCATTACACAGCCTCTGGTATCATCACACCTATAGGTGGCCGTCTCGCGCACGGGTTGAGAGGACTCTCTCAACCCGTGCGCGAGACGGCCATCTATAGGTGTGATGATACCAGAGACTGTGTAATGCAGTTTTGACCTCCTGATGATGAGAACCTGTGCTCTAAACATGTAGAGGCATGAAATAAAACTAATTGTGAAACAAATTTTGTGCATCAAGTTGGTTAAATACTGAGATAAATATACTGAGATGCACAGTCAACAAAACGTCAAAAAAGTAATTGTGGTTTTTATTTTTACTGTGAAAGCTTTGTGTCGTATAAAATCGAAGGTACGTCAGAGTCACCAAAATTTGCCCTCTTTATTAACTGGTATGAAGAGTGACTATGCAGTAACTGCAACGTTCGAGAACATTCTTCTTTTAAGTAGAACCTGCAAAAGTACGTGTCGGCTTCCTCGCCACTCAGACAATCACATCAGCGTATTCGACAAAACTGACACTAAAGGGAAGAAGTAAATTTGTCTCTGTGCTTAATTAAGCACGGCGCCGTCAATAAGTATGGGGCAGATGATGTATAGCAATACGCATTAATGTCAGCACTAAACGGGCAGACCTCTTAACTTCACTCTAGATACGCTCTACAATAGGGGAAATAGCCCCACGGTAAATTTTGAATAGGTAACTGTAAGGACCTCAGAGCAGTAGATATGAGAAATCTTTAGCCCGTGCTGGGTCTGGAACCCAAATTCTTTGGTCACCAAATGAATCGACTAGCCATTATACTGGCTGAGTTACACCGGTCAGTACTGATCAACACTAACTGTTGAAGTACCGCATAAGAACCTCGTTTGTTTTGTCGGCTAACTTGACTCCATAATCTCTACAATTATATGCCTTAAAGTAAGATACGAATTCCCCTTCAACAACCCTACCATGCAGGTGGTCACTTTAATTTTCATTTTATTCGACTACATATGTACAATCTCTAAAATCACAACAGTACGTTCAAATTATGAATGAATAAATAAAATTACGCCTGGAGTCAACGAATGTTAACTAAGCACAATGGCATGAAACGCGAGGCTGCAACAACAGCTGACTTCTAACGAGCACTCCGGACAAGAAAACAAGTCTGCTGTCGGCGGGATACGAATTTTGTTCTTCTTATTATGCATTACCAACAGTGGCATCAATACATTGCGACTTCATAAAAACAGCGGGTTATCTGTCGAAACAATCCAGCTATATGACATGAAATCTCTGCTCAGACGTCCATAATAGCGATTCCGTCGCTAAATAAAGAAAGACAGACTGTTGGCGACTGCTACGTCGCAGTGGCGTGCAGCCCAACTGCTACCGTCGCAGTGGCGTGCAGCCCAACTCACAACCAGCTTACAGAACAAAACGCTATTCTATTACTTGGTTTGCCTAACTAAAAGTGTTTAGGCGGTAACGCCAATGACTTGTGTCTATAAGTACCTGATTCGATTCCACGAGAGTCTAATTTGTAGTTTTGCTCATTTTCTGGAGAAAACTGCAGGTCAGGTCCTTGAAACAGGTTATGGCAGATTATGCTCGCTCCTTTCCATTTCACCTAAAATAATGCCTTATTTCCTAGGTTATTTAACGACTCTCAGCCATTTGGTACAATTAAAACAAAACACTATTTATAAATGAAAGCACGATATGAATTTTTCTTTCCTGTGGAGCTACAGCCCATATCGGGCTTAGGTTTCTAGATGACACACAACTAAACAAACACACGCGCGCGCGCAGTCGAAGTCCTCTAAACCAGCGATCAGTTGGCTGCAGTGGCCGCTGCTATGCGACACACAAACACGAGAAACGAAAATCCATGCTCTCAGCGGGATTCGTATCCGCGACTCACGCACTCAAAGAGGCTGTAGACCTATGCCTTCGACAGTACGGCCACTGAGTTCGGCATAATATTAGTCATTTGGAATGTATTTCTTCAGTATACCACCTGCAGGCCCTTGATATCGAACACAAACATTAACTGCGTTATATAAATTACAGTAGCCACATCAATTTTATAATACAATACAATACAATCATTAAAAATTTTTTTCCATGTTTTTACCGTGCAATAATTCAATTTTATTAAAATATAACCAACTAATTGCACCAATATATGATTCTAAAGTCTTATTTACACATTAAAACACGTCACTTGGTTAGGACACTTCCTACAGCTCCTACATGTTTCAGTCTGTCAAGACCATCTTCAGGGAGTTTTGTTTTGCCTTATTTTGAAGTTGCTAATTCTTCTATGCTTAATATATATGGTACTGCAGCAGCATGTCTGTATTAATGTTGCAATAACGACGGGGTTGAATACAATACTCCCGATACATTAATGTTACACGGTACATTGATTACAGACATGCTGCTGCAGTACCATATATATTAAGCATAGAAGAATTAGCAACTTCAAAATAAGGCAAAACAAAACTCCCTGAAGATGGTTTTGACAGACTGAAACATGTAGGAGTTGTAGGAAGTGTCCTAACCAAGTGACGTGTTTTAATGTGTAAATAAGACTTTAGAATCATATATTGGTGCAATTAGTTGGTTATATTTTAATAAAATACAATTATTAAAACTTACTACTCAAGCACAACTCTAATGCAGAAGAGGATAAAAAATACAGAATTATTTTACGATGTGCTCTCAAACGTATAAATTATATTGCGAAGAAAGCGAGAATTACTGCGCATAATTAGTGCGCAATTACGTTGAAGTAAGCGGTCATAGCACACCGGAAGGTACTTTTCCAAGAATTTTCGTAGAGTGGCTTAGAAAAACCACGATAAACGCGTGAAGAATTGTTGGCTACCAATCTAGAATAGTATTCCAATTTCCAGACTAAAAGTTAAGACTGGTAATACACAACAGCAGCTGTCGTATAAAACGGTACCTGTAAATGATTCAGCATCTTTAATTGGTTTAATTTTACCCAAAGACCAGTTTAAGTGGACTCTGATTCCGAATGACGTACTTTTAGGTGATTTTGTTTGATAATGCGGAAGGATATTGAAGAAATAGTTGTGCGTATTCATAAGTATTGGTACTTATACAATGATACTGAAGAAAGCAAGACAAAATATGAAATAAACAATTCTAAGAGTCGATCCCCTATCATTTTTCGAAATAGACCACTCCTCAATGCGAATTACACGTTTCAACGTAGTGCCACACTTTTGTAATCGCGTTATGACAAACTAGAAACAACTGCAAACACTTCGAATGTATTAAACTTACGCCAGAAAATAGACAATGGGCAAAACAACTGTGAAGCAAAGAATCAAAGTTGTAACAAAAGTGTAGAGTATTTACTGTCATATAAGGCTATTATGAATTATTTATGCAATTCTCGGCCTCTGAATGCCTTCAACGAACTAATAACGGGACATGGGCATGAGGACCATGAACAATGAGTCAGATGCTTTGAAGCCAAAGGAGTAGCGCTGTTTCTCTGCTTAAATAAGCACCATATCATAACGTATGGAACAGCAGAGTATAGTTCCAAATATTCTTGACCTTGGCAGAAGGTATGGTTTAGAGGTTAGCCACAAGAACAGGCCACTGTGCCGCGGAATGTACATCCCACTATGTAGCCTGACGCATTGTAATACCCGAACTATTATTATTATTATTATTATTATACGCGATAGGTGGGTCCCTGTTACCACGGCATGGAGCGTCCTCGGGTTGCGGATGGAGGACGGCCCCCTATATGGAGGGTAGCTGCGAACATATTGAAGAAGCAGTTGCGGACTGCCGACAAGGGGTGGTCCTCCAGCTGGGGGGTGGCCAGGTGCTAACAATTCCTCACCTAAAAACATATCATATTATGAATCATTCAAAAACGCCTCGGACCTGGACGGAACCTTCGGTACGATCTACGCAATGGAAAAAGGACATGATATTTGGTACACGGAATGTCAGGAGCATGTATAGGGCAAGTTCACTTGCAGCAGCAGTAGCCAGGGAATTAACAAGATATAAATGAGATTTAGTGGGTGTGCAGGAAGTTAGGTGGAACGAAGGGGTGCAGTAAGGGCAGGGGATTATAATTTTTTCTATGGATAACGAGACGAAAATCATCAATTGGGAACAGGATTTTTGTATACCACAGAATAGTATCACCAGTTAAGAGAGTAGAGTTTGCTGGTGATTGGAGTTCATATATAGTTCTGAGAGGTCACTGGTGCAATATCATTGTTTTGAATGTGCATGCACCAAGCGAGTAGAAAAGTAATGATTCAAAGACAGTTTTTATGGAACTAGATTAGGTATTCGAACGTTTTCCTAAATATTATACGAAAATACTGTTAAGAGATTTTAATGCAAAAGTGGGGGGAGAGTTTATTTTCAAACCAACAATTGGGAATGCGAGTCTACATCAGAATGGTAATGATAATGGTGTAAGAATAGTAAAGTTTGCCACATCAAAACAGTCTGTTGTTAACACGATATTACCGCACCTAAATATTCATAAGTACACTTGGACCTCTCCTGATGGGAAGACTCACAACCAGATTGATCACATACTGATGATAGATAGGAGATGGCATTCGAATATACCCGATGTTCGATGTTTCAGGGGAGCTGACTGTGATACTAATCACTATCTGGAGGTTACTAAATTAGCAGTAAGTAAAGAGCAGCACACAGTTTTGATGTGGAAAGATTTAATCTCAGGAAGCTAAATGAGCTGGGAGTTTGGAGACATTATCAGATTAAGATCTCAAACAGGTCTGCAGCTTGGAGAACTTCAGTGATAGCGAGGACATAAATAGGGCTTGGTAAAACATTAAAGAATATCCAAACATCAGCTAAAGAGAGTCTGTACGAAAGGAAATATCATAAGCCGTGGTTTTATAAAGGATATCTAAATTTTTTATAATAAAGAACGCAGGCTAAAATGCAGTGGTAACAGTAACCAAACAAAAGTAATGTAGACAGTCTCAACAATATAAGACGTGAAGCTAGGCGAAATTTCAGGAACAAACAGAAGGAATATCTTAAATTAAATTTGATGAAATTGAAACTAAGAGTAAGATAAAAAATATCGGAGACTTGTATAGGGGCATCAATGATTTTAAGAAGGGTTGCTTGGCTAGAAGTAATATACAGGGTTATTCATAAGTCCCTCCGGGATTTCCGAACTCGACTGCGCAAAAACCAAGACAGACACGGCAGAAAGGAGCATATCAATAGGTAGAGAATCTATCCAAGTTTTTTTTTTGTACTAGGGGCCTTGGCGTACTTGCAGGTTCCACCGCTAGGGGGTAGTCGTGACGAAAAATGGCGTTCATAGTGAATAAGAAAGCGTTCTGTGTCTTGGAATTTGCC
>Ga0136643_10014191_pt1 | contig 11944 bp, 7 predicted proteins | sample TergutLab28metaG_FD_96883 | JGI IMG/M metagenome (GOLD analysis project Ga0136643, IMG submission 96883) | Labiotermes labralis P1 segment gut microbial communities from Petit-Saut dam, French Guiana - Lab288 P1 (version 3) (version 3) | ecosystem: Host-associated > Arthropoda: Insects >...
CTTCCATTCTCTGTACATGCCCAAACCAATGTAATCTATTTAACCTTATTGTCTCTATTATAGTAGGTTTTTTAACACTTGCATAAATTTCTTTATTGGTTAATATCCTCCTTTTTTTCTTTTTCTTTATTTCTTTCTTTCTTTCTTCTTTCCATTGTCATATACTGGGCCAAAAATTCTTCTATACTCTTTACTTTCAAAAATGTTCAATTGCTTTCTATCTCTCTTTGTCAGTGTCCAAGTTTCTGATGCATATGTTAACGTTTTGTCTATATTGTGTTCTTTCGTCTTAATCTTAGTTTCTTTGAAGTTTTATTTTTAAAACATTTTTGTAGCATAAAATATGTTTTGTTAGCATTTCTTATTCTTTCTTGCAAGTCTGTTTGGATATTGTTATCTTCATTAAGTATAATGCCCAAATATTTAAATGTTCCACTTTTTCAAATTTGTAATTTTTTATTTTAAAATGTCCTATTTTATTGTTCTTTAAACTGTTTTTCTTTTCCACTATCATACATTTTGTTTTTTTCCTGGTTTATCTGTAGTCCAAACTTTCTGGCAGTGTTTTCCATTTCTACAAAAAGTTTTCTTATTTCTATTTCATTTCTTCCAATTAATGCACTGTCATCTGCATATGCTAATACATTAAACTGTTCTTTACCAATCTTTATACCACTAGGAACCATTTTTATACTTTTGTGTCAATTTTTGTAATGCCAAATTAAATATTGGTGATAAAGGGTCACTCTGTTTCAAGCCTGTTTTATTTTCAAAAAAAGATGACAATATTCCTTCTATTCTAACCGCACTTCTTGGCTATAATTAAATAAATGATAAATAAAAATCAGTAAAACTAAGTTTGTAACGCCATATCATTCCCAGTATTTGTTGTCACTCTTTTTCATACTTGCATAATGGTAACCTGTCATCTTTTCCCATTTGCTGAAACGTTCCTTCACACAGAGAGCATTACATCCAAAATAGCTAAATGCATACTTTTCAGTATACTACACATACCTTCACTGTGGGCCAAATTTTTTGTATGGAGTTCAGATTTGCATGATGTGGTAGCAGACATTCAGCAATGTGTGAGCACTTGACCTTGTACTTGTTTCTGTCTAACCCTTTTAATTTGTAACTCTTAACAATTTGATTTCAGGTTGCAGAGCTGAAAAGAATCAATAATATTCACAGAGACAACGAGATATTTGCTCGGAGGATTGTCAAAGTTCCAGCAAGACTCTTTACAATGAAGTTGCCTGATGTACATGGAAGTTCATCTCACAAAGTTGTTAGTGATGGAAGTACCAGCGTGGAGTGTCTGACTGATAATCTCAATAATTACACACCTGTGACCAGTAATGTGCCAGTAGTAGAAGCATCTGACAGAAAACTAGAAGATGTCAGCAATGGGCACTCAGTTCAGTTTCATGTAGGAGACACTGTTAACAAGTATGGCACAAACAGAACAGACACACAGGACAGTCCTGCAGAGACCTTTGATGTGGAATGTAGCAGTACTCCTTTGATACCACGGGACAACTGCAGCTTAGCCACACAGGACGACTGCAGCTTAGCCACGAGTGAGAGATCTGTGCTCAGCTGTAGTGGAGCAGACTGGGGGCTGTCCTGGTTTCAGTTAATAATATGCTCCCTTTTACTAGGATTTGCAGGCCCTGTTTTGTATGTTATATATATAAATGAGGACTCAAATAAACATCCCTAACAGTATCTCTTACTGAAGATTTGAGTCTTCTATGATATTACACTGTATCCCTGGTTAAACAGTTCCTGGTGTTGCAGAATGTCCATAGCTGTTTACCCAGCGACACAGCATAATATTACTGAAGACTTGAATCTTCAGTGGCACTGCTGTGAGGACCTCAAATCTCGCATCTCTATTATTTCCTCTGTGGAAATGTGAATGCGAAAGAATGTCAGAACAAGTATATCTACCATAGGTTCACTATCAAATGTGAGAGTGGTCTGGTATCATAATATAAGGATATTTGCTGAATGTTGAAATGTTTCAGAGGCTGACTCTGTCTCCAAACTCAGGCAAAGAACAAGAACAGGCTTTTTGTAATGGGCCAGCCTGAATACAGTTTCCCTGTTCCTCCTTCAGAAACAGCCAGCCTGTGACATGTTGTAGACATAGTTGTCAGGGAACAAATATCCTTACATCACAAAATATAGTTCATGACAGTGTTCTGTCTTTTGTACAGTACATTGTACTGCAAGTGGTAAAGTTCTCACAATAAATTCAGTTCTAAAATTTTTTCACAAACCATACACTATGCTGTACTCACATAAAATTCCTGCAGAAAGCCTTCAAAATACACACAAAGATACTGAAGATACATAACATACTGTGAGGAGACTGTGAACCCAGTTGTGAGGTCAGGCTCATGAGGACTCGGCTTACTGAAGACAAAAGTGGTGGAAATTACATTTCAGACATATAGCAAGATTATATAATTTTTGTGGCACTTATTTGCAGAACTAGGCAATTTTGAATTAAGTTATGTCATACATAAGCTGTTCTGTTAAAGTGAAGACAAAAAATTGTAATTCAACAAGTCTCTGGAGAAGAATGTTGCAGACGACATGGGCCAGATGAAAAGCAGTGCTATAACTTGAATAAGCACTGACATGTATTCATGAAAATACATTAGTGGTTTATTACTATTTTTTATATGTTAATACATCAAATGTAACAAAATAAAGGATATGAAAATATATACCTTAGAAAATTACATATATCATTTGAGTCTTCTGTTATTTTTAATTAAGGTGGCCACATAATGCAATAACTTGAACTTTTTTACTTCCTACGTTTCATTAATGTTATGTGATTTTTTAGTATTCCTTCTTTCTTACTAGCTGCCCCAGGGATAATTTTGCAATGTAGCACCCTTCTGAGGATTTGAACACTATATAATCTTAGCAATTGATGGTGTCATTACATAACACACTTAAAAAATTTACTTCATAGATTTTTAATCTTATAAATCTGTCGTTGTTGTTGCACTTTTTGTTTCCAACTATGCTGTGATGAAAGTTAAAATCTTTTATAATAATTACAAGTAGAGAATAAATCCTCTACTTCTTGCCATAGAATTTTCTGTTGAGGAGAAATAACAAGAGATTCACATTAATTTTTGCCTTCCCAAATATGTCCATTATTGTTGCACCTTCAAACTGGAGCTGCAGTAGGTCCTGGAACAGAGAAGTATGATTATTTGGCATGAATCATGGACACACGCACATTACAGTTTGTAGTGCACCAGAATGTATTTACTGAATAAATACTACCTCACATCCACATCATTCACATCTCCCCAAGAATCCTGCTAAAAAAAACTTGATATGTGATTTATGAAAATGGTCACCGTCGCAAATATTATTTCTACTAGCCATGAAAGTGCAACAGAAACAAGTTAGAAAATACCCTGTGTGTAGCATAACTATTCAGGCATGTGCACTGGTCTGCAAATCCTAGCAACTGTGCTACAACCAACATGCAGTTCATATTGGTTGCTGGCTTCTCCCTACAAAAACCTGGGTTTGGTACCAGGTCAGCCTGTAAGAGACATGTGATGGATAGAATGTTATATGGTTTCCTCCCCATACTGTATGATGGTTTTTCCATGTAAATTTTCATTCCAACAATGCCCCATATTCCCATTCATTAATCTCCCACCATCGGTAGTCTAATGAACCACAATGCTAACTAAACATGTGCTGCTTCAGCTACAGTTTCTACACAATATTGCTGTACATTGCTCAACTACTCTATTTTAAATCTTGTTTTCATTGAATATGCATGTTTTCAAACATGAAAATATGTTTTTGGCAATCACTTCTACCCCATCAAGAAACACTAATAATGAATGCTTCACAACAATTTTTCCAGTAACCATTGCTATATGGTATTCATATCCATGAGTACTCAGACTTGCCGTTTGGGGACACAATACTGATAATTTCAACTCTCAGGCTTTTATATTGTTTGATAAATGGTATTGAGAAGACTCGTATATGTGTAGTATGTCCAGAGAAAGGAATCAATGTCTCCTATGTTCTGCTGCATGTCAGTAAGTTCCATTGACATTGTGGCACCAACTTCTTGGCTTTCAACAAAGTGCCTTCTGTCACTTACAGTAACTGTGAAGAAATGCCTTTTTGCATGATCTCATATGTCACGTAATTGTGTTCCACTGAGGACACAGAGCATGTAGCCCCTTTTCAAGGCACTTAACATACCACAGCAAGAAGCTAGCTCTGCACACATCATAGAACATTAAGTTGAGGACCATGACACACATAGGCCCTGGAAGCTTACATGATCATTGGACAGAAGTCTTGTCAGACAGTACACATAGTATGCAAATATGCCCAGACACTCCCCTGAAATACGAACAGAATTCTGGTGCATCATCAGCTCACAAACTGTTCTACACAAGGTACATGTTACAGTCATAATTGTTTAAATTTTGAAGTTTTTGTAGCTCAGTACAGTATAAAATAATTATACAAACTACATGTTTCAAAAAAATAAGTAGAATTAGTACTTATTAGAATCCAACAAAATACACTTGTTAGCCAATATTGTACACCTTATTACTGCACATTATACTTCCTCCAACGTGTTCCAACTCTGATTGTGTTCACTCTAACAGTATGCTTGGTATTCTACCGTTACAGGATTTGATGCTTTCATAATAAATAAAGACTAATGATATCCCATGGATGTGTCAATGCCAAAACAACATTAAAATACAGAATGGAACAAGGATAATTTTAAATATTAAGTTATAGTTTTTTATGCAAATTAGTATTTTGTGATAACTAAATATATAAAACAAGCTTATTATTGGTCAAATTTTAATATTTTCCAATAATTAAAGTTTCAATTATTAATATATACACAAACATAGGATCAATGTTGCACTGGCCATTCTGTGCATATTGCATCAGTATCTTGTACATGGAGGAATACATGAGTTGTATTCTGTAATGAAACTGTGTACTCATATATCATGTATAATCCCTTCAATTGTATCTCTGTAATTACAGCTCAACCATAGCTGGAACATGGTGAAGAAAGTACAATATAAGCTAATAAGGTATATATATATAGCCTAACAATTGTATTTTGTTGGACTGTAATAAATGGTGAAATAATATATGATAGATGCAAAATATTAAGTAGAATTAATGTAAAATAGGGGAGTAAAATCTGAGCTTACCATGTTTCTGGAATACAGTTAAGAAAGTGATGTTGTCTATTGACTTACCTGAATATCTATTTCAACCTTTTCCAGTTCAACACCCATGAACTTGCCACAGATTGTGAACACACCATTGTGGTCAGTTGGTGAAATTTCAAACTGGACATTTCTGAACTGTGTTGTAGGAAGACCATCGACCTCCAACAGCACACCCTTCTCATGCAGCTTAGCCGCAGTGTAACGTAATGTTAACTTTGACTTCAACTTCTCTGGCAGCTTCCCTGATGACTTACCAATATGAACACTCCTGGTATTGCACAGACCCAATGAAAAATTAAGTTTTATATGGACACTGAAAGATCAGAGAAAATGCAGTTTTTGTGTTTGGGGGAGAATGGGAATACAGTAGACCTTTGCACAGTAGTGGCTAGCTGATGTACAAAACACTGCCACTGGGATATCAGTGAAAGCAAAAAATGCATATGTTAACAACATATCAGTTATTTAATAAATGCTGATAATAATTAAATGTAATAAAATGGTTGGCCAGGGTAGGGTAAACATTTTAGCAACTTGCCATTAACTGGACAGTTCAGGATTTGAACTGTGGTGGGGATGAGATATTCTGCACCCATCCAGACCAGCCTCGAGGCCCACCCAGCCTCCTGTACAATGGGTAATGGGGCTCTTTCCTAGGTTACAGTGGCCAGGGCATGGCGATGACCAAGCACACCCATCTAGTGCCCAGATTGAGCAAGGGCACAGCTATACCCTATCCCCCTCTGTGCCTTCACGGCATCTTACAAAATTAATTTAATTAATTATACATTCAAATAACAGAATAGACTTTATTTGATTCAAATGCCACCACAGTATGACAGACATGAACTGTGTTTACCTACTACCCTGCTATGGATGTGCATTCTGTGCTTCGTTGCGTATCACACAACGAAGCACAGAATGCACATCCGTAGCAGGGTACTCTTCAGAACATAGCATTACATAACACGGCATGCTGCCACAATACCCAAATGGTACAGCGAAATTAATGTGACTTTTTATAGTGACTTTAGCAAGGACGATATGGCTCCCTGATGATGGTCCTAGGACCGAAACATGTCGGAGTGTTTTAATGTTTTAATGTGTAAATTTTATATATGTGCAGTAGTTGGTATAATAATTGAGTAACTCAACAACATGCACGGTGTAACAACGAAAATGTGTTTACCTCTTTCCAGCATGAAGGTTCTCAAGGCATTTCTGTATGTACTGATTATAGTAATTAATCTGTTCCTCGTAAAACTTCGTTTTCTTCTCCAAACTCTGATTTGTGACTCTCAGTGCTTTCAGTTCCTGAAAAACCATAATAAAAATTTTATGAAAATTATATTTCAATGAGCTGGTGCATCCAACATTAACAGATTTAGAGTATTTTTGCTTCCAATAGAACCTCCCATACAAACTTAAGTTATCTGGGTTTTTTCTTACACTAGGCCTTGATGTACGATTGACCTCGGGTATGACGTCATGAAAGGGATGGAATAAATTTTGTTATAAATGAGTGCTGCTGTTAGTGAAATGTATGGTAAGTGTGAAGTAAAAATATTTTAAGACAAAATACAGGACTGTAAGCATATTACTTAAATGTTTAAGCTGTGATCTATTTTAAAATTAAATTACAACTAAAATTTAGAGAGAATGAAAGTTACTCTTATATAATTGTAAATTTCCATACAGGCTGATGCTAAGAAATACATTCACTTACATTTAAAATTTAGGAAGAACAAAAATTATCATGAGAAGAGCACGACTCACTAGTTCATTGTCACTTCTCTGTTGCTAAAAACCATTTAAGCAGTGCCTCATTGACATCACTTCATTTAGGCTTTCAAAATGACTTTATACTTGATCCGTTCCTTTCAAACACACTAGGAATTTTGTCTGTTTTTACAAAATGTTTGGATCATAGAATTTCTGAGACCAAATTCCCAACACATGTCAGCTCTCTCCCCCCCCCCCCCCCCCCCCCCTCTCTCTCTGTCTTTTTTCTCCCCTGTTTCTCATATCACATTAAATTTTTCTTCAACGCTCAAAACCTTCCTTCTGCTCATCACTGTAGCCATTTTATCACTCTACCAGTCTTGTGTTAAATGCAGGAGAGAATAGTAGAGGGTGACATTATGCACAAAGTGAATTAACGTTGCCATCTCAGCTCTTCCAGGATGTTACGCAGCACAGATTGGTAGTTAGGTACTGATGTTTAGAGGCAACCTATTGGTCCCATCTTCAAGGGTCAAGCAGTAGAAGAATTAATGGTATCTAACTACCAGTCTACACTGCATAACATCCCAGAAGAGCAAAGATCTCATTTACAATGTGGCAGAAGTGTTAAATCATGAATTACCATTACTATTGTCATTTTCAAGGCCTGGAATTTATATAGCTACCTGAAAGTGTAGATGCTTTTGTTTTCTCAAGGACGAGAAGAAAGTTTAATTCTCAAAGTAGCCTACTTCTTTGAAAATTATATTCGAATGGATGATTGGCAATGTCGTTATATCCAAGATAGATGCTCTTACATGTGTCACACTAAGGAAAGCAAAAAAACATGTACCTTGTGGGGAATTAGTTGGCACCAGAGAATGTATAATACTACAGACAAGATGTTGCACAAACCAAGGTCATTGTAACCAGGTTCAACTGTATTTATGAATCTCAAATAGCAGGAAAAGAGTCATAATTTACTCATCTGCACAAACATTTCATTAACTGGCAACAATTATCATCATCATCATCATCCATTCCTTCCATTGTGTACCCCTACCCTGCCTGCTTAATGTAATTCATTCCCCCACCACTGACTTTCTTATGTGGCCAGTCTAACAGTTTTTCTGTAAAATGTAGTCATTAAGTATTTCCAGAGAATGCTAGTTTTGTATTGTTGCAAGTGTGTGCCCAAGAGCATATTCTCCATTTTCTCCACCTTCAGTTCAGCCTCGTCTCAAAATGGTTAAAACCTCTGCAATAATTACGGGAAGCATAAGTATTTTGAAATGATGACTACCGATTGCATTATGTATTGATTTAAACTCTGTGCATCTTTACAACTGTAATTTAGCATTCTGCAGGAAAAGCACACTGTGTTGAATATTATACTTGGAACATGTAACCTAGGAGGAAACATTAAATCACACTGTATGTAGAAACATAAGTAAATGTAGAAAATCCATTGCAGTATGGAGAGAGTACAGAAAAAAAGAAACATCTAGACTTGGTGTTATTTGATTGTAGGTGGGGGAAGGACTTACAGGATCTAATTATGTTATAATGAATATTACTAGGGTATGTAATAAATTTCGCAAATTTACCACCACACATATCCAACACACTCTAAGTTAATAAAGGTGATTACTGGTGTCTGACTTACCTTCATACTGTGTGACAGTATGACAAACATTTCATTTGCTATTGCCATGCTGTGCATTCATCAGAACCAGATTATTGAAAATGCAACACAATTACCTTTCTTCGAAGTTTTCTCTGCCTGTGTTTGTTGCAGATGTCTTCTGCAATGGCTGACACAATACTCTGATATCCATCCGCAGGAGAAACTAAACCTGCCAGCTCTAGTTTGGTAAGATACTCCCTCAGGGTTTGTTTACATTCCTGGAGAGAGTTACTGCAAATATGAACACAATAAAATGAACTTACTTGGCAACACACACATTGAAATCAAGTAACCACAGACAACTTACACACAATGATTGTGGGATGCAACCATCATAATATCAAAGTCTGTTGGACAAAATCCAGGGTCATTTCCATCCACCTCTCACCCTAGAAATGTATCTTTAGAACACTGTATGTAACCAAATATAAGACAACCATGCATATTACATGACTCCCTTGCATATTCTTCAATTCCCAGGAAAATACTTATACAGAACATGTTTAAATTTGTGTGTGATTACAAGGAGGGGATTAGGATGTTAGAATATGACATATTTACTAAATACCCTAATGTAGAATATGACATATTTACTATATACCCTAATGTAGAATATGACATATTTACTATATACCCTAATGTAGAATATGACATATTTACTATATACCCTAATGTAGAATATGACATATTTACTATATATCCTAATGTAGAATATGACATATTTACTACATACCCTAATGTAGAATATGACATATTTACTACATACCCTAATGTAGAATATGACATATTTACTACATACCCTAATGTAGAATATGACATATTTACTATATACCCTAATGTAGAATATGACATTTACTACATACCCTAATGTAGAATATGACATATTTACTACATACCCTAATGTAGAATATGACATATTTACTACATACCCTAATGTAGAATATGACATATTTACTGTATACCCTAATATCTTAATTACAAGTTACTTCATATATTCTTTGTCCAAACCTTTTCCCAGACACCATCTTTTCAAACAATTGTACTTCATAAATCAAGGTACCACTCTGCATATATATATACAAATAGCAAGCACCTTCTCCTAACTTCTCTCTGAACTTCGCTTCCGACTGTTAGTGTTAATTACAAAATGTTTTATTACATATAGTTTCATGACTCTGTTACACATATTGGTTATGTGTTATGCTTGCATACATTGATTCACTTACATTTATTTTTGGGCAAAGTCACCACTTGGAAGCCCAAAAAGGAAATTTCAGGATAAACCAAATAAGATAAATACTGAAGAGACAGGTTGCAGGAAGGATCGAGAGATACAGGTGGTTCAGGATCGTGTGCAATGGCAGGTCTGGTATCAGCCGTGTTAGAGCTTCAGGTTCCGTGACAGTTTCCTTCATCCTTTAGCTTGATTCAAACTCATTACCATGACTTGAAAGCTGCTGAGTTGTGTACATCTTTCTGTTGGTATTCATGCAGTATCTGACAGAATAGATGTTCCTGTGCTTCAGACTCCACCAACAGTGCTTCATGCAGGGTGCTGCCCCCTTGAAGACAAGGCAATATCGATACCAGTAACTCTTTTGCTCTGAAAAGTAAGTTATATGCAGCATTATCAGTTTTTTAATATAAACATCATTTCAGTACAGAAAGACTGTAAAAGAAACCAGCATATACCCAACAGGTGCATTCAACAGAAGGAATTAGGAATTACATGCCAACATCTGTGCCCTGCAGATCACTTATATAAAAAGGAAATGTAATTAATGAGAGAGAGGAAGGTGACATTCTGCAACTAACATAAGACTGTTCACTTGGAGACAATCCTTGGAATAAGAGCTGAATAATTAACACTATGATTGAACTCAACCCCTGTAGTCAACAAATATTAAATTCACATTAAACTATTCACTGTTAGCTGACAGTGGTATTCAGAGAGATAAGAAGTCAAATTACACACAGAATGCATAAACAGTCGGCAGCAGAATTCAGTATCTGCTGTAATCGAACAGGTTATAAGAAAATTAAACATTTATTTAACTTGCTTAAACATGCTTCGTAAGTCCTACTGAAATACAGCACTAAATTAAAATAAAAAATAAATACAGTTTGCAGACTATAAGCAATGAAGACATTCTTTAATTATTTAATTACACACGCCAGCACATGCACATATATAAGTTATTTAAGAAGTGCAAAATTTACAATAAAACACTTAAAACGCTCCTACATGTTTCAATCACACAATCATCCTCAGGGAGCATACATTGTTCCTTGCTAAAGTTATAATTTAAAACATTCAGTGAATTACTTCGTTATGTTAACTTTGGTGCTGTGGCAGCATGTCGTGTTTTTGTGTGTGAGTCGTACAGTGTTTAGAATGAAGCTGGTTAAGGTTGTGCATCATACGCTGTGCAGCGTGAGGCTGTGCATGTGTTGGTGTGTGTAATTAAATAATCTACAGAATGCATGGTGAAATGATAAAAATAGAAGACATTCTTTTTTTAATGTAGGAGGATGAATATTTTTGGAAGACCAATGTTGATTGTTCAATTGAACAAGTTTAATTATGCTGAAAAATATAAGCCGGGATATGAAACGTGCATTGCATTCTTTTATTGTAATGATAATGAGATTAAAAAGGCAAGTGCCAAATACAAATTGTATAAACGAGTTTCAGAACCTAACAGGCATTGATGTTCACTTATGGCACCTACAAATGTACCTTTACAAAACAAAAAACAGTGCAGATATTACACTGTAAGACAATAAAAGGGCATGATTTTGGGCTTCCGCCACAGTGTAAATTGAGCTCTTCGCTCGCCTAGAATGTTATGCAGCATTGATTGGTAGTTAGGTACCAATGTTTGAGGGCAGTTTATCTGTCCCAAAATGTCAGTAAAAATAAAACTGTTTTGTGTTACATTTCGTTAAAGATACATCAAATTTAAATATATTAAAATGTTCATATGACCCACAACATATAATGAACAACATTCTTACAATTTACAACTGTTATGACAAATCTTTAATTAAATCACTTTAAAATAACCTCCAGAGACATGGGACTTTAAATTAAAAAGTAGATGCTGAACCTGCATTTACTTACCTTCCACAGTTTGAATCAAATTTCACAGGCAAGTCCTTTAATACAGGAGTTGCAATACAATGTGACAATTATCAGATCACCGTTTTGATGAAACGGGTTGAACAAAAGAAACAAAAAAAAAAAAAAAAGAGAGAGAGA
>Ga0136643_10014193_pt1 | contig 11944 bp, 7 predicted proteins | sample TergutLab28metaG_FD_96883 | JGI IMG/M metagenome (GOLD analysis project Ga0136643, IMG submission 96883) | Labiotermes labralis P1 segment gut microbial communities from Petit-Saut dam, French Guiana - Lab288 P1 (version 3) (version 3) | ecosystem: Host-associated > Arthropoda: Insects >...
CTGTACAGAGCCTCAGAGCCTGTACAGTAGAGCTATACCTCTACTCCCCCTATGGGCCGTACGGCCTCTACAGAACCTCAGTGCCTGTACAGTACAGCTATACCTCTACTCCCCCTATGGACCGTACGGCCTCTACAGAACCTCAGTGCCTGTAGAGTACAGCTATACCTCTACTCCCCCTATGGACCGTACGGCCCGTACAGAACCTCAGTGCCTGTACAGTACAGCTATACCTCTACTCCCCCTATGGACCGTACGGCCTGTACAGAGCCTCAGTGCCTGTACAGTACAGCTATACCCCTACTCCCACTATGGGCCGTACGGCCTGTACAGAACCTCAGAGCCTGTACAGTACAGCTATACCTCTACTCCCCCTATAGGCCGTACAGCCTGCACAGAGCCTCAGTGCCTCTACAGGGCGCGCTTTATATTCCTTTACAAATTTTAAGCTCCAATTATGGAATTCCATTCAGCCTCCTGTTACCTTCTCCAGTATACGATAACACCCTCTTTCCTAACGCACTTAGCATCTTTCTTCCTATAAAGCTATATGTCAAATTTCGTACTCGTACGAAAGGAAAGACAAAATTTTACTATTTTATTTAGTAATTATTGCTGTCCGCTAAGATGCTCGCAATTACTCGACCGATTGAGGTATTAAACTACAATTCTGAAGGTCGGGGGTTTCGATTTCCGATAGGGTCATTTGGCTCTCTCTTTGACTTAATCCTTCTGGCCGTACTATGGCTCTGGTTTCGACTCAGTCATCAACAGAAATGAGTACCATTGGTATCTTCCAGGGTAAAATGACGTGTGCGTCGGTCTGACAATCTTACCATCTTCATGTTTCTACTTTCTAGAAATTTTGAATCCTCCTACATCCCTAAGTTCCTCTCCAATTATGTACAGGGTTATCTTTACCTTTCTTTTACGGTCTGCTAAAAACCACAGAAATGGCTGCTTTGACGAGATGAATCACTATCAAGAGACCCTCTCACTTCTTACAGTAACAAATACAGTTGCTCTTATAATCCACCCTCAATTAGCTTAGCTCAACTTTACAACATGGCCCAATGCGTAGTCCTTTCCAGTCTATTTCACTTCCTATTATACCTCCTAATCCGCAGTGAACCTGGACGGGTCTTCTGCTTTAGTTATGCAGGCACAGCAGGCCCGCCGGCCTGTTTAGAAAATTATGGATTTAGCGAGACAGAGCGACAGAGACGGAGATAGAACACTTGAAATTCAGAGTTTACTAAGAAATTAGTTCAAATAAAGTAACACATTAATTTGCATAACTCCGCAAATAAATTACGACTCCTTACGTAGCGGGCGGTAAAGAAGTTGTTAAAGTACGTGATAATTTGCATAATTACAAGAAGACTCGTAATTAACTTCTATAAAATTGTGCTATAATATTAGACTGTCTGTAATTAGGAAGAATTTGGCATATTTATTTATTTATTAACCTTTTGACGTCTAATGTCAACTATGGTGGTCGTACTGCACCGCTAACCTCTAAAGTTGCATTTTATATATTTATTCATCAAATATAGTTACTGATTATTTTAAACACGGTATATAATCTCCGTCTTTTCTCTTCAAAATGCAGTTTATTTCATAATTCTACCGTATTTGGTTCCTGTATTATTCACATTTTATATACAGGATGTGCTAAAATTAAAAAAAGTAATTCCGGCGACAAAAGGTTAATTTAAGATTTTAATTCACACTGGATAGAATTAAACCGTAGAGTAACAAACAGGTTTAATTCCAGGCAGGAGATAAAATAATTTATTCTTATATTCTGATATACTGGGAAACACGAAGGCGTGTTCTATCGGACAACGCCAATTTTTCAAACTGGGAGAGCTTACTGCCTTTTCAGGATGCAATTTTTCCGTAATCAGAAAGAACAGGTAGAGGCGCAGAGTAGATTCAACAAGATGCGACGTTTCTCAATTTATTTATTTCTGTAAGACGCTCTACATGTTTCAGAAGGAGTTTTCCGTCCATCAAGAGCAGCTCAAAACTGCACATACAGCGTCAGATATTTGTCAGACCAATATTGCTAACGACTGCTGGCCAGCTAGGCTAGCAGCAGGTACCAATACTGAGGAAACTTACGTATGGTTTCCGTTCCATTTTACAACCTGCTTATAGTATTCACAATGTGTTTAATGTTAATCAGAACGAAAACACCAAATTATTCATTTTGCACAGTTTAAAGCGCATCTTAATATTATCACGTCTTTCATTTATCCAACTTTTTCTAGAAAATTGTTAAAACTTACATTAAAATTTACACTAAAATGCTCCTACGTGTTTCGGTTTAACAAACCATCATGAGGGAGCTTATTGTTGTGCTTAGCTAAAGTTAAATTATTAAAATAGTTAGTTAAAAAATTGTTATGAATCAGTTTGTTCGTGTGGCTGCATATTTATCCAGTCCTTATTGGTTTGTGTACAGTGCACAGTGCAGAGTGAGATTGTGTGTACAGTGCACAGTGCAGAGTGAGACTGTGTGTACAGTGCACAGTGTCGAGTGAGACTGTGTGTACAGTGCACAGTGCTGAGTGAGACTGTGTGTAAAGTGCACAGTGTTGAGTGAGACTGTGTGTACAGTGCACAGTGTAGAGTGAGATTGTGTGTACAGTGCACAGTGCAGAGTGAGACTGTGTGTACAGTGCACAGTGCAGAGTGAGACTGTGTACAGTGCACAGTGCAGAGTGAGACTGTGTGTACATTGCACAGTGCAGAGTGAGACTGTGTGTACAGTGCACAGTGTAGAGTTAGACTGTGTACAGTGCACAGTGTAGAGTGAGACTGTGTGTACAGTGCACAGTGCAGAGTGAGACTGTGTAAAGTGCACGGTGCAGAGTTAGACCGTTATTGGTGTGTATACAGTGCACAGTGCAGAGTGAGACAGTGTGTAGAGTGCACAGTGCAGAGTGAGACTGATATTGTTATGTGTACATTGCACAGTGCAGAGTGAGACAGTGTGTACAGTGCACAGCGCAGAGTCAGATTGTTATTGGTGTGTGTACAGTGCACAGTGCAAAGTGAGACAGTGTTTACAGTGCACAGTGCAGAGTGAGACTGTTATTGGTGTATGTACAGTGCACAGTGCAGAGTGACAATATTATTGATGTGTGTACAGTGCACAGTACAGAGTGAGACTGTGTGTACAGTGCACCCTGCAGAGTGAGACATTGTGTACAGTGCACAGTGCAGAGTGAGACAGTGTGTACAGTGCACAGTGCAGAGTGAGACAGTGTGTACAGTTTACAATGCAGAGTGAGACACTTATTGGTGTATATACAGTGCACAGTGCAGAGTGAGACAGTGTGTAGAGTGCACAGTGCACAGTGAAACTCTTATTGGTGTGTGTACAGTGCACAGTGCAGAGTGAGACTGTTATTGGTGTGTGTACAGTGCACAGTGTAGAGTGAAACAGTGTGTAGAGTACACAGTGCACAGTGAAACTGTTATTGGTGTAAGTACAGTGCACAATGCAGAGTCAGACTCTTATTGGTGTGTGTACAGTGCACAGTGCAGAGTGAGACTGTGTGTACAGTGCACAATTCAGAGTGAGACGGTGTGTACAGTGCACAGTGTACAGTGAGACTGTTATTGGTGTAAGTACAGTGCACAATGCAGAGTCAAACTCTTATTGGTGTGTGTACAGTGCACATTGCACAGTGAGACTGTGTGTACACTCCACAATGCAGAGTGAGACAGTGTGTACAGTGCACAGTGCACAGTGAGACAGTGTGTACTGTGCACAGTGCACAGTGAGACTCTTATTGGTGTTTGTACAGTGCACAGTGCAGATTGAGACAGTGTGTACTGTGCACAGTGCACAGTGAGACTCTATTGTGCACTGTGCACTGTACACACACCAATAGAGACTGGATAAATATGCAGCCACACGACCGAACTCATTAATAACGACCTTTTTACCTAATTATTTTAATAATTATAACCATAACAAAGCACAACAATAAGCTCCCTGTTGACGGTTTGTTAAACCGAAACATGTAGGAGCATTTTAGTGTAAATTTTAATGTAAGTTTTAACATTTTTCTAGAACAATCTAATTGTACATTCAGTTGGATAAATAAAAGACGTGGTAAATTCTTCATATTATGTCGAAAGGTCACTTCTCGTTCTGATGATTTTTAAACTTCTATATTTTTCAACAACTTGAACAGGAAATTCTTTCTTTAATTACCAAGACAGACCGTTTTTTAGACGTTGGAATTTAAAACGTTTTTAAATATGTGTACATTTTAAGGCTAGGTACTGTCTTATTTCATTATTTACGCTATCCACACTAAAGTACCGGGGTGCTGATAAGTCCTTAGCTCGAACAGGAAGGTAACAAGCTCGGAAGCATGTCAGGGACTTGCGCGATTTCAACAACAACGAGACGCGAGCTATCATCAACTTTTTTTTTCCGCAAGACTAAGGCGTCGGAGGAAATTAACGTCATTCTGACAGAAACATTAGCTTGTTTCCTTCCTGGTCGGGCTAAGGATTTATCAGCACCCCTGTAAGTAGTTTCATATAAACCTATTAAAAATCGACGCTGGTTATCCAGAAAACATTCCAAACTAGGTTACAGACTCTCTCCTTCTTTCTCCAAGGTTCCTAGTTTGTACAATACCAGTTCTCGCTTTCCTAAGCGTGGAATGGGGACGCTTCGTTGTCGGCGTCCTTAGAGAAAGCGGACGCGGGTTGTTACATCAGACTGTCTCACTCTCCGTCTGGATTTGGTGTAGAACAGATGTCGGGACGAAATAAATTGCGGTGTTTGTTGCCAAGGAGATCTAACAAGGCATTTCTGTTAGAGTACAAAACTGTTGATAAGGAATGATTTAAAAACTCTTTCAGTGCCCACAAATTCACAATGCTACTATAACATTTTACACTCCTAATTAACTGCTAAATGTTTCGGTTTAACTGACATTATCAGGGAGCTTACACCTGTATTATTAGAACTTGCAGCCATAAGATAATCTTACAGTGCTTAAGCATATCAAATGTACTGATTGTAGTCAATATTTAAAATATATGAAACTTTAAAATATGACAATGTAATTTTTTGTTGATTATAATTTGTTATTCCATAGTATTAGTTTTGTTGGTCCCAGTGACCGTACAGTCTAAGGCGTAGGTCTGCGGCCTCTCGCCTGCTGTGATCGTGGGTTCGATTCCCAACGGTGGTACGGATGGATATTTGTGTGTTGTCAGGTAGAGGTCTCTGTGACAAGCTGATCACTCGTCCAGAGGAGTCCTACCGACTGCGGTACGTCGTTGTGTGTGATCTAAAAACTTCAAGAATGGGGAAGCCATGGCCCGCGTTGGGCCGCAGCACCACAGGGGGGAAAAAAATCTAGTAGTTTTTTTTAATTACTATTGTCTCCTTTCCAGATGTTTGCTTTGTCAACTAACATGTTCTAGGTTATGATCCGAATAAGATTGTGCAGTATAACTTTAGAAAATATTCTATTGTTATAAATAAATATTTTGCCATAATAGATATTCGTACTTACCTCCGTGTAAAGTCCTGTTTTTTTAGGTAGTTATGAATATGCAAATTAACCTTTTGGCGCCGGAATTAATTTTTTTTAATTTTAGCACACCCTGTATACAAAATGTAAATAATACAGGAACCAAATACGTTAGAATTATGAAATAAACTGAATTTTTAAGAGAAAAAAGCGGAGAGTATATATACTATGTTTAAAATATTCAGTACCTATATTTGTTGAATAAATATATAAAATGCAACTTTAGAGGTTAGCGGTGCGGTACGACCACTATAGTTGACATTAGACATCAAAAGGTTAATACACATTATGGCAAGAAATTTATTTCTAAAGAATATTTTCGGTAGTTACTAAGCTGGATGCTATACGGATCATAACCTAGTACATGTTTGTAGAACAATCAACCATCTGGAGAGGAGGAAATATAAACGACGAAAATTACTACTATATTACAAAAATTCATAATTAACACCACATTAAATTGTCATTTTGTAATATTTGAAATATTATAAATTTTTAATAAAATCTGTAAATTTGATATACCTAAGTTCTGAAAGACTATCTTACCGCTCTAAAGTATAGCAGTATATGTGTCAGCTCCCTGATGATGGCAGTTAAGCCGAAACATGTAGCAGCTAATTAGGAGTGCAATATGTAATAGTTGAACTGTGTATTTGTTGGTGCTGTTACGATTTCTAAATTATTTTCATTGCACGAATTGAACAATGCTATACAGATAAGGAAATCTGCATATGCAAGAAATAGTAAAATTTTGTTTTTTGTATCGTGCAGCTGCTGATAAATTAGCGAGTTTGTGTTCTTTCGATGTAAAATGAGTGTTTGTGTGTGTGCGTGTGCGTGCGTGTGTGACTGCAAACTAAAGGCAGTTACCTTTGCAAATAACACTTCCCTCAATTACAGAGCAGAAAAATAAAGTCGCCCACGTGTTTCGCAATATCGCACACCCCCCCCTTATCCTTCACCTCATTAAAACACACCTCCCATGTCATTCAACGAAAAAACAGTAGAGAAACCTAATGTATTCAGATACATTTTACGCAAAGGGCGAAGAAAAGAGATACAAGTTCACGGTGCGGTGGTACAATATTCAGTCTGAAAATAAAACTTGATGACTGAAAATCAAGTAAATAATATTTGAAGTTAAAATTACGAGGCACAGACAAACTATTACTTCCTCATTTTAAAGAATAATAAATTAATAAGCCATGAAGGTATAGGGAAATATCGATGTTCGCTCTGAGGAACTTTCAGAACACATCGACATACGTGGTATTGTGATGGGAAGAAATTGTATGAATTGAATTGAATCAGTTGCTGCAAACAGCAGCAGCAGCAAAAACAACAATTACTACTACTAGTACTACTACTGCTACTTCTACTACTGCTGCTGCTACTCCTACACTAATATTAATACTACACTACTACTACTCCTACACTACTACTACTACACTACTACTGCTACTCCTACACTATAGCTACCACTACACTACTGCTACTACTACTACTACTGCAACACTACTATTAATACTAAACTACTTCTACTCCTACACATCTAATACTACTACTACTAGTACAACACTACTACTGCTACTCCTACACTACTGCTAGTGCAACACTACTACTGATACCACTCTACACTACTACTACTACTACTGCTAGTACTACACTACTACTACTACTACTACCACTACACTCTTACTACTATTACTACACTACTGCTACTTCTACTGCTAGTACTACACTACTACTGCTACTCCTACACTACTGCTACCACTAAACTACTGCTACTACTACTACAACACTACTACTACTCCTACATTACTAGTAATACTACACTACTTCTACTCCTACTCTACTACTCCTACACCTACACTACTGCTACCACTACAATACTACTAGTAGTACTACACTACTACTACTACACTACTACTACCACTGCTACACAACTACACTACTACTCCTCCACTACTACTACTACTGTTACTACTGCTACACAACTACACTACTACTACTGTTACTACTGCTACACAACCACACTACTACTGTTACTACTGCTACACAACCACACTACTACTACTGTTACTACTGCTACACAACCACACTACTACTACTGCTACTATTACTACTACTACCTTTTGCTGAAGGGTAATACGGCCAGCTTATAATACGATTAATTCATTATGAATGTTCGGGCCTTGTAATTCAGTTACAATCTATACGTCTATAAACGTATGTTTATATATATATACATAAACCGGATTGTAATTATAATCTTTCATTTTTTGTTTAAGATTGTGTTGTCAGAAATAACTTTCAGTTACAAATATATAGTATATATATATATATACATATATATATATTTATTTATTTGACAAGAATTTGTTTTAAAAAGTCGGCCATGACCTATTCGGAATATCACTGCTGCATTTGTCTGGAGGGTCTGAGGATAACATCGGGAAACTTGATTAGTGGGGTAGGCCTCAGGGCAGATGATTCAGTCTTTGTTCTCAGTATATGAGGTTGAAGAACTGAACATCTGATGAAGACCAGCGTTCGTGTTTTTTAGAAGTCTAAATTAATTCTGTTATACTGCGAGAAATACATTTTATAATTTCACTTCCAGATTCTACTATTTATATTCATACAAACACACCTGACAAGACTGCAGTAAATTCTTTTTAATTGTACGGCTTTGTGGCTTATTTGATTGACCATAATCAGTTATATTGAATTCACTATATCTTTTATCATCTGTGGTTCCGTCAGAAAATAAAGAATTTAATCTCGTTCTACAACACACCGGTATGACGTAACTGAAGTTCAGTTCACTTCCTACGAAAGCACATACCACATTGTTATTTCCCTTCATATTAAAAATCAGAGTGACGTTCTGTATCCTGAACAAGACAAACAAACTCATTTTTACTTTAATAGCAGAGAATTATATTGAACCTCTACAAAAAGACACGCTGTTCCGCTTATATCCAGCTTACAGTCCTGTGGCTCAAATTATATACTTTTCCAAGGATTCTATGTAGCTGCTTGCTTTGAACGGAATTGTTAAGTCGCTTAGCTGTTATTTGCTGTTGTGGGTTAGCAGAGCGGGGATGGAATTTATTATTCATATCGGAAATTATGGTCCTGCTCCTTTAAACACAACTTGACCAGATGTTGTAGTCGGGCCTCTTGTCGTAGAATTGTTCTTCTCCTCTCGTATTATTCCTATACATATAGTGATGACTGTGACTTAAACATGAAGATTTAAGTCTTCTGCTATGCGACACCGTGTCTTTTGATATTTCCACAACTTTTCGCATTATCGTATTTTGTTTCTAACATTCGGGAAATAACATAACCACACTGTGCCAAATAATGACACAACCACACTGTGCCAAATAATGACACAACCACACTGTGCCAAATAATGACACAACCACACTGTGCCAAATAATGACACAACCACACTGTGACAAATAATTACAAAACCACACTGTGACAAATAATTATACAACCACACTGTGCCAAATAATGACACAACCAAGCTGTGCCAAATAATGGCACAACAACGTTGTGCCAAATAATGACACAACAACGCTGTGCCAAATAATGACACAACCACGCTGTGCCAAATAATGACACAAACACGCTGTGCCAAATAATGGCACAAGCACACCGTGCCAAATAATGACACAAGCACACTGTGCCAAATAATGACACAACCACGCTGTGCCAAATAATGACACAAACACGCTGTGCCAAATAATGGCACAACCACGCTGTGCTAAATAATGACACAACCACGCTGTGCCAAATAATGACACAAACACGCTGTGCCAAATAATGGCGCAACCACGCTGTGCCAAATAATGACACAACCACACTGTGCCAAATAATGACACAATCGTCTTGTGCGGAACTGGTGTGACAGCTCCAAAATATCGTATAGATTTTAAATTTCCGCACTTTATGTATTAAAGGCAGCTCAGTAAGTAGCTACATTTAAGACTGACGTCAATGTAAGCTGCTACTCAGCAATGTGCCCTGCCTCTTGCAACGAAATTTGTGGATGCTGCAACAAGTGAGATCTGTGAATTGTAGGTATAAAAATCATTGGCATAATCCTTCCGTTCGCACTATGGCCCTGGGTTTGCTTCAGTCTCTGATACATGGTTGTGTGTTTCGTATACTTCTGTTCAATTCTGTAAGTTACGTATCCTTATGCCAACTGGCACTCTCCGACTACCCTGACTGAGGTTTTTCCGTGCATTTACCTTAGTTGTAAGGCAAATGTCAGGGTATAACTCGCATTTTTTAAGAAGAGGCATGGCCCGCACGCTTCCTAATTAGTGAACTGTGTTGTTTTATGTTGTTTGTGGCGATTGTGTTGTTCTATATACTGTTTGTGTGTAAATGTGTACTGTACTACTGCCACCGGGTGTCAACCCAATTACAGGTAACAAATATATCATATCAAACGAATACCAGAAATATTTCTTTGGGGATAAATTTGGCCAGTCCGTAAGGTTGAAAATCTTATGATTTTGCATAAGCTAATTGCCTTACAATCTCCGAGTCTCAACCAACTGTAAACTTCTGGGCCTGCAATAGGCCTGTACAGGAATTGCTTGACCTTGAACTATAACAGTTTGGAACAAACGTACAATTTAAAAGCCATAAAATATTTGTAGAATAAATTTTCTTTATAAAAAAATTTAATTAACAGTTTTATGACGTCGTTTCAATAGGTAGACACAGACGTTTGTGAGAAGTGTACTGACTGCGGCTTCAGGGATCAGGCGAAGCAAACTTTTACTTTGAAAATTTAATGTCCATAAACAACTTTAATATTATCTTCGTGAAAACCTGTCCATCAGCTTGAAATGTTGTGATACTGCAGACAGGGGTTTTTCTTACATTACTAATGTCTACGTCCAGCAACGCTCTTAATCAAATATATATTTTATAAAAATATTTATTATATATTAAATTATGTATTTTGGGTTGAAATTTTGTTTTAGGTAAAATGTGAATTTTTTTCTACCAAATTACAAAGGAATTTACTGGAAACTCCATCTAGTTCATGTTCAATTACGCACTCGTATTCCTCTCATTGCGACGTATTTAATTAATTCGAAAGGGATTTAAAATAACACAGTATTACTATTCCGCGCCATAAAATTTGGAAGACATGGGTGAATATCTCTCGGTTATCATCAAGAGCTACTGCATTGGATTGGAATCCTCAGGGATATAGAAGGAGAGGTAGGCCGAAGATAACGTGATGAAGGACAATAAACGATGAGGTAAGGAGATCATGGAATGAGGTCAAGGGGATAGCTGGAGACCTCAATGTCTGGAAGCTCTTCATGGATGCCCTATGCTCCACAAGGAATAAAAGGATTTGATGATGATGATGATAACGATGATGAGGACGCGACCATCATTAGCTGACGTTAACATTGCTTCCACAGAAATAACACAGAAGTTATAGCTAATTTTCGTACCCGGAATGTTGCAATAGATTTTCGGCAGAATGCAGTAAGATATTTTTCTTGATTTATCTCGAATCTAACAACGATAAAACGGTCATGTAATTTAAAGGCGATAGCTCAATAAATGCTTCTTAAACGCCATTAATAATCAACATGACATTCACCTTGTACCTTTTCACATTCTATAATATCAAATTACGGTGTCACTCTTTCATTTCCACGCTGACCTTGTTCCTTGTCTGTGTCACTCCAGATAGTCTACATGGGTGGAACACAAAGACTTGTCTACTTGTGTTCCTGACCAACACAGCGTAACATTTCATTTATTCCACCCAGGCTGCCAGAGAAGTTCTAAAAAGGGAGAACAAAACCTTCTTATTTCTGAGTCGATTTATTAGATATTTTGTATGATTATTTTATTTGATTTTAATTTAATTAATATTAATTTTACCTGATAATAGAAGCAAAACAATTTTTCTAAAGGTCTTGTGTATCTAATGTGAATCAGGATATCAACAGACTTCAAGGTAGTGTAAACTAGCGGAAGGCATGAAGTCAATAACACAACTATTGTTAATTAGAAGTTATATTCTATGTCAAAAGACTACATGTTTCGCCCGGTTGTGGCCATCATCAGGTCTATGACATTCGACACACTTAAGATTATTTACATATTTGTGTGTCGAGTGATAAAGACCTGATGATGGCCACTACCGGCCGAAACATGTAGTTTTTGACCTAGAATATAACATCTAATTAACCTTTAGACGCCTAATGTCAACTATAGTTGACGTACCGCACCGCTAACCTCTAAAGTTGCATTTTATATATTTATTCAACAAATATAGGTACTGAATATTTTAAACATGGTATATA
>Ga0136643_10014199_pt1 | contig 11942 bp, 9 predicted proteins | sample TergutLab28metaG_FD_96883 | JGI IMG/M metagenome (GOLD analysis project Ga0136643, IMG submission 96883) | Labiotermes labralis P1 segment gut microbial communities from Petit-Saut dam, French Guiana - Lab288 P1 (version 3) (version 3) | ecosystem: Host-associated > Arthropoda: Insects >...
CATTCAAGTAGCTTCTCAATTGACCTCACGAGGCTGAGTGGACCCCGTTCCAGACCCACTACTACTCAGAAAATCTGGTAGCGCCGGGGATCGAACCCGGGACCTCTGTATCTGTAGCCAGAAGGTAGAGTTTTTTTTAATATGTTATGGATTAAAATTAGATATTTACGACAACATGCTGAAAGTGTTGTGTTGGCGTTGAGTTTGACATTTACTGTCTTCTACCTTCTGAATGCTAGAATCACGGGTTTCAGTCCCACGTGGGCGATTGTGTATTAGGTATGTATCTATGTCTGCGTTTCGTTCTGTACTGCTAAATGTCTAGACACAACCGTCGAACTAGGAAAACGGGAGGCCCTGGACCATACATTGTGCTGTAGCGTCGTGGAGACTCGATAGATGTTAAAATTATAACATTGTGCCTGACCGACGTGTGATTCATTGAACCCATGCACTCATTTTATTTAGCCTCCTGATTGTCGTGTCTTAAGTTTGCAGTCCCCCTCCTCCCACCCCCACCCTCATTGCAGAACCATGACACAGTGAAAGGAGCGTGCTCATCTCATTCTGTTGATACTGTATGCGACTGGAAGTGACGTAACTACATGTTGTAGGAGCGAGAGAGGATTCACTTTCATTCAGTCTCCTAGCCAGATCAGGTCTGGTTGTGTATATACAGCCTTAAGCAGACAATACGTGTGGGCGAGATCTCGATTTATGATGATCGATGGTGGTGCAACCGCACGCATTTAAGCACAGAAATCGGATATTAAATGTACTTTAAAACGACTTCGGCTTAATGTTCGTTTTGATTGCGTATAAACGATCATTAGCAATCACGCAACGAGTACAAAAATACTCTTTTTTAATCCCTGAGAGTTGTGTTGTCTAACCTTTTTACCATGGAGGCACCCCTGATATAAAATTTCATATTGCAATTCCTTCCTATGAAAATGTTTGCAGGCCAAAAAAAGTTGATAACTTGGGGGTGGCGGTTGCAGTTCAATTTCTGCTAGGTTATTGTCAAGAAAATTTGTTTAGAGCTGATCTGTACGTATGTCAGCTGACATTTTACGAAAACACTGAACCCTTTTTCCTGTCGTTGTATTACCCCGATCATTTTTTCGAGTATTCAAGTATCAAATAAAAATAAAATTTACTCCAGTATTGCAAGTTTCCGGACAAAAATTACCGCGCTGTTTCGAGGGATATTTGGATAGTCGATTTAGCATTAAAATGCTATAATTTGTTGCTTTCGGAAGTATGTGTGTGTGTGTTTATAGATATGCAAATTATCTATATGCATGTAATATAGAGATTATGAACTTGTAATAAATGCTACTCTTTGTGGATAGTTGGCGCCGTATTTTGGAAAGAGCGATTCAGACTGAAGAGTCTTCTGTCTAGGGACCTCTGACGAACAAGAAAGGAGGAATCTTCTGAGCCAATTTGAAATTTACTTTACAAATTTACACACCTACAGATTTTAGAGCCGAGAGTAGTAGAAATGTACTCAAACTTTTCCTGTTAAAAAGATCTAGAGACTAAAATGTGATATTAAAGTATACCTATACTTGGCCTGCCTGTAAACTTGTCATCTAATAAGGACTTGTTAGTGAGTTTAATTGTTCCTTATTCTTCTTGTATATCTGGCATTTCTGTTATAAGATATATATATATATATATATATATGTGTGTGTGTGTGTGTGTGTGATGGCAGTTTCTTGTTGATGAGCATGTGGCTTTATTTTAAGTTGTTATGCAGTGAGAATTATTTCGGGATTACATTTCCGAAACTCATAATGCAGCGAGATTAACCACGTTATCTTTTCTTAACGTGACTTGCTCTTTATATAAAGAACCCATAAATATCCGTCGAACACAACAGATGTTTGTCACAGAGAATCAACAGCTACGTGTTCGGGCTTCTAAGACATAATCAGGCTGTACAAGATTTATAAGAACGTATGATGTAGAACAATGTAATGACTTACATTGTTCTACATCTTTGGGTTTTCGTTTCGGAACTCAGGTTAATGTACATTTAAGCTAGCCGAATAATAATTGAACTGCCAAAGACTGTACTTTAACGAGTCTATAGGCTAGTTCGAACACGTAGGAAAGGCGGCCTATGGAGCAGTTGCGATGGAAGAACTTGTGTATTGGTATTCATGGAATACTGTGTTAATGCTCCGAATCTACATTATAACCTTCTTCGTTACTTGTCTATATACAGATAGAGCATACGTCACTGCTGGACATTTATTGGTTATACCAATTTCGATGTATATCTTTGTATCCGTACACGCACACGCGCTTTCGTAAAGCGTAAGAGAAACAGATGTAAAACTGATATGATGTTCTTTAGTTAGAGGAAGAGACAGATGTACGTTTCCACTTAACAGAGGGCCTAGTAAATACCGATGTCGAAAGAAGTCACGAATAATTACTCTTATTTATTATTGTTATTAGCACATACTTATTTCCAACTCACCTTCCCTAGGGCTGTGATAGCGGCTTCGTATCTTGGAATCAGTGTATGGGAAGGTTGCTACCCTATAGGCAGTGGAGCTCACTAAACTAAACACCTAAAACATGATCACGACTGATAGATTGGTCTGTGGCCCAATCATGAGATGTGGCGTGGTATTCATGAATTGAACTAGTGCCTCCAATTAAACACATTTTGCAACTATTTAACTTACCTATCTAAGCATGTTAAATTATGTTGCATAGTATATTGTTTCCTTTCTTGTTTTTCCACAGGTAAATAATAAAATTTAACAAATTATTACAGTTGACGTATTTCCGTAGAACATAATAACATAATAATTGATTTCTGTAACTGCCATATAGTGGCATACACGTTAATTAAGCGAAGTGAGCATAACTCGTATTACCGGATCAAATTTCGATGATGTATGCTTGGTTTTTCTGTGTACTGTTTGCTGTAACATCAAGAGGTTTTACTTATGCAATTTGGCAATTTATTCGTATATTATTCGTAGTATTGCCATTATTCTTCTTCAAATTTGCCGTCCCGTTGTCTGTACAGTGAGGCGTGAAAGTGATACTTAAGTTCCTAGGGCTAGGTAGTCCAGTGAACAACAACAGGATGCCAGAAATAATGCTGAATTGTAGACCAAATTGACGAAGACGACTTGGATGACCTTTGAAGAGACTATTAGACGAGGCCGAAACAGGCCTGTCGAGGCTTAACTCATGACGGATGATGTTATCGGTATTCTAGTAAAGCACCCTGATGATGGTCGCAAAAGTGACCGAAACATGCAGGTGGTTAATAATACATTTTAAAGTATATTTTACCATGTGCGTTTTTTGGTTCACTACGCAAGTGTAAATACTTCTACAATGCACAGATGTGAAACATATTATGCCAGCGAAATGTCGCAGGAATTTTTGTCCGGCAGTTGACAGTGCTGATGTAATCGCCATGCGCTACCTACTGCCTCTTTCATTACTGTTCTGTTTTGGTCATTTTGTATTTAACATTGTATTATTAGTTCCATGTCTGTGGTAGTTGTGTATTGTTACAGGGCCTCCTCACCGGTGGCAACTGAACGGTTCCTCTATCAACTTTTTCTGGCGTGTAAAAGTTTTCATAGGTGGGATTTCCTTGGGATAAGAAAAAATATTTGTGGGGTTTCTCCATTGAAAAGAAAAGTTGGGAAACATTGAAATGTGTTATGTAATTTTAAAAGAGACGCTCTTTGTTACGAAGACTTAATTTAGTTATACCCGATTGCATACCAGATTTGAGCTGTTTTCCGTGTAAAACGAGTTAAAGTGTAGACACGACCTAACCATGTCGACGACAGAACTGGTAGGCATTCTGAACACATCTCCATGCGTCTGAACACAGAAACTTTGGCCTTTGGCCTGAGCAGAGAGAATGGGAATTTAAACACTTCTCCATTTTAATCCCCATGTGTCCCTCACCAAGTTTATCAACGTACTTTTTTTTTTTTAGGAAACAGATAATCGCGCACCCGGTCAACCACATCTTCGCCTTGCATGGAACCCCTAAAATTGATTACCGTGTTCCTCTTTGATTTCACAAAAGTGCCACGGTAATGTAGTCTGCAGTGGGATGCTTTTTATACGGTCTGTGGAAGGTAGATCGATGAACTGCTTCCTTCGTGCGAGGCCGTTGGTGTCCACCATACAAAGAAGTTGTCTTTTTATGAGACCCTGGATGATCGTTACCTTGTTCACAAGGGCCCGACAAGGGGCTGGGATACCGTAGTCGGCATAATGAGTCATTACGGTCTGGGGATCGATTGCCGGTGAGGCGAGATTTTAAGCACCCGTCGTCCTGTAAAATGGGTATCGGATCTATTTCCCGGCGGTAAAGCGTCCGGGTGTGGCGTTGACCACCCAATACCGTCCAGCTTCGAGGTTAAAAAAAGAGTAGAGCTATACCTGTGCTCCGCCTGTGGGTCTTCTTGGCCTGTTCCAGGGTGAACTTCGCTTTTTAAATTAACAAGGCGGCGATATTGGACCTTATCTTGAGCCAGTCGAATTCAATACAGATTCTCATATCTTAACGTCTTAACGTTTACTTGAATATTTGTCCATTTAAGCGTAGGTCTTCCAAGTAGTCATTCCCGTTCGTCTTTTCCCACTAAAATTCTGTGCAGTTGTTTCAATCCTTTCATGTGTATTACTTGGCCAAGGGTGCAAAATTTTTCCTGGAATCTAGGAGCCACCTCAATATTATAGGCCCCAGAAAGGCGACATGAGACAAGTTCCACACTGATTATCCACGAATAATACGTGCCACCGCACAAATTTTAGTCGCCACGTCGACCTGGCGCCCGAGGTTTGTGCAGTCCTCTACTGTCTCGTCACAGACTGTTTTACGAAGGGGTACTGATAAGTCCTTAGCTCGACCAGGAAAGAAACAAGCTACAGCGACCAAACTCCGGATATAATCAACATACTCCCCACGAATCTCAATACAATTCTAGTCCATTGCTCTAACTTTTGCAAGCCACTCCAAAAAAAAAAAGGATTCAGAAGGTTGTCTGTCTAACCAGGTCTCCGCGGCAGCAATGACCTCCGCGTCGGACGAAAAATGGCGACCTTTCAATTGTGTTTTCAGTCCAGGGAACAGGTGGTAGTCCGACGGGGCCAGATCCGGAGAGTATGGTGGATGATCAAGACATTGGAAGCCCAGGTAGGCCAGTTTCTTCTGGGTTGCAAATGCCCGGTGAGCCGGGGCATTGTCATGCAAAAACAAGACCCCCTTGGTAAACTTCCCTCGTCGTATTTCCTTCAAAATGTCCTTCAGTTGCACCAGCAGAGATGAGTAATACTTCGCGTTGATAGTTTGGCCCTTTGGAAGATAATCAATGAGGAGGATGCCGTCTTGATCCCAAAAAATCTAAGCGAGAACTTTTCCAGTAGATTTTTGCACTCGGAATTTTTTGGGCAGGGGCGAGCCTTTATGCCGCCACTCCATTGATTGTTGCTTTGTCTCCGGGTCATAGTGATATAACCAGGTTAAGTCCATGGTCATAAATCGCGATAGGAAATTATTTGGATCGCGCCGAAAAAATTTCAAAATTTGCTCAGACGACTGGCACCGTTGACATTTTTGATCCGCGTTCGGGCATTTCGGGACCCACTTCGCAGAGTGCTTCCGCATGTCCATATCTTCATGAATGATGGACCCAACCCGCTCACGTGAGATGCCCAGTTGCTCAGCTATTGATTTAGCCGAAATCCGACGGTCTTTCAAGATTAGATTGTGAATACGATCATTAATCTCCGGGGTGGTCACTGTTTTGGGTCTTCCGGACGAGGCCCATCACAGGTGGAAAAATCACCACGTTTAAACTGGGCCACCCTGTTTTTGACGGTGGCATACCATGGTGCATGTTCCCCTAATGTTTCTCTCAGAATGGCGTAAATTTCCTTCGGCGCCTTGCCTTGCAGAAAAAAAAAAACTTGATGACAGCTCCTGTCTCCATGTTGTTGAATCGCATGCGTCGCGTGACATGCTTCCTTTCAGCCTCTGTAACAAGAAAAGACTTGCAATTCGACAGACCCCTCTTTCCAACGACACTATAGATTCCGTCCTACGACGTTGGGAAGTAGGTCGGGCTAAGGACTTATCAGCACCCCCTCGTATTTGTCTGTTTTCATGTCTAATGAGGGGTACGCAGTATGAGTCTTATTGTAGAATTTTCTGCATTATCCTGATACTTTCCTTCACTAAGGTGGAAATGTTCCGAAATTACAGAACGAATCTCTGCCTGTGTGTAGAGAGGAAAGTTAATAAACAGCCGCCTATGAACATGACGTCGGTACTTCCCACACCTTCCGTTCGTTGATGTTGATAATGGTAACATATTTTTCTATTGTCTCGTATTCATACTGCCGATATATGTGAATACTAATTATCTTTCATTTGTGACGCGATGCAACTGTAATGTTGTATCGTAAGCGTACAGTGTCTGTTGTGTAGGAAAAGATTTTAACGACGCTCTTCGTGAGTTTGCAGTGTCTTCTCATCTACAGGTGTCAAGATGATTGAACACGATGTTTGGCTGTGCCCTCAATTTCACTTCGCATCGCTAAATCCGGCGTGCGGCTCATTAGTTCTGTTTCAGTATGTTTTTGTTGTTATTGTTACTCATGTTTCTAGGATTCTTTCTGAAGTATAACAGTTGTTGACTCGGTCCAACATCTGACTCCGTGTTGTGAACAGCGAAACTCGGTTTGAACGCCTTGCCATTGAGGGTCACTTGTCCCATTATCGGTCCTTTTTAACTCCATATAATATGCAATACGAGCACGGCGTACTGTGTTATTGTGAGGTGAAAATGAATCAAGCCATTCAGTGTGGAGTCGAGAAGTCTTGTATGGCAACATGTCTATAAAAACTATTACATTTCTAATAGGGTAATTTTTATGAAAATAACAAGTAGGCCTGACGTGGCCCTGTTTCGATTTCACGACAGTAACTGATTAATCACTGTAACTTGGCATGTGAAATTTGTTTAGAGAGACATGTGTGTCTTGGTTTCCTGCTCCCTGGTGAGCAACTAGTAACACCGTCACGCTCTTGATTCGTCGCGGAAAGGAAAGTTTTCGATAAACGGTGTTAATTTTTATTGAGTAGAGAGAATATTCAACTGTTTTATTTAATAACGACGGTGTTAACTGCTAAGATTGTGTATCGATGGTGGTATGGTGAATTAAATATGAGTGTGTGTGTGTGGGTGGGTGGAATGATACAAACAAGTTGAACACCGAAATACGCGGAGAGAAACGTGTCCCAGTGCCACTTTCTCGCCACAAATCCCTCATGGACTGGCCTGGGATCGAATCCGGGCCTGCGCAGGGGCGGGCGTATGCACGAGCCATGACACAGCCATTGTGGGCACAAATACGGAGTAGTTACACGGCTCGAAACTTTGAAATCTCGTTCTTTTAACTCCATTGGCCAGAGTCGTTTTTACAAACCGATCATTTCTTGGCTTGTGATGAAATGTCTTTTTCTTTAATGATTTCATAGCCAGGGGTGAAGAAATTTCAGGCGCCTGATCGGCCCTGACGACTGATTTTCTTATTATGATGCCTACTATAAAGCGCAAATTAAGCGAGGTTCACAGGTTTCCATAGTTTTGGTCCGTCAGTATGGAAGTTGCTGCATGCCATCCTTCTGACGCCTAAAATTTGTAGGTAGTTTATAGGCTACATCTTTGGAAAATTCGTGTACCTTTCCCCATACTCTACTCAAGACCTCGTTACTGACCTATATCCTGGGCAATTTAAATCCAGTTCGCCCAGTAAACATTAGTCTCCCACCTACGCTTTTGTCTTCCATTTAGGATTTTCGAGCACAGATTTACATAGCTTTTTTGAATGACAAATGTTAAAAAGTGTAATTGGAATAGCTTCCTTACCGTCTTCCTTAACAAGAATCGTTCAAAAGAGCATATACATTTAGTTCTCTCATAATTGGTGTCACGCGATATTTTGGTCTCGTTGGTACGGTTATTGGGCGCGTTCTGGAACTTACAAGCGGTGACGAATAGCCGGGTAGTCAGTCACTAGGGACTGGCAGAGGACTGGATGGCCTAAGGTCGGTTTCCGGTGGGGGAAGGGGTTTTTCTTTTCGTCACCGCGTGCAGATTCGCTCTGGAGCCCAGCCGGTTGTGTCTTGGAGCTATCGGGTCGAATTCAACGTGGTAAAGCGGCCGGAATCATCAGCTAAAACTCTTTTCCCGACGTATTTCCCGTTGGCCTTCACTCATCCGTACGCTTTCATGTGTTGCTCATATATAAACACAGGCAGATTTACCTCATATAGAATAAATGTGGTAACGGTGCCCTTGTTGCTTTGCGGGTTCAAAGCCCGCGTTTCAGTTATTTCGAGTCACACTGCTGCCGGGATGATGCATAAATGCAGGGGACGAAACAGACAAGCAAACACTATGAAACATTTGCACTCATCTTCCATTGGCATAATCAGCGTATTTTAACGGTCTTGACCTGCAAAATTGCGAAAGTAGCGGCAGAGTGTAATTAACTGTTCACTCGATCGCTCTGTTAAACGTGGCCTAGACATGATCCTGATTGTGTCTGCTGAGATTTGGAACTGGATATAGTGCTTGGTAATTACCAGTATAATGTTGAACTTATCAGGCAATCTGGGATGGAGAGGAAACAAACGTCTGGCCTTGAAGTGATGTTGCAGTATTAAGTGTGTGTGTTTGTGTGTGATGGCCTTAAGTCAAGAAGTTAGTGGTAATGTAACGCTTTGTAGGATGCTTGTTTCTGCTGTAAGGACTCGCATGCTGTTCGTCGTTACCAAGCTAATTATGCTATTTTATTTCTTTTATTGGAGCCCGATAACGCAGTTGTGCAAGTGTACAGTGTAACATCAGTATAATTAGTGTTGCATAAAGTAAATACCGTAGTTTGTGTGTGCATTCTGCATGCTTTACTGTGGTTGAGAAGTTAAGGGAAAACAATTTTATGTGATTAAATCACCTATATATTCACATTACACATACAATGGTGATAGTGCAGCATTGTACAAGTACTCGTGCAATCGTCATATTTTTATTTACGCAGACATAAATATCTGTATTAAGTGTGGCGGCAAGAGAATTTATTTGTCTGTATCTTGCACTCTTCTAGGAGTAGTACAGCGTTCTTGTTTATTTCAGTATGCGGGAATTCGTATATGCCTGGGTAGCGTAGTCGGTATAGCTACTAAAGGCTACGGGCTGGACCGTCCGAAGTCCAAATCCAGGTAGGGGCCAGACATCCAGACCGCCTCCAGGATTCATCCAGCCTCTTATTCAATGGGTACCGGCGTTTTTTTTTCCGGGGGCAAAGCGGCCGGGGTATGCAGTTCACAACGCACACATATCTAGTGCTGAAGTTAAGAATTAGTGGAGCTATATTTCTAATCCTTCTGCATGTTTTTATGGCGTGGATAGGGGAAACTTTGCCTTTACACGGAAATTCCGGTCAGTATCACTGTTACATGATGGCAGCCAGGGCTGAGTTTTGGTGTAACACAAAACTCTTTAATATTTTAGTAGGTGCAGTAGGTTTTGTCTTTGACGTGTTGTTTCTCTTCTCACAAATCGAGAGTGTTGTGATATTACAAGAGTCGTTCGCAGCAGTCTGCAGTTGCTTTATGAGATCTGACGTTCTGACAGCGTTGTTGTTTGAGATTCAAGTCTTCTGAGATGTTAAAACGCTGTGTCAACATCCCAGAAACTTGAATCTTCAAACAGTTTATTGTCTTCTAGTAAATGTCATGCTACGTGCTTACAGTCCTGACTATTAACATACGTATTCAATACGGCAACAGCGCATCTGCCATCTGTTCGGGAGTTACGGGTTTCGAATCTCTGCTGAATATCGCGCCGTTGTAACAGGATTTCCGCCATTTTCCCCATTCCTTCAGGCTAGCAGCCTACATTTCACAATATTAAACAACATAAGAATTAACAAGACAGGCAATGTACGGTTGGGGCGCTTTCGCGTAACCGTTGCTGTGGAAAAGCAGTAATGTATTAGGTACATATTGTGAGTCTGTGTTTGTAGCCTTAGGTATCCAGCATGCAGTTCGCACGCGCCGTATTGTCATCTGTGGCCTGTCCGACTGTACCATATTATTCCACATTATGTCATAAAGGTACGATTTTCGAAAGAAAGAAAGAAAAAGTCTATTGAACATATAATGTGTTGATTTTCTCTACGAGTTTTGTTGAAACATGTGTCATTCTAAGAAGAATTCAGCGCGGTATCGTAAATGTACATGTGTCCTAATATAAAGTACCCGTTATTCTTGCCAGATTTTATTCAAACTTGAGTTTACTTGGAAGATTTTTGAAAAGTACTCATGTATCAAATTTAATGAAAATTCGACCAATGAAAGCCCAGATGTTCCATGCGGACGGACGGACAGACATGACGTAGCGAATGGTTGCTTGTCGCAATTTTGCAAACGCGTCTAAAACTTTAGTTTGTGTGTATGACTTAACGATTTTGTCGTTAACTCGTACTATACCTGTAGCATCGAATGATCAGATGGTGGATAATGAATTAGAGAGGACATGGAATGGAAAAATTTAAGGTATCGTCCCGGCAATTGCATGGAGGTAATAAGCAAAACTATTGAAGAGCCACAAAATCAAAACGGGCAAATGTCGGAAATTCCTATTTAGCCGACTTTCTGGTTTATACGTCGAATTTTAACCTGTCTGAAGCTGACGTTACATGAAGGTTTGTCCTTTCCTGAGCAAGAGATTTACGTTTTGTTCCAGCATGTTAATTGTACTTTGTGTAGTACAGCACACGTTTACCGTACTTTATTTTGCGTTGGTTATGCTTCCTGTAATTTGGCCGTTGTTGGTCTTCGAAAGAGGACCGTATGTACGTACTCCTGACGTGACTCGAGTGCATATCACACTTTGTGCTCCACATACGTGCACAAATCGGTAAACGTGCAAGCATTTCATCTTTTCCTGGCCACTCCCTTCTCAATTCCAATCGTGAATCTCTTCGCGTACTAATGGATGCGGCAGTATTTGCTGTTCAAGAACAATATAAATTCACTTACTCCCTAAATATGGAAGTAACAGGTTTCTCCGCGGTATGGTAACAACCCACAATACTACGCGGTGTCAATCTAGTTTTTTTAATGACAAATAGGCATACATTTCTTCTCTTACGTATTTCCGACTGCTACCTTAAGTCCATGACAGATCCTTGTATGTATGTGTATCGCAGTAATATTCGCCTGTTTGCGGTGTATGTTTATTGAACGTCCTTTCCTTTAGCGGTGGTTTCATTTGTATAAGTTTTCATTTCGCCACTGTAGTGCTTTCTCTTGTAGACATTTCTTTTGTAGTTTTCGGTGACTGTTACCGGTTGCATCCGAAAGCCTACTCTTCCGTGTATGTCTTTAGATTCGCTGATTTATTATGCTTCTTCTGAAATGAAAGAATCTTACTTGAAAACAATTCGTACTTTGTTTGAACATCTTTGCCGTCTGGTCGCAAGATGAAGTCTTGATTATTAAAAACTGAAATTTGTGTGTTGAATTCGGGTTATATTTTTGTGTACAAAAACTGTTGGTTCGTTGAATAAAATCCAAAAGAGGCTTTCCAGAACTTTGCGTACGACTAAATGACGAGTTGAAGAACGTTGAGTAGTGAAAATAGCATTCAAAAGTTTTTGGCGACCGTGCTCCACAGTAATGTATCTCAAGAGAGACTCGCGCGCACAAAAACATTGCATTAATTGTACTGAGGAGGGTCAACTGCTAAGATGACATCACAAAGTCTTGCCCATTTTTCGCAAGACGGAAACGAGCCTTCCAGAACAAAACCCCGGCGAACCCAACCCACTGCTCCAGATGGCCATCAACCCCTCCCACCCTCCTA
>Ga0136643_10014200_pt1 | contig 11942 bp, 13 predicted proteins | sample TergutLab28metaG_FD_96883 | JGI IMG/M metagenome (GOLD analysis project Ga0136643, IMG submission 96883) | Labiotermes labralis P1 segment gut microbial communities from Petit-Saut dam, French Guiana - Lab288 P1 (version 3) (version 3) | ecosystem: Host-associated > Arthropoda: Insects >...
ACTGCATTTTGAAGAGAAAAAAACGGAGAGTATATACCATGTTTAAAATATTCAGTACCTATATTTGTTGAAAAAATATATAAAATGCAACTTTAGGGGTTAGCGGTGCGGTACGACCACTATTGTTGACATTAGGCGTCAAAAGGTTAAAGTGGCCCCGAATATTTAATCTTCCCGGGCCGCCCACATATCTCGGGAAGGACTTGGTTCTGCTGCGTAGGCTGGTATTTGTGTACCAACGTTTCTGGACAACCAAAGGGGAACTGCTCGATACTTGAAAGACGGGACAGATAGACTGATTCATAATTCAGTAACCAAGTACCAACTTACGCCGCACAGCGTTCCAGGAGAGAGACGCCTGATATCGCATGTCTATTACCCAATGCATGGATCATGGTCATTTTTGTTAACTTATGAGCCGTTCAAGTAGCCAATAAATTCCCCGTATTTTTTTTTTCAGAACACCCCGCTACTAGGCCCTCTCCTGAGACATGAATCGAATCCATTCCCTCTCACCCCGTTTATTTAATATCAATTTTAATATTATACTTCTCCACCTGTACGTATCCCAATTGAACCCACATGCTAAGTATTTCTTCCTAATATATTGCATTAATCTGTTATCTGCCTCCTGCATTCTGCATATCCAGCCAACCTCATACTCCGTAATTTTGTCACCTTACAAATCTGCCACTAATTACGAAATCCCCATTACACAACTTTCCCCTGTTTCCGGTTACCGCTTTCTCACAAATCCTTTAGAATTGGTCGTTCAGAATTAACGTTATTGTACGATTCAAAACTAACTAGCCAAGGTATTAAAGTGCCGTTCATTGCATATTCAAAGAGGCTGTTTACCTAAATCTATATATGGGTGTAATCTATATATCTATAATCTATATACTCATCCACCCATGTGTTCCGATCTACCTTAAACACACAAAATGTGAGGTAACTTAATTTTTGTACATCAGCGCCGTATCATGCAAGCTGCGTTAACAAGTTCTGTGTCTCAAGGCTAAGTTCGAAAAGCGAACCCTGACTCTCGTCTCAGCCTTATGACGTGGCTGAGGCCTGTGTAACGCTCCAACAGTACGTATGGTTGCGTCTATTCATTTGCTCCGCAGAATTCGGTGTGGGAATAGTGTCACGCAGGGATTGCAAAGGGCTGCAAAAGTTGGCACGGTAAGTGGCCGCAGTTTATTTAGTGACGGTGTAATTGTATTGTTTTGCATTGCATCTTGATATGCTCACGTCTTTATATATGAAATTGAATGCAAAATTAGATTGTTCTTGAAGTTCAATGAATGTAGTCCCCGTAGTGTTTGTTAGAACCGAAGGTAATAATTATATAAGGGTATAGCAGTCGTAACACAACTATATTATCAGGTGTATATAACTTATGAACTACATGTTTCGGCCAATGCTGCTGTGGCTATCATCAGGTTGGATTCAATTTATCAGAAAAGCTATATAGATATGATATAACACAGAACAATTATTAGTATTAGTGTAGGCGAGACGAATGAGATCTCGTTTTACGTAAAGTCGGTGGGCGTGTGTGCAGATGGTAAAGAACCGTGTGTATAAAATGTGTTATCCTGTTTGTCTACGACAATGAATTGTACATGCCGAGTCGGTTCGGGCCCCGTGGGGTGTGGAAGGCCTGGACCGGTGTTTGGTCCTGTGGGGGAGTATTTTCTTGCCTGTGGTGGGGGCTGAGTGTCATACCGGTCTGCTGCTGTGGCTGTGTAGACATTATTCAGACATCCACGGTCATTCACTACATCCAGCAGCGCGCCACTCCATAAATAACAGCGATCAATGTTAGTGAATAACGCAATATACATGACACGTGTAATTAGACATGAAAACGGTGACATAGAGAAAGACTCAAAAGTGATAAAACAGTGATACCACCGCTTTTTACAAGGATACAGGGCTGTTGTTTGTGTTACACGTCCTAACCACTATAGCGACGAATAGATCTTCCAATCTTCTCTACCTACCCAGGACACGATCGTACCCACTGACACCGGCACAAAACAAGGAACCATAATACTTCACGGCACTTAGAAAAATCCCTTCCCCACTACAGTACACCTGCAGCTGCCAACCATACCGTAGATATAGGATGTCTCTTGTTACAGTGTGTTATTTTACATTACTCTCTTTCCCAACTTTTCTTTATAAAGGTGCTCCAGTTTTACAAATATTATAGTGCATCCATTGCGATTTTTGTGTCATATTCACCCCATAACGCTACATAACAACTTGGTTGTATTCCTGTGCTGTCAGAAGAGCTGAAGTTATCTTTCGTCCACCGTTGGCCACATTTACTTCAGTGTACTTCGTTAACCGTTGCACATTATTACGACTGAGATGGTCTCTTGTTAAAGGTACTTACTTACTTACTTACTTACCTATTTACTTCATGGAGGTGTAATGAATGATACATGTCTTGATGGGACAGGAGAATTTCAGCAATATAACAGCCAAGTTTTCGTTCCACATTGTTTGAAATCAGCATTTAACATTCGTACTGACGAAGTTTTTATTGGGAAGGTGGCGTGACAACACTTTTAGTTGCTCACCGGTCTCTTTGCCTACAGAAGGAACAGCCTCCATTAGGTATGTTTCAGTCGTCAGGTGATATTCTGTGTGCGCGTGTTGTCATGTGGAGCTACCAAATGATGGCAGTATCTGCTGACTAAAACCTAACTCGATGTAGCAGAGTTTTTCTTGAGATGCTAACAGATCCTCAGCTAAACAAGAAATTCCCAGCATCTTATGATTTCCATAAGTTCATTTCTACATTCAAAAGCGCTCGCAATTTGACCCTGTCCTGCGCCAAAATTAAACCAACGCATGTCCCCAAAACACTTCCTGAATATCGGTTTTAATATTTTCCTCCCATCTACGCCTAGATCTTCCAAGTGGATTCTCTCCCCCCGGTCTCCCCACCCAAAGCCTGTATGGACCTGTGTTGTGACGTATACAATTAACTTGCCTACCCCATCTCATTCTTGTTGATTTGATCATGCAGTTTACAATTTTGCCGTGAAACTTGATATGATCACGTCTTTATTTATCGAACTGAATGCAAAATTAGATCGTTCTAGAAGTGTTAAAAATTACATTAAAATTTACATTAAAATGTTCTTACATGTTTAGGTTTAACTAACCTTCATCAGGGAACTTCTTGTCGTACTTTGCTAAAGTTATGTTTCTTAAAACAGTTAGTTAAAAACTTTGTTATGAATCAGTTCGGTCGTGTGGCTGCATATTTATCCACTCCTTATCGGTGTGTGTACCGTGCACAGTGCACAGCCTCTCTATATTTTAAATATTTTAATAACTATAACTTTAACAAAGCACTAAAATAAGCTTCCTGATGTTGTTTTGTTAAACCGACACATGTACGAGCATTTTAAGGTAAATTTTAATGTATGTTTTAATACTTCTAGAACAATCTAATTTTGCATTCAGTTGGATAAATAAAGACGTGGTCAAGTAATATTTGTCGACCAGTTCATATCGTAAAGTTCCCCGTTATGTAGTGTTCTCCAATCCCCCGTTACTTGACACCTACCAGGTCCAAATATCAGCTATGTGGTGAAAACCGCCTGTCTTTCTGTTTTCATTTTGTTCAATAAACAATACTTTCCAAACTTGTATTTGAATATGATGTGTGCAGTAATCTGACGCTGATCCGGGTTTAATTACAGTGTAAATAGTAGGAATGTAGTGCTGGTTGTTTTGGAAGTTGTAAGAATGAGTACGGGGACCGATTTAGTATACCAAAACATAACAAATTACATTTCTACTATTATATTATATTATATTATAATATTATATTTGGGATCAAATATCATACACCTTGCTAGGAACCCTCTAAAATACGGTGTGTTCGGAAAGTCGTTGTGCACGTAGGCTACGGTAGAGTCCAGCTGAAATGTGATGGTACACGGTGACGCACGGGTGGGAATGTTCGGAAAGTCGCTATGCACTTATCAGAGGCGTTGGAAGTGATGTCCACTACATTCGCCAGTTTCCCCTTCACTTCCCCTTTCGTACGTCACCGTGTGCCTTCACAGTTCAAATGGACTCTATCGTAGCCTATGGGCACAACGACTTTCCGAACGCAATGTAGTATACCAACAGCCTGTTTGAAGAATAATCTGCGTAACCCCCTTCCTCCAAATGGCTTCCACTTTCAAAAATGTTGGTGGGGAGAGAAAGGGTAGAAGCAATTGCGTTTTACGTGATTTTACGTAATTCCGAACTTGTTACCATATACCGAAAATACAACGAAATTTTATGTTCTCACAGCGGTGGTGTTGGGGATCAGAGTCATCTGGGATGTGACGCCGTGACCTCCAGCAATGTCTTCCCGCGAATATGAGAGTGCTACCATCCTTCGAAAAGTCGGAAACCGCCCGCCTAGCGACAGCAACAGCGTCACATCCGGGAAGAACTGAATCCTCAGATATTTATATTAACAAGAGAGATGAAGCGAATCGAACTACGGCCAGGTGCGCCTGCGCGCGGTGCGTTAGAAAAGTACTGTATCAATGTCCGATGAACTTTAAACGACGCTTCTTCTCCGCATTTTCTGATGGTGCAGTAATAATATTACTGTTAGCTTGGGTAGCTCAATTTGTAGAGCGATTGGCCGGGGGCTGGATGACTGGGCAACTAACGTTCTGCGGCCAGTGGGGAGGATTTTTTTTTTTTTACTTCAGTGTCCAGGCCCGGGTACAGTGCACACACTATCTGCGGCCTGGCCAGGGGCGTATCTGGGACAGGTAGAGGGGCGGCGAGTGGTGCCTTCTCCCGGGCAACAGAGTCCAGGGGGCGGCAAATGAAAGCATCTGATTTTCAGAGACTAACGTATTTGAAATTATTTAAATGAAGACCAGTCAATAAGAAATACAAGTTTTTCTGTTAGGTACAGCCACTGCCTTTACCCCAACCTCTTGGCACCAGAAAGCTTAGCTACATCACTGGTCAAACTCCTCAGAGAGATGAGCACCTGCGTCATGCAGTTGGTTCACACTCACCAGTGCCGCTGTTAACGAAGTATGCAACCATTTATCAACTACGACATCCATTTCCATGACGTCATGTATTAAGCACAGTAACAAAATTTAGAAAACTTTACATTTCCATCGGTCGACCACTGCACACACGCCCGGCGCAGAAACAGCAGGAAGTGACAAACTTTAGTTGTCGGATGAAATACGGTCCCTGTACATTAGCATTTGCTGTGTTATCTACATTTTCTTTTATTTTCAGAGGTAAGCATGAGTACTTCGGGCAGCGGAGAGATGGATATCACCTCTTGGGATGTTTTGGAAGAACTCGAGTGTCCTGTGTGTATGGAGTACATGACGTCACCCATTCCTATGTGTACGAATGGTCACAACATATGCAACACCTGCAAGCCGAAAGTGGATCATTGCGCATTATGTAGAGAGCAGCTCTCAGAGTCAAGGTGCTGGCTTCTTGAGAATATCATTGAGAAAATTAAGTTTCGTTGCCAGTACTATACGGAAGGTTGTGAGTTTATAACTACTGCTCAGTTCATCAAGTCTCATGAAGCCGGCTGCCCTGACCGTCCATTCGACTGTCCGTTTTCAGTTGTGGGTACCAAAAATTTCTGCTGGAAAGACACAGAAGTTGTATGTGGAGCCACATTTTGGACGAGCACGGACCATTTGCTGTACCATGAAAATGTCAATTCTTCCTTACATTGGACTGTGCTGCACCTGGTCCATTGCACCTAGCACTGTCCGCATGGGGTGAAACATTCTTTGTGTTATTCAGAATGATAAAAATGGATATGTATTGCTGCGTTCTGTATGTAGGTCCACAGGAAAGGGCATCCTCATACAAATACTGGGTAGCAGTTGCAACAAAAGATAGGTCTGAATTTGCCACAGTGTGCCTGCCAACTAAATCATATTTTGTTGATGTAGAAACACTGTTCAGAAATCAGGAGTGTGCAGTTTTTTATACGCGTTTTGGAATCGATGTAGTCGTGAACTCTCAAGAAATTTAGTGCCCTTTGGGGTAAAAATATGCGGCTAGCGATGGCACTACCTGCCCTTAAAACACGTGTTATCAGTAGACATACTCAATTAATTGCAGTTGTCACCATATTAATCATGCACATATTTTTTCACGCCGTTACCTGAATGCCTAAGTAAAACCTCGCGTTGGCATTGTAAGAAGCTAGTATGATAAGTGTTGCTTTTGTAGTATCATTTGTTGTTAAGCTGCTCTTTCAACATCCTTTTCTGCCAGTGTTACAAAGGGACACACAATTGCAGTTGACACAAATGTTTGTCAGTGTTACTGTTAGATCTTTGGAGCACATGGAATTGTGTTTCAGCCCACATGTAGGTCATCTTGAGGCCAGTTCTTATATAAAATAAATTACTGTTGCATGAGTAAAGCTCCAGTTTGCTTTTTGTTTCAGGTGATTTTTATGTGAGACATCCCTGTTGTGTGTTATTCATCCATCAATAGAAAAGTGTAATTTAGTGTAACACAACTTTATTACATAAATATTTTAACAGAACACAGCTAATATAAACAATTTAATTATTTTTATAATCAATTTTTTAGACTAAATTATAGTTTTCTGTAAATTACAGTTTGGTATTTTCAGATCTCAGTCCATACTTAAAACATAATTCATGCTGTACAACAAGTATTACAGATTCGCAAACACTGAATTATGGATCTTGATATTCCTTTATATGACAGCGACTTTCATTCAATATGGAACTGTTACTTTCTTGCTGAAAGTAGTGAAAGTGCACTTGCATAATTTATTTCTAAATTCGTTTAAAATTTAATCTTGTTACATCGTGTCATTTTCCATTACTCCCTTTCCCAGGTTTTCTTTAAAAATTGTTGCAGTTTTACAAATCATTTAGTACATCCATTGCGATGTTTGTGTCATATTCACCCCATAATGCAACATAACAACAACAACTTGGTTGCGTTCCTGTGCTATCAGAAGAGCTGAAGTTATCTTCCGTCCAAAGCTGGCCACATTTACTTCAGTGTACTTCGTAAACTCCGTGGCCTTAGTCCGCACGCGAAGTTAGTGCCAACTTTTGCGGATAGAGGGGTGTCACGTGGTCAGCGCAACGGGTCCCCACAGCCGTTAATCTCTGTTTTCTAGACCTGGAGCCGCTGAGTGGACCTCGTTCCAGACCCAATACTACTCAGAAAATCTGGTAGCGCCGGGACCTCTGTATCTGTAGCCAGAAACTCTGACCACTAGACCACAGAGGCGGTCAGTGTACTTCGTAAAACGTTACATATTATTAAGACTGAGATGATCTGTTGTTAAAGGTACTTACTTACTTACTCCATGGAGGAGAATCTTTTTTGAGAAACTAACCGGTTTACAGCTAGTCAAAAATTATCGCATTTTATGGAACAGGTAGATTCATTACCGCATTCACAAGAGCCCCCCCCGGCCCTATCCTGAACTAGATTAGTCCATGCCCTCATCCCACAACCCGCAGATCCATCTTGATATAAAACTCCCATCTACTCCTGAATCTTCCATATGGTCTCTTTCCCTCATATTTCCACACCAAAACCCTCCATGCAACTCTTCTCTGCCATGCGTGTTACATTCCCCGCCAATCCTTTTAGATTTTTCATCCAAATAATAAATGGTGAGTGGTGTAGATCATTAAGTTCCTCATTATGTAGTCTTCTCCATTCCCCCGTTCCTCGTCCCTCTTAGGTCTAAATATTCAAAGCACCCTACACTCAAACAGCCTCAGCCAACGTTCCTCCCTTAAAGTGAGCAAACAAGTTTCACACCCCAACAAAACAACAGGCAAAATTTAGATTACTGTATATGTGAGTCTTTATAATTTTGTATAGCAAAGTGGAAGACAAAAAATTCTGCCCCGAATAATAGCAAGCATTACATGAATTCAATCTGGTTCTAATTTCTTCCAGAACAGTAATTTGATTGGTTAAGTTTGTTACCAAATATTTGAAATCTTCCGCCTTTTAAGAGGAACTATTATCAATATTTATATTGTGACCTCGTCCTGCATTCCGATACCGAGACGTGACCATGCACTTGGTTCTTTCAGCATTTACTTCTAAAACACTGTCCTTACTAACAACTACTGAAGCTTCTCTTTCCCTTTATAGTATGTAAGATTCCGCCCAATATATTATTGTCATCAACATGAAGCTGAAGCTGATGTGTACCATTTAATTTCAAGCATTCTATTTTACACTCCCAATGGCGTACTGTACAGCAAAGTTGAAAATCCATGGCGATACAGCATCTAATTTTTTTTAAACTGTTCTGATCAGGAAACATGTAAAACAAATGTCTGCCTACTAGGACCCTGCAATAGGTTTTCATAACGAGCAACGCCACACATCAAAATCCTAATCACACTGTATCCGTCCTTCCATAATCGGAACAGAAGGAAGAATGTACTTTTCACACTAGTTTTAAATAGTATCCTACAGATTGGTTATCCTGATGATGTTTGTTCACAACCTTTGTTGATTGTTGGGGAGGTGAAACCGTTTAGTGTTACAGCTGCCTCCTTCAGGTTAAAATAATTAGCAAAGGGCAGAAAATATGAGTTCATAGGCAGTGATTTGTAAGGTAAATGCGCCATAAAAAAGTGACTCTGACTTTTACAGCTTTACGTACTATGCACTACTTGTACGTTTGAAATCTTAAGTTAATCGAACTCGGGTATAAAAATTCAGTACATACTTTTCAGAAAACATTTCGTTTACGTTACAAAGGCTAACTGGCAGTTGTTTAGGGAAATAATCGTTGTTGGGTGTGACAGCCGTGGAGGGTATTCTGAACGTTAAAATGGGTGTAGTAGCATGTAGTAAGTAGCGTGCTGCAGAGGGTTACAACAGGACATGGAACTCCTTATTAGAACAGTAGTACCTCACACTGTATTTAGCCTCTTCCAAAGCCAGTTCAGAACACAGTGCGATATAGCGCTTCCGTCTATGAATTTCCAACAAACTCTGTTTTCCTTAAGGTAATTCATTAGCTACTTACGTCTTCGCTGTCGTATTCCTGTCACTTCCTTCAGTAACGTGTTTCAGACGGCATTCTCTACTCAGTGTGTGACCAAACGAGATAGCCTTCTTTCCGTTTATGTGTAACACATGTGACTCAAACCTCTTCACTGCAAAGGGCCACACTTGCTTTTGTGGGCCGGTTTGTGGGTCACACGTTCAAAAATATCTAACAGCCTAAATTACTCCGTAAATTTATTATATGTACATAATTTACGTATGCGACTTCGGGTTCGAGACCACTGATGTAGGATTACTACTAGACTCTGTAACCCTCCATTTATCACACGATCAGGCCAACTGATATTCTCCGTGTAGTAACTACGGTGTTTCTGAGGATTACAACAGCTATGGAATCTACTCACACAAGTACCGCAGTCCAGTATGCACAGAGTAGGCCAGTTCACTTGCAGCGTAACATCTCTGTAGGCCGTGCCTTAACACGGTACCTCTAGAAATACCTCATCAACAAGCTAGCTTTTTCACGTCCGATCCATCTACTCATTCCGTCATTTACCCATTTCGTTAAATCCAACGTATTTCATACCTTACGCCCTTTGTGTAGGTGTAATGGGGTGCAGTGGCAGTCCTACCACCGACACGAGAAAATTATTACTGTATCGCTGCCACCATCTGGACAACACCATGAAGGATAGTGACGTAATATATTCTACGTCACTACAACAAGATAAAATAGCACAGACATTTACACGGTACATTTAAAATGTAGTATACCAACCAATAATTCACAGTTTCTACCAAATAGAACTACGACAAACTAGATCACCCCTCCCTTTACTGCATAATTCCTTCCATCTACCACCGCCAATCAATTTGGAACAGAAACTTATAAAGGCAACCAAACGGTACCAAATATGCCGCTGAACATTTTGCTCACATTAATTTGGCACCAAACAACATAATGACGCTTAATATGCATAACAACTGTTAGCAGTAGTTCCCACATTTTGTAAATTCACTTTTCCGCCACTCCCGCACAAGTCTGCCGCTGCCAAAGTTCAGGATAAAGTCTCCGTACAACCGCTTCACAAAGCTTCAACACGCTTTCACAGCCTAAGTCAGCATTTCTTGTTTTTGCCTAGTAACAGTTCTTTCAGTTTGCTATTACTATGCGAGTGATAGTTATCCAGCCTTCCTGTTTACCCAACTAACATCATTTATGAAAAATAAAAATGAAATTTAGAAAAATAGAAAAAAACTCTTTCTATGATTCACGGTGTAGATGTGCTGTTGGTCAGGATACGGGAAGGTTACAGACCGCATTAATAAGATACGGCGTTTGAATATCTCCGGTATTTCAGAGCGCTGTGCGCAGTTAGGATCCTTTAGCCCGGTTAGCTCAGCTGTGCCGACAAGCACAACACTGCTCCGGCCCTTTTATCTGCCTGTCCGATGACCACCAGTGGCTCAGTTTTCCTCGACACTGCGGCCGGAGTGCGAAGCTGATTTTTCACCATCATCTAGTGCCACGGTCATGAAATGCGTGGATCTTTTCCACTCTTTACTTCTGCATACTCTCACAATAACTTTATTGTTGCCACTCGAGCTGATTTTTTGTTTCTGTACTTAAATAATGCTCTCAGCAGCAAGGAGAGCTGAAGTACAATTACTGGGCTACGGGCTGGACGGTTCAGGGTTCGAATTCCGTTACGGGCAATAGATATGTTCTCCGAAACGTCTGTCGGTTTGCGCGGGATATTTCCTCGAGTTGAAGCGGCTGGAGGTGTGACGCACAACTCGCCTCCATCTAATGCCACCTTAAGAATATGTGGCGCTGTACCTCCACATCCCCTACATGCCCTTGAGGCGTGCATATGGACTATGAGGGTAGAGATGCAAGAGAGTAAGTGGCAGGGGGACAAAGAAACCTGCAAAATGTGGAAGTTAAAACTGTCCTTCGCCATTGTTGTTACCACGATAAACAGTGAATCATGGTGGGCCAGGCTGGCAGAATGAGAGAGCTGGTGAGCAGAGTGGTGTGGCGGCTGAATGTGCGTGCCCGGGTGATAGCAGCAGGCAGAACTTTGAATGATGGGAGCTTCACACTACATATCAACCTGATTACAGCGACCTGACGGGTCCGGCATGTAGCGCGCATGAGAAAGATGCGAAAAATACCCTGCCCACGCAATGAAGGCATAGAGGGATATGGAGATACAGTTCCACTCATTCATAAACTCGGCTCTAGATGAAGACGAGTGGTAAACCTCACGCCCCGAATGCTTTACCCCGTTGTCCAACGAATGGGAAGCTGGGTTGTCCCCAGAGCCGAGCTGAACGTTTTGCAGAAGAAAATAATTACTCTTGCCCACTCTGGGATTCGAACCCCTGATGATACATCCTTTGGCCTAATCACTATACCGACTGAGCTGTCCCGGGTGGTGAGAGAGAAGCAGTTCTTACAAAACCGTTGTAATAAAATCTGAGCGGATATCACCTCCTATAAGCCACCGATACGAGTTTAATATTAAAAAGGGATCTTAAACAGAGTATGACAAGACATGAAGCGGATTCATCTGGCACAAAATCGAGTCAAACTACTAGCTAACGTTGATATGTTACTGGAGCGTACGATACAATAAAACATGGGGAATATCTTGACTACCAGCTTACCATTAAACTATGCTACATGAAGTAAGGAATACGAAAAGAGGCAATAACAGTCTAGACGATAAAGGCGCTAATGTGGCATTTTGTAGGCAATTCATGAACAGATCGTACCTTAAACACAGAAACTGTGGGGTAAACAGATGTAGAGCTCAATTGAAACCTGATGGCACACGGCGACGCACGCGACCCGGGGGGGGGGGGGGGGG
>Ga0136643_10014202_pt1 | contig 11942 bp, 10 predicted proteins | sample TergutLab28metaG_FD_96883 | JGI IMG/M metagenome (GOLD analysis project Ga0136643, IMG submission 96883) | Labiotermes labralis P1 segment gut microbial communities from Petit-Saut dam, French Guiana - Lab288 P1 (version 3) (version 3) | ecosystem: Host-associated > Arthropoda: Insects >...
AGAGGGGCGTCACGTAGTCAGCGCAACGGGTCCCCACAGCCGTTAATCTCTGTTTTCTAGACCTGGAGCCGCTAATTTTTTCATTCAAGTAGCTCCTCAATTGACCTCACGAGGCTCACGAGGCTGAGTTGACCCCGTTCGAGACCCACTACTACTCAGAAAATCTGGTAGCGCCGGGGATCGAACCTGGGACCTCTGTATCTATAGCCAGAAACTCTGACCACAAGACCACAGAGGCGGTCCGAAGTATTCTACACAAAACCAAAAAAAAATTCATTTCCTCAGCTGGCTGTCCCAGACATCGTCTTGCATATACATTTATTAAACAATATCAAAAGTTAACCTAAGAATTTAAGTGCTATAGAAATTGTTAGTTTTCTTAATTCCAAAACGCGGGATCTTTTACCAAAACCCAACAATAGTTTCTCTGTTAGAAAATTCTATACCCTTAGAGATACTGGTAGGTCATTAGGGTATTCAAAACAGTCCGCTACAAATTATCATCTGGCAGTTCCAAACAGTTTCACACACATTTTCTTGGATATCTATAATATTATACTACTATACACACCTGGATTTCTCAAATGGCCTCGACTATTTAAATTTTCCGACGAGACTGGTTAAAAATCGTGGACAAATATTAACACAAAAGCTAACAGTGTGAACAGCTTACAATCAGCATATAAAAACTTATACAAATTCTACAATGCATGAAGGAACGCGATTTTGACAGTCACCTAAAAACAAAGCAAACTTAAAACTAGACTATGCTAGAAATTACTTGAACTAGGAAAGTCTGGAAACAGAAGATAATCAATATAATTCAAAATGGCTTTAATAATAATAAATAAAAGCAGATTATCGTCGCCACAAATCGTCTGCACGCACGAATGTGAACAGGTCGTTACTCTCTTCACGTTGCCACTACATGCGTGTATGTATGTATGTATGTATGTATGTATGTATGTATGTATGTATGTATACGTGGCTCCGAACAGTCGGAGGTTGACTTCACCCCACTACAACTTCCACACAAACTTCCGTACTCTCTGCTACCCGCTCTAATGGTTTCCTCGCCCAACGCAGTGTGGCTATCATGCAGTCAACAATAAATCTTATTAATTTTCCATAAAGGCAATGGGGATGGTTTTCGTGAGCTCCTTTCCTTCATATTTATTCTGTTGCCTTCAGCGCTAAACCTTTGACGTTCTCAACCTTCCAGCTAGGATACACTGTACGTGGAAGAGCGTCATATAGTACGTCACTGTAGGTGCACGATTTGCATGTCGTATGTCACATGCTAAGAAATGAAACTGTCTTCACTCTTACGCCCTGAAGAAGGATGCAGAAAGTATCTCCGAAACGTAGCAAATTTCTATCAGTCTATACGGCGCCATAGGTCTGCGGTTACTCGCTTATACAGACTGTGGGTTCGAATCCCGCCGGGGGCGTGGATGTCTGTCTGTTGTGAGTGATGAGTGTTGTTAGGTAGAGGTCTCTGCGTCGGGCTGATCACTCGTCCAGAGGAATCCTACCGAGTGTGGTATGTCTGAGTCTGATCGTGAAGCCTCGACAATGTGGAGGCCCTGGCCCAGAAGGAGCTGTTGCGCCATGGGGGGAGGGGGATACGGTTTCATATCGTAGTGACTCCAGTAAAAATTTAAATCTCACAAAAGTTTAATATTTTTCTTGCGTTTCTCCAGCAGCACGTTCTGGGATAATATTTAATACCGAGCACAGGCCACTTACACGAGCGCGCGCGCACGCACACGCACACATACACACAAACAAACACACCCACACCCACACACAGCCTCACCAGTCATGACGATACTCATGTTTCATTGCAAGCTTCACATAGTCTTCAATAGACTTGATATTAGTGCAGTTATTCATTCTCCTGTACCGCACACTATACAGTGAAATAATCGGACAATATGTATAGGTTGAAATAGTCAGGAAGAAATCGATCGTTGCCTAATTTAAGGCACGCAATATTCCCGAATTTATCTGGGGGTACCGAAAAAGCCACAAGAAAATTCATTCAGGTTAGTTAACGCATCGTCTGAGATTAAAACCGGACACCTCCCGAATACACATCAGAATGGTAATGACTCAAGACAAATTGATCGGTTTATTCAACATTAGTCACTACCTTGTGGCCAACTTATAAAACCCCCGGGGCGATCTGTTTGGAATGAAATTTGTACCTGAAAATTATGTCCTTTAATCAATTTCTGAATTTCCCATGTAGGATTTCCCTGTGATACTAAACCGTGGCTAAGGTAAAAAAAAAACTCTGGTGTTGCTGTGTCACAATACTGACAGTGGGGGAGACAAATGTGCTGTTAAGCAGATAAAAAGCCACTGGAGTCTGCTGCTGTAAGGCAAAAAGTTCTTGACCAGTTTGCGTATTGACTTACTGCAGTATAACGTGTGTATGAGATGAGGTTTTCATGGCGATTGCCACGAAGACTGCGCTCTGTTGGGATGTTAAGCCCAGTAGACTGGTAAGTGCCACGGCTTCGCAGAAATTTACTGCGACCATCTTCAAAATAAGAGTTCAACCTCTGTGGTAAGTGATATAGGAACAGGAGAAGGAAGAACAGGATGGCGCTAGCAACTCTGAAGATAGAAGGGGCATGTTCATCAGTAACATTTGTACCTACCTGCACAACTATACGGTATCACGTATCAGAAAACATCAATCGTTATCACAAGTTATCGCAACAGGATCACAATCTGAATACGTGAGGTATCGAGAACTAGCTTACGTAAAGATACGACACAAATATCGGTCTGTGTTTGGATTCCACTACTTTTCATTTATTCTGCCAAAGTAAAAAAAGTGACTTCATTATTTAAGATGGAAAACGTGTTAGCCATATTTGGAATGTCACTACTAGAACGAGTCAGGAGAGAAATGTGAATACATAAGGCAAACAAAACATAATCATCACCATCATCATCACCACCACCACCACCACCACCACCACCACCACCTTCTACTTCTTCTTCTTCTTCTCCTTCTTCTTCTTCTCCTTCTTCTTCTTCTTCTTCTTCTTCTTCAATGGCGCTACAGCCTGCATCGGGCTCTGGCCTCATCAACAGTTCGCTGACAGATATCTCCATCCCTGTTAGATGGCGAAGACGCACGTACACAATTTTTTTTCGAAAAATGTAAAGGAAAATTAGCACTTGGGGCACCCAAGCGTCAATGGGAGGGTAATGAAATATCATCGAGAAAGTGGGAAATATTCATCTGGCTGAGAATGAGATCAACTGGCTGTCTTGGCTGTTTTGAACATGGTAATGGACATAACAATTCCATGTTTGGTGAAGAATACGACGTGTTGAAAAAGGCGTTAATTGCTTCACTTGTATGCGTCGTTAAAAATTACATGACGTCATACTAATGGCATTTTTACTCTATATGCTGAGATACTGCTTTATTACTCCCAGACAAATTCCAAATGTATAAAGCATATCATAACCCACATTTCACCCTGCCAAATAATCTCCAACGCTCTGCAGTCAAGAAACCTTGTTTTATATAAACATTTGCGAACAGCTAATATCCGCACATACGTTTCGTCATTTTATAACTACAGAGAAAATAAGTTAATAATAAACATACTATATTTATTTTCCTCGAAGAAAGAGAATTCAGAAATAAGAGTAGGGGTTAAAAGAGAGATGGTCAATAAGCACAGTCCCCTCTCCCTCCCTCTGTCACAAAATAATAAGTCTCTTCACCCCAAATTCAGACATTCCTCCACAACGCCACCTAGTGAGGATAAGCACGTCTTCTGAGGGTTGCAGGATTTTCTTCACCCCCGTTAAGAAAGATCTCATTCCTACCCTCGTGTATGACCATGCAATCCCTCTGCAGATTTCACCCTCTTAGCTAAGAAAAAAGACGCATTTCCTTCTTCCACCCCTAACTTCAATTGCTCAGCATTGCTACTGCATAATCTCTCTCTCACCGAGGACTTCCATGTTGTGATTCCTTCATCCGCCAGTGTACCTCAATTTTTTCTCTCATTTAACAAAATATCTGTACTCTTTAGAACCAGATCATAAATTTCTGTTAATACTATTATGACAACGAAATAGCTGGTAGCGTTTCACTATCCACTATTAAACTAACAGAATCAAGGTTTATGCGATGGGTAGAGCATGTAACACGTAAGGGAGAGATCAGAAATGAGACCACATTTTCAGTTTTAATGCCCAACGGGAACAGATCACTTGGGAGAACTATACTTGCCTAGGAGAATAATATTAAAGTGGATATTAAACAGCGTGTGAGGATGTAAACTTGATTCATCTGGCTCAGAGTATGGGTCATGTGGTAGTAAATATTCAGTTTCCACAAAAGACGAATAACTTTTAGTCTACCTGAAAGAACATCTACTTTCAAGATCGAGTCTTCTGTTAATTAATTAGGAAAGATGGCTGATCGATAACATAAATAAATGAAACACACAACTCTAGAACCATAACAACGGAATTTAGCGACAACCAAGTTAAATGTTTCCTTATTTAAGCGCTAATACGCTTCTAACGAATCGTTATCGCTCCCGTCTCACTCTTCTTCTAACATACTCACGAACTGGATGCTGCAAGCACGCTACCACGTTTAGGAACAGCGTGTCGTCTATTTTAATGAACAGCTGCAGTACATGACGAGAGTAAGAGACAAAAAAAATATGCTATTTCACGATATCAAGGAAAACAGCTGCGCTGTTACACGCTTGAATGAGTCTTGATAACTATTAGGTCTGTCTTAAATAATTCGAATATCTTATGGCGCGACTTTGTTCGTTCCTCTATTCCATTTTTTGACTCAAACTGCTAGAAAATTAACAGGCAGTCAAACAGATTTGCTACATTTTCTGCCGATATTACGTGGGTATTTACGGCTGTAACGTGAATTAATCTGATCAAAATATTTAATATATTAAAATTATAAAAATATATAAATGGTAATATAACTTTGAATATTTAATTATTTTATACATTTTATTTAATGTTATATAAACATAAACATTTAAAACACCATTTGATATATTTTATAATTTTAAAATTTTAACTGTCTTAACACTTGGCTTGTATTTCCCAGATTGATGTATTGGTGCTTGTGCTCCTTTGTATTTGAGACTCTCTAAAGATGGCACCTTGGCGCCGAAACAGGTAGCAGTTCTTAAAACTTACGTAAAGTTCGTAATCCTATTACGTGCATCTGGTCGTGAATTTGATTTATTACACAGGATTATTTACAAATTTCAGTGGTTTAACACACAGGTTAAGGCCAAACATACATCCGTGAAACGATCCTAGGACATATCAACTTTTTGAAATACTTCAAATGTACTAAAATGCTAGAGATTCTCAGGCGCATAAACTTAGAGGGGTCTTGGAAAAGTTCTGCCAGTTAAACCTCGCAGAGCTACCGACTGTACTGGTAGGATACAGTTTCGAATTTGATACACGTAAGAAACAGTGACAAAATCAAAATTATACCGCATCTTCAGAGACAAGAAATTACTTAACAGGTCACATTTCCTACAAAGAAACATGTCGTAAAATTTCAACCAATTTCGTCAATCGCAACAGATATTGCAGGATCCTGAACTCATGGGCCTACCTTACACTGTAGTATACGCACAGGTGTTTGTAATAACAGGACTTAGTTTTGAAACAAAAACTAAGAGCACACCTCTCGGTATTTATATTGTCACAAGATATGTAACTATCAGATTAGGCAGTTCAGGATGCCACTTCGTCCCTCTCACTGTTCGCTCTCTCGCCCGCTTCTTTAGTGGTAGAATTGTGGTGTACCGTCTCGGTCGCGAGCACTCGAGCATGAATCGGGGTCCCACCGTGAGTGCATCGCAAATGCAATACGATTACACTAGAAGTCTTACTGTTGTAAGTTATGCAAGATATCGTTCCGGGAGAAGAGCATAAACCGAGATTTGTCAATGTGAAACATCAGGATGTCTTGTAGTTTGGAAAGCTTGTTCTCAGAATCAACATTTCAAGTACAGCAGAGTCTCGAATTTCGTGAGATATTTCGACTTTTCGTGATCACCCATTTAGTACCAATGTTTCGAGCTTTCGTGACTGTGAGAAATCATTATTAACGTTCATACCTATCAGGCGGCGTTCTACAGGATGGACACTAAAATGTGTTACTATGCTTAAGTAATCACTGCACCATGAAGGCACGTAGTGTTGGAGGTATAGCGCCACACATTCTTAAGCCCAGCACTTAGTGGTGTCAGGATTTATGACTCGGCCGCTTACCTACCGTGCAAAGAGTAGACGGTGTGCACCAGAGCCTATCCGGAATCGATCCACGATCGATTATACGTCCAGCCTGTTGCCTAACCCTTACTTATTGCCTTGCTCATTTACTCTATGGGGCAGAGTCCTTCCTGAGAAGCTAATCGTTTCTCAGCTAGTCAAGAAATTCATCGCACTTTACGAAACCCGTAAGTTCATCGCCTTACTTTATGTCAACCGAAATATCGCTGTCCATACAGAGTCTCAGTAGAACGAATATACAGCAACAAATGTCTCCATGACTTAAGCCTTTAAACGCCGATTTAAATCCCATCTGCCATCTGCTAGTATTATTAGGAGCTCACCAGATTCTCCACGTTAGCAGGGTAAGGGTTAATGGAAAACAAACTGGGTATGGTGTGGAATGGAAGCGGATACGAACTAATATGAAAGGGCCTAACTATACCGGTACACTGCAGGAGAGAGAAGGCCCAGGATAGCCGATCGCACTGTTAAGTTTTTGAACCCATGATCTTCTAAATGCAAAGTACAAACAGTGGGGCTGTTTATGGACTGCACACCCCTTGTGTCGCTACTCGAACTCCCCCTGTTTTATACACACCCATTAAATATTAGAATCTACAGGAATAAACCTTGTTGAATTTGCGATTTCCTGGACATTTTGATCTCCAGAAGTGAATCACCGAACCACCTCGAAATATCGGGGACCAATCACGCAGTGACGCGGTGCCACTTTCAGGACAAACGAAGACATCTTTGCTAAATGTGCTTAACGTCGTACAGTATAAGGTGGTAATAGAAGAATGATCCTACACCAAACAGGGGAGGGAATGGGCACTTTGGGCCGCGATGGTTTATTCAGTGTAGTGACCAGGCTACCTCACCCAATATTGTGCGGGTGATAAAATCGAGAAAAATGAGATGGGCTGGGCATGTGGCGCGTATGGGTGAGGAGAGGGGGTGTATAGGGTCTTGGTTGGGAAACCGGAGGGAAAGAGACCGTTGGGGAGACCTAGGCGTAGATGGGTGGACAATATTAGGACGGATCTCCAGGAGGTGGGATGTTGGTATGTGGACTGGATTGGGCTGGCCCAGGATAGAGACAGTTGGCGGACGCTTGTGAGTGCGGCAATGAACCTTCGGGTTCCGTGAAATGCGCAGAATTTCTTGACTAGCTGCAAACCAGTTAGCTTCTCAAGAAGGACTCTACACCATGGAGTAAGTAAGTACGTAAGTGACCAGGCTACAGAGGAAGCGCTGACCGATTCGGCACGAACTAGAGTCTCTCTCTTCTCCAAAGCGTCGTGGCTGACCCTGAGACGCACTCAGCCTCCTACTGACTGGGCACTGGGATGCGTTATCAGGAGTACAGCGGTCGAGGCATGAAGATGACCACTTACTTCCAACTATGGCCAAAATACAGAATGAGTGGGGAAATGCTTGCACTTTCGCATAAGCCTCATGGCGTGTGCGCAATCGATTTTAGCTTCTCACCTTTCCTACACTTCAAGGGGAAATTGAATCTAACACAACACATGTTATAAGAACACACTATATTTGAAAATGCGAAGTACTCACAATATTTCGGAGGGTTAAGGATGGAATATGAGTTCAAGGGCTAAAAAGAATATCATTTAATGAATTTCTAAGATAACTTTACAAATACGAAGAACGCAAAGTACAGAACGCAAGAATTATAAAAATAAGTGTTCTACTTACCGACCGAACTGGGGCCCCACATTACCACTGTCGAAAGAGGAACTTGCGGTAATGTCTTCGTCTCGAATCGCACCAGACTCCATCCCCAGCGGTGCAATGCACTGGGCTGAAACAGAACCAACAGTATCTCTCAAACATACGCAACTGAACGTGTCACGTGACGTCGCACACTTTTTAGGTGCTTTCGCGAAACTGAGAAAAGCGACTATTAGATTCGTCTTGTCCGTATGTCGGCACGGAACAACTCATTAAATTTGATATCTTAGTATTTTTAGAAAATCTGTCCAAAAAATTCACGTTTCACTGAAATCTGACATGAATAACGGGTACTTTACATGAAGACCAGTACACATTTTTTTGTCTATCTCGTTCACTCCTTCTTAGAATGAGAAACGTTTTAGGCAAAAGTTGTAGAAAAAATGAAAACACACTTTTTTGTTCCATAACTTTTTTTTTCGAAAGCCGTGCCGTTTATGACATAATGTAGAAACATAATGCACAGCCGGGTAGGCCACAGATCGGTGCTGTGACTTCAAAATCGCCGCAGGGCAAAAGATTTCCCTGTTCGGCACAGAAATCTTAAGAGCTATGGCGTTCAATCAGCCCTCCTTTGCAGGTAGTACCTGTGGCACTTCCCCCGAGAGGAAGAGTGACCGCGGTGTGAAACTGGCTACTCACTTTCACTTTCTACCGAAACTAAGAATACGTGGCGCTATGCCTCCTGTTCCACATTACGTTTATGGTTTGATGCTAATGCAGCACAGAGAGAACAAAGTTTGTCATAAAACACTACACCACGCTTATTATCGTGTTCGATATATCCATTAAGCCTTTTACGACTGACTGAGGAGACTAAAGAAAAAGCGGAGAGTGTAGTGCGGGATACTACATATATTACGGCAGGGGGGCCGCTGAAGTTGCGGTTGTCAATGTTCCGAAACACTGTCAGGTCGAGAATCTAAATAAACGCATGCGTAAGCTGTGTGTCAAAATGCAGAGTATCTTTATAATAAGACAGACGGCACTTGGAGGTAACACTGGAGTTGGAAAGGTTAACACATTTCCATAATTACACAAACACAGTAATCACTTATGTTAATTTCTTGGATGAATTCATCACTGATGTTGTCCTTACTTTGGCGTTTCTCTACCGTGTCATGGAGGCTACATTACAGAAAGCCCACTCCCACTCCTGTGAGTCCGAGGACCTAAATACTTTCTCTCCATTCTCGTTTGGATCCAAAAGACGAGGGACGGCAAATTCCTCCGAAAAGTCTGCGAAAAACACTAGCAAACGGTCGGAGAAACGAAACATTGGATAGACAATCAATCGCACACACAATACCGCGAACCCTGTACGTACGTCCGAAGTGTACAATTGAAATTCTGCATCCTTCAGCATTGTCATAAAAAAATTTCTTCACTTTGTATGCAGTGCCCTTAACCACATCAAACTTGATCTACCGTGAAAAATTTTCATCCTGTGCCGTCCAACCCGAACATACCAAGATCCTCAAGAAACCTTCTGAAAGAGGTAAGTTCCCAACAGTTTTTGGCATGACATCAAAAGGCTTGATTACATCCTTATGGGACTCTACATCCAATCAATCACGTACGAAGATACACTTCTTGTAGGTAGCCGATAGATATTTTGGCGAAGTGAAAAGACTGCAGATGGGACGGCAAGGAGACAAAAATCTCACGGCGACACTGGTCACTTACCTGCATGATAAGTGAACGCAGGCTTTCCTTTTATCATACTTACAAGTCTTTCTACCACACAATTAGCCTATTCCTATCAAATATCATAAAAGATATTGTGTTTTCAAGACGTTCTACGACAAAATAAGAAGCCAACCCTATCACAGAACCTTCCAGTAACGTCTGCGCATACATTGTGCATAAAAGCACACATGTTTCATCTCGTACGTAATTTGATTCTGGCTAAGTATTTGTAACGTTTTGTGGAGAATTCAACATGATATGGCCTACTTGCTACAGCATACGGATCTGTTCTAATCACAGATCACCCTGCTGAATTAAACTGTTCTTAAAAGGTTTATTCAAACGGCGGTAATTTCATGTAACATGTTTCCTTCTGCTCAGCTTTGCTGTTTACCAGAAAAGAAATAAGCTGTTGGCATCACTGTTCTGTGTGCCCCACAGTCTCCCGTGATATAACTTTTGAACCAATTAACCGATTTTCGCGAAACTCCTTCAGAATATTATATTGCTCAAGGACATCCCAAAGCCGCAATTTTAAACGCTCTCAAACCAGTAATAACGACACGGCACACACCGATATATATGAGACAGGAGCAATATTAGAGCCTATTGTTATAGGGTTATGACATTACGTATTGTAAGAGACTTATAAAAAAGTATGCAAATCTTGTTGAGATTCTGTTCTGTAAAATGTAATATGACACGATAAACGCCGTATGGAAATACCGTTTAACTTCCTGTTTTACGGCAATAAACTCTCAACTGTTGAAGCTAAAAATGTAGGTGGAATTTGGTACGCGGATAGATAACGAAAATTCCTAAGCATTATATTTTCAATGAAACAATTACAAACATGGCGACGCTGCGTATCTTTAATATTATATCCGACAAATTCGACGTAGGTATAATCATTATTTAGGATGCCACTTTTTTTCACAGAACTAAAAGAAAACAGCATAATTAATAATAATAATAGACAGGGAAAATTCATATTCTGTGAATAAGAAAAGTATGCTTTCATTTCTCATATGCGTTAAAAGTAATTTAGCAGAGCACGTGGCGTCGCAGACCGATGCACATGTCCTGGCCAAGCCAGTAGGTCTGGCGAATCCTGTACGCCTATATTGTAAATGGTATGACGTAACATTATATTTGATGAAATAATTTATGATATAAAGACGGCGAGAGAAAAGGTTTTTCAAAAGCAGCCTCTGAAAAGAGTAATATATCATGACGACAACCTTTATGTACACTGACTATTTTTAATTTGGTATGAAAGGTAACTTTGACACTGATTATAAATGATATTCTTTCACATTTACTGAATAATAAATACCAATAACGCCATAGCCTTCGGAGCATTACATTCATAATAGGAGCAATAATTCCACATACAGAATCAAATCAGGACTGCCCAAAGTATTAAAAAATGATGGCTCATCTCTACAAAATAGATACAATGGAGAAGGTGCTGTTCCACATTCATCACTCTGGTGGAGGCAGGTAACTAATGATGCAGCAAACGCCAATACACCGTAATTACACCTAACATACAGCCATATTATGAGGACACAGCTGAAATTTGAGGACGACAATAGTTTCATGCACCCATAAACACTCAATGATCCATATATTAATGTGGTACTATTAGAGAGGGTGACAGAAATGAGTAGCAGATATTCAAGTGACAGGCTGCTATTAGAATGGCTGAACGTTTCTTGAAGTTAGGAGGAGTGCAAAATGCCAAATTCCAACGCTAAAAAGACACATATACTTAAACAACAACTTCACCTCAGCATATATTACAACACTTGGAGCCATAGGCGTAACTTTGAGGATGCAATGAGAGGCAAATGCCCCTCTAATATTTTTCTACCTAAGAACAGTATTTTTGTCCCATGGGTTGAAGAGGGGGGGGGGGGGGAAAAAAAAAATAAAAAAGGTTTTGGGTGGGGAACAGATAAAAAATTTACAAAAACAAATTAAAACTCTTTTTTTTAAATTACTTCTTTAATATCCGTTTATATATATATGTTAACATATTTCTCTTCATGTACCTTATGTGCAAAATAGTCCACAGGGATGTACAAACGTTTGGTTTTCTATCTGCGATGTGCATTGTTTGTCCGGGTTATATATTAGGAATGAGCAGCCAAGCGAAATGTAATGAGTCGCTTCACGTAAAC
>Ga0136643_10014208_pt1 | contig 11940 bp, 5 predicted proteins | sample TergutLab28metaG_FD_96883 | JGI IMG/M metagenome (GOLD analysis project Ga0136643, IMG submission 96883) | Labiotermes labralis P1 segment gut microbial communities from Petit-Saut dam, French Guiana - Lab288 P1 (version 3) (version 3) | ecosystem: Host-associated > Arthropoda: Insects >...
ATACAATATAGTTCTGATAGGAGCCATCCCGTTGTGTTATACAGTATAGTTCTGATAGGAGCCATCCCGTTGTGTTATACAGTATAGTTCTGATAGGAGCCATCCCGTTGTGTTATACAATATTCATAAAGTATTTTATTCAGTCACAACACAACACAACACAACACAACACAACACAACACAACACCAATGTATAGTGAATAATACATAGTTTTGGTTATGTGTTTCGGTTTTATCAAACCATCTTCTGGACAATGTTTACTGTATGAAAGCACACTCAATGTGTGCGTACACTATGGGATCCCATAGTGTACGCACACATTGAGTGCACTTTCATATATTAAATATTGGCCTGAAGATGGTTTGATAAACCCGAAACACATAGCCAAAACTATGTATTATTGATTATATATTGATGTTGTTGTGACTGAAGGAAGTACTGTATGAGACAATATAGTTTATTGAAACGTTAAAAAAAGAATGATTTGAAAATATGCATTGAGAGGACTTGCTAAAATTTTAACATATCAGATCTAATATCCTTAGTTATTCTCTAACTGTTCTATCGCTTCTCAAACTAACCCCGTCCCCCAAGGTATACGCATTCCTCGTAAGTTTCAGAAATATCATGCAGGCCTGCCTGTACACTTCCGATGAGTTAGAACAGACGTATATCCAAGCAGGATAAATGTATCTTTCTTTAACAGCGTGTTCATTTCCCTAGGTCCGTTTAAAAAACAGGGGGCATTAATATTTGACTGATTTTGGTGCTGTGCATAGAACTGTGAGCTTGTTGCACTGCTAGCAGTCGGTAATCGTCACAGCTGAACTTGCACTTTCTGGTAGCTGCATTTGGGCCTGTGTTACAATTCAAACAAAAACATGCCCGTTCTTGTCTTTTCATCATTGCGCAGGTCAAAACAACATAAAGCCAACTGATAATCCTAAGTAAATTTGGGACATTTCAAATATGTCAATTTGGTTCAATTCTAATTTTTTAACGTAAAAGTTTAAGAACGTAATGAATGGTTACAACACCGACACACAATAAGACAAAAATAACACGAAGACACACAAAAACACTCAGAATATAAAAAACAACAAAATGGTTGGTTTTGTAAAGGATTCAGCGCCTAAATTAATAATTTTACAATATTGCACAAAAGAATTTTGGTCGAACAAAACAGTAGCATAAACTATCCAAAATATATGAAATAAATTACAAATAACTAATTAATTACACTGTTTGGAAATAACAACAATAATCAACTTTTTTCGCATACACAATTAAAATAGGAGGATGTTTCGGAATCTTTTGTTGTAGCTCCTTTACCTGCTCGTTTTCAAAGCACCATTTCCCCCTTTGTTGTCTGTTTTTCTCCAAAGTCTGTGTAACATTCGCTCTAGCAAACTTAACCTTGCATCGACAGTGTTCAGTTGGTCATGCAAGCCAGTCCGTTACAATACATTAGAAGACTAATATTAGAACAGCTGATGCCACAGTTTTTTTGTGTTTAATTTAAGTGTTAAATTAATGAAAGCCAAAATAAATTGGTAATGCCGTGAGTAAAACCGAAAATAAATAACTTCAAAAATCGATTGATGATCTAAGGTCCGGTTGATGGAAAAAAAGTGGTTAGGCTGATACAACTCTGACGGGACGACTCAGCATATTCTGCATGTCTAAGGAACTCGTCAAGACAGTGCATTCACTCTATGCTGCCCGGTAATAATAGCGTGTTCAAACTATGCTATTACCTTGTTTTCCTAGTTTCAATTGGAAATTTAACAAGCCGATCAAACGTGAAATTGACTTGCGGCATAAAAACTTTTAGGCTTCTCGCACAAGTTCGTTTAAAAACTTGGGGGAAGCCTTAGCGCCAGGAGAATTCTCGTATCATATATGCATGTTCTTAATCAATTTGTGAGTGGCCTATATTCTGAAATGAATATAATGGATTTCAGGATATGCGGCTCTTACTTTTCTTTGCTCTTAAGTTATTTTAAGACGCTGTATCAATTGCCGACATTATGTAGCGTCGAATGAGGCACGGTAGCGTGGTAAATGGTGAATTACAGGGCTACGATTTCTTTTAATTTTTAAATCTGAATTTCGCCGAAAGGAATTGCAGAATAGGTCTAAGGAAACATTTCTTTCCAGTAATCAGTCCTTGGACGGGATGCGATCTGGTTGCCCTCTGAATGCGACTTGTTCGGCTAATCGCTTTGTTCTTCGGTTCCACATCGCCCCCAGTCGACTTTGGCGATAAAGTGTGCCTGTCCTGTTCCTGTAAATGAAGGTCCCTCAGCTACATAGATTTATTTACATGGTACTTAGGCCTATGTTATTTAATAATTCAGTGCCAAGCACATAATTTATATAATAAAGAGACGTAACTGTGATCATGTGTCGCAGAAAGAACAGAAACTTGGAAGTGTTCTGGTGTAACGTGGAGTCCCTCTCCAGACCCCTATAGAGCATTTCATTCTTTTATCTATACCGCCTACGTGTCCAACCGATCGCAATTTCATGACCCTCACTGACCTACATATTGTGGCAAGTTACACGATTTAATTCAGGAATTGTGTGGCAACATGTTGCGTGTAAACTGAGCCATAAACAGAGCTCATGTTCACTTGACACAGGATCTACCAAAAATGAAATATTTGCGTTGCTATTTACAAGTTAAAATTTTTGTTTTGTAACTTGCTGTATTCAACAGAGAAATCTGAAATGTTTAAAATTTAATTGTCGGTGTTCTTGATATCATCCTTGAGCAACTTGCCCTCGAGGACCAAACAGAGAAAACAAGTATCTGGGCTACACAATAAACAGTATCTGTATTTGTTATTTGTATGTCATTAACGGTAATACTTTCTGTTCAGTGCAACCAATACTGAGGCGGTAAAACGTATTTGGAATTAACTTTACAATGTGAATTAATCGTAAAAGCTTGAAATTAATCCTCCTAATAGGGAATTATATGCGTTTCTGTTATAAGAAAACCTGAGCAAAATGGTCAAAGCAGACATAAGCAATTTTGCCTTGCATTGTCCAAGTAGCGCGATATTTATTTTTTACAGATAATTTAATTATTAGCCTAATTTCATATCTTCACGTTTAATGTTTCTGAAATTGGATCCCTGGCGACTTTGGTGAGGCAAAGGGGCTGCGTTTTGCTCACCTCTGTTTAATGTGAACCTCGTATACACGTAAGCTCCATTGATTAAAATTTTATAAAGTTTTCTCTGTGACGCCGTGAAGGCGTATTGAAGTAACTAAGGCATAGATCTCCTCATCCTCGACCTTGGCACTGGATAGCAGTGTACGTCCAGCTTCACGCGCCTATCGTTTTGCCACCGACTAAAGCGCCTTCACTTCTCATTGGACAGGAGGCTGAGTGGACTCAAAGCCGTTCTGGATGTCATTGAAGGAGCAAATCTTTTCGTGCTTCTGCCGGAAAAGTAACCACAACCCTTGACTGTCCGATCCGTAGCTTCACATACGCCGTCCTAGCTCGTATCAGTTACAAGAATATCTAGGTTCCATGATTATTTGAAGACCAGAGAAAAGAACTTTGCGCTCGCAACCAAGAAGTCTTAAAAACTGTAGCTTGTTCCACCTTGGTGTTAGGATTCTGGCCTTCTAGATTGTTACATTTGGTAGTAGACTTTCTGATTCCCGACGTTTCTAAGAACCCTAACACCTTCACCGTGAAGAATAAAGGAATTCTTCTAGGACTGATTTATATTTGAAGACGATGGCGATAGGTTTTTCGAAACTTCCGATGTCAATAACGCTGCTACTCCATGTAGCAACGCAGAAGACCGGAATACTCAATACCCACGTCGGTTGGACTTTAAATCTCACATCGTTGTATATTTACGAGAATATCTGATGGCCCCATTTGAATGTCGCATGTATCGGCCACCAGAACGTGAGACACATTCACACAAGACTGTGGTAGGAATTTCAAGTACACTGAGGGGATTATGAATTCGAAATGATACGGTTTGTATGCAGGAATTATTTTTGAGCTGCGCTAAAAAGGGCATTTCCAACATTATATTAATGAGGTTATGTTACATTTTATAAACCAGTTTCGGATTGTTTTATTTTATCCTGGTGGCGACACGGGTTGGATATGAAACTATGAATTTTGTTACTAGTAGGTTTATTTGTTGAATAACGTTTAATAATCTACTTCTTTTATGTGGCACGAAAAGTTAGCGTCTGAAGAGAAAAGGGTTCGTGCGGTGGTTCATGTGTCGCCGCCGGCCTGTCACGGCAGAGGAGCCGGTTCTACGCCTGGCCAATGCCTGCGAGGTTTATGGAGGACGAAGTGGCAATGGGACAGGCTTTCCCGCATACTTCTGTCCATTCCTGTCGTTTAAATTCCAACAATGCTACGTCACCACTGACATTAGTATATTTAATCGATAGGCGCGTAGCATATAGTGTGTTAAATACCGGCGACTATATTGGCAACAAGACCACAACTAATTCTGTACCCAGCCTTTTAATTTAACCATTACCAAAGAATATATTACATAAAAGGGAAAAAGTCAGTAAGTGAATATAAAATAAATAAGGAGAATATAAATGGTTTGTCCGAGGACAATGACAGAGAATAAGCTCGGATAAAGACACGTATAGTGTCTAATAGACGAAGAAATGGATCACCACAATAGAATGTCATAGGAAAGAAGAATATAACAGGGTTGTTATGACATCTCGCGGTTTTTTTTTGTACACGAAGGAGAAGAAGTCGAAACACGAGAAAAACATCGAAAGGTTAAGTGAAAGATAACGTGAACAGAGTAGACGAAGAACAAGATCGACAAGAATAAAGACGGCGCATAAGTTTAGGTCAAACTGCAATATGGAGCGAAGCAGTTCCTACCGGCGCAGAGCACTGAGGCGGTAGGAACTGGCTTGTGAGAATTTGCAAAAGGAATACTGCAGTGTAATGTTAGAGAAAACTAAAGGAAGATGAGTTTTTCCTTAGGACGATACAGGCACAAAGTATCACGATGTGTTAGCTGTCTGTTGCTGCTAGCTTGACTGCTCAACTCCCTTCCCCCAAGCCCCAGTGGGTCATTAGCTGCAGAGGATATGTTTGTGGATACGGGAACAAAACCTTCAGTGTGATCTCCAGCAGATGCGTGTGCAGAGGTGTGACAGACCACGTGATGCAGTGCTATAGTCTGTGACCAATATAAATTTACACCAAGCGATCGGTTCTTCTCTTTCGTAGTTGTATGCCCAGAGGTCAAAACCTTCCGACATTTCTTGGGACATCAATAATCCTACTTCATAACAAATGTTACGGCATATTCTCTATTTCGAAACTTTTCTTATGTTCTCTTGGTTTATGAGGTGAATGCTAAGAAGCTATAATAATGTATTGAATGCATTTTGTATGCGTACTAAATTAATTATAGCCCTGTCATGCGTTAAATTTTGAAAACTGAAAATATCTATTTCCCGATTATTAACATTTTTTTACAAAGTAAAATTGTAACTACATATTTAGAAGTCACTCCCACCCGTCCGTAACTACATATTTAGAAGTCACTCCCGTCCGTCCGTCTGTAGCGTAGCGCCAGTAAACAGTTTGTTGGGTCTTTATGATATTCTGCATAGGCCTCTTTCACAAAAACATTTGAAACAAGCACGAGGGTCGAGAAAATCGTCTCAGTAAAAATCATATTTTACTTCAGGGTTTAAAAGATTTGTTATCGCTCTGTCCACGGTTCTTCGCAGAATTAGGTGAAATTCTGTTGTGCAATTGTGGGTTTTGTTAGAAACCGTACATGCAGAGCTACGCGTTACTGGGCGTCGTGAATTTAAGTATGTGACCGAGTTCTGCAGGTTTCATCAATTTTGAAAAATACTTGGTGTAGCAGATGTCCACAAAAAAAAAAGTGTTTAAGGTGATTTTCGCGAAAATTATTTCAGTGAAAGCCATATTTTACTTCGGGTCGTAACTGAATTTCTATCTCTACTTTCCACATGTATTTTCCGATTTTGTTGAAATTCAGTATGAGAGGTCTGACTGCACGGAATGTCGTCGAATGTTTAGGAGCTTTTTGAAAAACGGCAAGCTTTTTATGAAAATGAAATTACATACACACTAGTTAAGTAACATACCAACAAATGCACATATATAGTCTTTAATAATCTAAAATTTACTTTAAAACACTTAAATCGCTCCTACATGTTTCGATTATACGATCATCTTCAGGGAGCATACTTTGTTCCCTGCTAAAGTTATAGTTTAAAACACTCAAGAACAAAGTATGCTCCCTGAGGATGAACGTATGATCGAAATATATAGGAGCGTTTTAAGTGTTTTAATGTAAATTTTAGATTATTGAAGACTATATATGTGCATTTGTTGGTGTGTTACTTAAATAAACTACAAAATGCACGGTGCAATGATAAAGATAGTTACATATGCACATATACCCTGAGACTTACGACAGGCTGAAAGTAAATAACTCCTTGATAAACTCTGTGTAATTGGTCACGGTTTGCGTCGCATGTAGTGTTTTTATATTATATAAAAGTTTAGATGTCTCTTAATATAGAACACAGGGTTTATGCATAAGAACAACTAATTGGTTTGTGGGCTAAAGAGAAATGACAGTATACGATAAGAACCTTACCGAAACAGAAGTACATTTTGCGGCGAAGCATAGTTTTTAAATTGAACTTGGAGGTACGTAAAACAACCACTGGGATTTAAGGGGGAATTTCACCCAAATGTTTAGAAGAGGAAATTCATATCAAGATCGAAATACACTTTACGTTGTCAAATACAGTAAACACACTTCATACCTCAACTGTTGATGGCTACAATAACCCTTTGGAAGACTTTCGGTGAAGTCACTGAAGACTGTTCATGCCATAAGTCACGTCATGGTTGAGTGAATATTCCGACGCTTCACTGAATCTTCTGGCTTCTTTCATCAACCTAAAAAGGTTTCGTTGTTTCTTTTAAATTATTTCTTATATCAAAATGCATTAAACACGTAGAGAATAACAAAATCTGTTTTTCTAGACGTTTTGAACGGATGTTTGAAATACTTTCCAAATCGCAGGCTGGAAGAATTCTAATTATTTAATGATAAAATGCTCGATTGTGACGAAGAGCGAGCGATCTGTGGATATACATGTAGCGTTTAGTTTACAGGCGCATTCGCAACATGGTGAAGAGCGACAACTGTCTTCGTCATTTATCTCAGTATTTAACGAAGTTGATGCACAAAATTTGTTTCACAATAAGTATCATCACACCTATAGGTGTGATGATACCAGAGGCTGTTTAATGCAATTTTGACCTCCTGATGATGATCACATGTGCTCGAAACATGTAGGGGCATGAAATAAACCTTATTGTGAAACAAATTTTGTGCATCAATTTGATTAAATACTGAGATAAATATACTGAGGTGCACGGTCAACAAAACGTCAAAAAATATCTTCGTCATGTCTGTCCGTCCGCCCGAATGGAACAACTCGGCTCCCACTGGATCGATTTTTATTAAATTTGTGAATTTTTTAAAAATCTGTCGATTAAGTTTAATTAAAATCTGATAAGAATAACAGTTACTTTACATGAAGCCCTTTGTGCATTTTTGATCAGATCTCTTTCGATTCTTAGATTGAGAAATATTTCAGACAGTGTTTGTAGAGAAAATCAAAACACATTTTGCGTTCAGTAACATTTTTTTTTTCCAAAATCATGCCGTTTGTGAGATAATTTGGAAACATATTGTAGAGTCGGGCAGGCCATAGGTGACAATATGGCACATGCGCATTACATGCAGGATACCTCAAGCTACAAACGCAATCTCAGAATATGTAATAGTTACTGTATTTCCACCGCAAAAATGGTTGCAAAAACTCGCCTCATTGTTACGTTATACGTACTCTTGTTTTATGCTGAAATAATCTACCGGGTATTAAAATATCGAATATTTTAACACAGGAGGGTTGTTTGACCGTGCATCTTCCTCATGAAATAAAGTGGAGTGCCAACTTGATGCAACTACGCAATTTTATTGATGTATTCTTAGCTCGACATGTTTCGGGCGCATATGTCTATCATCAGGAGCATTAGATGTTGAGTTGCGGCATATGGTTTTCTGCACCGAGTTTTTGGATGGGTGGTGGTCTTGAGAGCCGCTGCGTGGGTCGTATATACGGTGCGGATGGTGCCGTACGACGTCGCACGGCACCATCCGCACCGTACACACGACCTACACAGCTGCTCTCAAGACCACCACCCATCCAAAAACTCGGTGCAGAAAACCATATGCAGCAACTCAACATCTAATGCTCCTGATGATGGGCGTATGTACCCGAAACATGTCGAGCTAAGAATACATCAATAAAATTGCGTAGTTGCATGAAGTTGGCATTTCACATTACTTTATCACATTTAGAATTATATTACTTGCAATAAATAATACCTTATCGCAAATACATGTTAAAATTAACATTTCCAGTAATGTTGATAATTGTCACGTCACATTTCATATTCGCACTACTTTTGTAATTAGAATTTATTGTACTTATGTGCATAAGGAATTTATTTATATGTTTATATTGTTACATAAATTGATGGAACGGAATTTGTTTTACCTTAAGCTTCCGCAAAAGAAAAGCCACTTTGCGACTTTCTTTGTTAGTTAACATGGCTACTGTTGCTTAACGTTTCTAGCAGAACCTTGAAATTGCCTTGTGCAGCTGACAGCAACCAGGGTCGCGTTACATTGTGGTCACGAATCCAGTAAAAACTCATTGCACGCCCCTCAGCTTCAAGCAATTTGGCGATGCAGTAAAGTTGGATTTACTTTGACAATATGATAAAAGTTTCTTTCGTACTTTTCTTATTTTAATATGTTCCAGATAAAAAAATAAATGGGACTAAAATAAGATAATCACAATAAAATTTTAAACCCCGAAGGTACAGCCAAACTTGTGGATTGCAAGTACCGTACGTTTTCTGTTGTGCTGTTTAACGCAATTCTTATTTGCTAACTTTATATTCATCTGTCAAAAGAACCAATATGACAGATCAGAACTTACATTATTGAATGGTTAAGACAAAGATACCTTTTTATTTGTTGTGTGTTTTACAACGTGTCTCTTATTTTTCCCCTGAGCCCGACATTTGTCACCGGATGCCTCGAATGAAATAATTCTTTGCAGTAAACTTGCCGTACTCGGGGAAACGATAAAGAGACCAAACTTATGAAGAAACTGCTTGTTTCCAATGCATAAAGAAGTATCAATTATCACACAATTTACTCTTCTAGTTGTGTAAATAATTTCCACTATTACAGATTACGCAGGCCTTAAACTTTTTGGGGGACAGCGGTAGCACAGTGGTTAAGGTGCTACGCTACAAATCTGAAATTCGCTGGTTCGATCCCAGCTAGTGTCAGTGGATTCTTCATCGACATAAAATCCTTCCGATCGCAGCCTGTAACAGAAATGAGTACCAGGAGCATTTCCTGGGGGTAAAGGCGGCCGGTACGCAAGGCTGACAACCCTACCATGTCATGAAATCGGGGAACCTCAACTTCCTGGAACCCTCTGGGCCACTCCAGGCCTGTAACCTTCACCTTAAACTTCCTTGGACGCAGCTCCAGAGTCTCGCGCTGAAAGGAAGTCTTCTGTTATTTCTTTGCAGTAGATCTATATTTTAAGAAACTCCAGAACAAGGAACAGGCTCACTGGATAGTACTAAAAGACCTGTCTGAAAAGGGACCTGTATGTAGCGGAAACCTGTCTTTAGCGGAAAACATTTACAGTCCCGAGGATTTGGAGTCAATACGATACAGATTTTTAGTATCTGTATGAAACGGAATCTGCCTGCAACGGAAAATAACTTTGGTGCTTGAAGTTGTGTTATAGGCAGTTTTCACTCTATAATGAGTCTATAGCAAACTGTAGCTGAGGCAAAGTGTGAAGTTTGAGGCTATTTATATTACAATAACAGGATTCCAGCTGTATTATCAGGAATGTTTGATATTTGACGGTAATTACGGCAACTCATTTTATATAGCGCTGAATGGCCGGATAATATTAACGGCTGAGTTAACTGGAAGTGATGTGGAATGAAGCATTATAATGTCCATTTTTGGTGCTGTAATCTGATTTACTGATACAGCATTTACTTGGACGGACAGATGAAAGTCAGGTCACTACAAATATCAGAATAAGTTCTCGCCGGTTTGAGAAATGAAGCTGAACTCCTGGATACGGAGCACGCATGCTACTCACTCGACTGAGCGGATTACTTTACTAATATTAATGGTAATAAGCAAGTAATGTAGTTTTTAATGTTTTCCATTACTCTCAATTTCTTCACGGAATCAAAGATCGTGGAGTTAGGGTTGATGTATCTGGGTGCTTGTGTTCGTATTTGTCGATTTTAATATTTTGTATAGTACAAACACTTGTTTACCGAATCGAAAATGCATTTCTTTATGCCTGTGCCTCATGAGAAGGTAAAGGTAAGGGCAAAGTTCTCCCTAGAACAGGCCAGTAAGACCCAGAGGGAGAGTAAAGGTATACCTCTACTCTTCCTTTAACGCTCACGGCCGCTTTACCCCTGAGAAAGACCTGGTACAGATTTTATATTAGGCTAGATGGGCCCCAGGGCAGGTCTGGTCAGGTGCAGAAAATCTCGCCCCCACCGGGATTTGATGCCTGGACCATCCAGCCCGTAGCGAGTCGGTATACCGACTGAGCTATCCCGGCCTAAATTCAATTGGAAAGGGAACGTGTGATTCAAATTATGAATATGAATTCATCTGGGTAATGGACACATCGCGTCTTCCTTCTTTGATAATCCTTTTTTGATAATCAGGGTGTAGAATAACGCTTCACTGAAAAAATGATCAGCTTTTTAAGGGGCGTCATAGTTAGCTTAGTGACAAACGCTGATACACACGCATTAAAACTCAAAGCCTCTTGTAGCTTATAGGCATTTCGTTTTGTGAACTTTCCCGAAAAGCTTCACAAAACGTTACATTTGACAGTGAGATGAATTCTCTGCGGAAAACAAACGGCAAAAACCGTACTTTTGGAACCTACCATCAGATTTTACTGTCCTCTACTCTGGTGCTGTAGATCTCTGAGTATTTCGTCTAAAACGCCACGAATCCTAAGGGACTACAAGAAGACTGGATTTGTTTATAGTTCGACTTTGGTTTATGCGGCCGTTTCATCTAAAGGCCTATAACTGTTTATAGTCAGAGGGGTACTTTAACCAGCGTGATCTGTCCGCACCGGCACCTTGTCAGTGCGTCAGCATAAATATGGGGGAGAAATTTGCAAACAGTCAATAAAATTGCTGAGACTTTACTACAGCAATACAATGTGATTTCCCAACCCTCTTGTTGGCATGTGTCGAGAATTTGTATAACCATGTTCACTTATGTCAGTTTACACGCAGCCTATACCCACGCGTATCTCTGACAGAGCAAGAAGCATTATAGAGGGAGCAAGGTGCATGAGATTGGATTATTTCAGTGGTTTTTGGAAGTTACAATAAATTTTGCTACTCTCACTTGAACAATTATATGGCATTAGTAATTCTGACATATTGGCTCCATCTGCATTAATATCTGAGTGAAGATAATAATTTCTCAACGAATTAAATAAGCAATTTTGTGGGACTGGATCCTTCTTAATAAGCTTAGTCGTTAAATTATTTAGAAGCTTATATGTAAAACGAAGCTTCATTACCATGGCTATAAAGTCTAACGCTGTATCTTATTCTAAAGAATCTCAATCCTGTACGTGCGCTCGCACTTTATTTATCTAAGATAGTTTCAATATTACCTCAGTGTGTAATTAATCTATCTAGGTCTGTACATTTCATTTATGGTAGACTTCTAAGATAAACATTTTCCTAC
>Ga0136643_10014210_pt1 | contig 11940 bp, 5 predicted proteins | sample TergutLab28metaG_FD_96883 | JGI IMG/M metagenome (GOLD analysis project Ga0136643, IMG submission 96883) | Labiotermes labralis P1 segment gut microbial communities from Petit-Saut dam, French Guiana - Lab288 P1 (version 3) (version 3) | ecosystem: Host-associated > Arthropoda: Insects >...
GTGTGAATTTCCTTTGGTGCATGGCCTTGCAGGAAAAAAGAACTTGATGACAGCTCGCGTCTCGATGTTGTTGAAATCGTGCGCTTCGCCTGACATGCTTCCTTTCAGCCTCTGTAACAAGAAAAGACTTGCAAAGACTTTGGCACATGAACAGACCCCTCTTTCCAACGACACTATTGATTCCGTCCTACGACATCGGGAAGTAGATCGGGCTAAGGACTTATCGGCACCCGCTCGTGGAATACAAGTAACAGTGATGTAGATCATATCTTCGCTGTTTGCAGTTAACTTTGAAATTGTACCTTCAGTGATATATTTGTATCTGCAATGAATCAGTATCAAGGTCAGTGAAGTATGCAGCACTGCAAAGATCGCATTTGGAAAACTTACTTTATTTTAGCTCATTTCCACTTTTCCCCACATCGCATGCATATAGGATACATACTTATGTACGTGCAACACCTTTGTGTGTATTGTGTGTCGTTTGAAACGAGAGGGCCTTGGTCTTAAAGCGTTTTTTTTTATCAATTTGTGTAAATTCTGTCATTGTATCCATTTTGTGCTAGGAACGGGGTATTAGGTTTTAGTGTTAACGGAAAGCTGTCGTGTTTTGTCTTGAACAGGGGAATTTTAAAAGGAAAGGACATGCTCTTTTGTTCAGATTGAGGTTACGTGGATTATCGCACCATTTTGGTTTTCTGGACGGACTTGCATAAACTTCCCCATTATTAGAATTAGAATACTTATGCATGTGGACCGAGAGACGTACATGACGAAGCAAATAAGCGCTTTTAGCGAGGATGCGAACTCGTCTAAACTACTATTATTACAAGTGCATTGCTCGGCATGTCTGCTTCACGAATTGTGTAGGCCCGCATAGTAATAACCTGTACCGCACTAGAGTGGGTTGGAATGCCCTTTGTTGCATTTTATGTGTTTTTAGGCGCGTTTACAAAATTACGAAAAGCGGCTATTAGCTTCGTCATGTCCGTCTGTCAGCATGGAACAGCTTGGCTCCCAGTGGACAGATTTTCATGAAATTTTATATTTGAGTACTTGTCGAAAATCTGTCGAGAAAATTCAAATTTCGTTAAAATCTGACAAGAATAACGGGCACTATACATGAAGACCAATTTACATTTATGAAAATGTTTCAGACAAAAATTGTTGTGAAAATCGGAACATAGATTTTATAGCCAGTAACTTTTTGTTTTTCGAAAAATCGTGCCGTTTGTGAGATAATGTGGAAAAATACTATGGAGCCTGAGAAGCCACAGATGACAAATAGCGCATGCGTGTTGCAAGCTGGATAACTAAGGCTACAAACACACACTCATAATATGTAATATTTACTGCTCTTCCATTGCAACAATGGTTGCATGACAGCGCCTGGATTTTACGTAATGCGTAAAATGCCTGGCTCTTCCGTTTCTGTGGTGGGGATTGAAGGCGAGTTTGGAATACTTTTAGGTTCGTTCATTGGTGTTCTGTTTTAGATGCCCAGCACACCGCACTGGATTAGTCTTATAGGTTAGGTTATTTTACTTACATTGGTATACTGCCCAACGTATGTAACAGTTTCAAGTGGGGAGCTTCTCTGTTGGAATGTTGCACTTTTGTAGCCTTGCACTTGTGTATTTTGGGGACACTGTTGTACGTCTTGCTTTTTTATGCACTACACGCGGGTGGTTGGCTGTGTAGCTGCTGTGGACAGGGGTGAACAATTCCCGGACGCGACTTCGCCCCGGTCGACCAAATTTTGTGCGTTGGCGCCTAATATTTGCGAATCCGGTATGGAACTTGCTTCATTTCACCCGTTTGGAGTCTAGAATTTTGAGGTAGCTGCTAGGTTATCGGAAAATTTGTGCACTCCTGGCTGTTGGTGTTGCTCTGAGAACGTACAGTAAATTTGGTGTATGGCGCTTTCTGTTTTCATCGAATACAAGCGATTTAGTTCAAGCGTGTACGGATTATTTGTCTCTTGTGCTATGATTGTGCTGCGGCGTCTGGCTGAGAATGTGTGTGTTGGCGCTGTGGAATATTTTGATGTGTGGCTGGGAAGGAGCGTACACTGTAATAAAATGATAAATTCCTGATAGATTTGAATGTAAGGAGCAGGGGTAAGAGTAGGATGGGGGAGTTCACGTAATGAAGACTTCCATCCGTTTCAAACCTTTTATAATTTTTGGTAGGGTGATGAGGCAGGTGAGATACGTGAGAATGCTTACAAAATTTTATTCGAGAAACAATCGAAGGGAGTATTTGGGATAAATAGGATTGTATTAACCTTTTCAAGCCTGCTGGTTACGTGATGCACCAACAGGTTTAACATACAACAGTTGTAGGCCCTACCCATATTGTATTTATGTGCTTTGTATTTATCTGAGAAAAAAACAGTGACTTGTGCCACTTACACCATAAACTGGTTGGTTTTTATAACCGAGATGAAAAGTGTTTACTGCGCGGTACGGACTGGGGCTTTGAATAATGCAGTCTGCCATTCGTATTTAAGGGGTTAAAATACATCTCTGGGAAATGGGACGTGAAGATGTGGGTTCAGCTGACTTAAGGTGGGGTCGTATTGGTGGACAGAGTAAGGAACGTTCAGGTTCCACGAAACCGGGGAAGTGTTCGGACTAGTTGAAAGACTGTCATCTCAAGAAGGATTTTGTGCTGTATACTAGAAGACATGATGCAAATTTATCACGGAAAAGGTAACATTCAGTTTTAGAAGGTTAGGGACGTTACAGAAAGAGCAAACCAGAATGTTTGAAGTTTGAATTGTTGGATTTATAGATGAGTTTGAGGGACTTTGTAAGGCAGCCACGGATCCCATTTTCTAGTATAAGCGGTAGAGTTTGCACCTAGCAGCCATCAAATAGCCACTAGCTTGTATGAGGGAGAGAGTGTGTGGTTCAGCTACAGAGGAACATCACAGGGCTAATTACGTGTGGCTATCCAATGGACTTGGGGCAGCCCAGACCATCAAATCCGTCTGAGAGGAAGTTCTAGAGCTTGTGGTTTTGTGGGTGTGGGAGAGCGGAAATTGCCCGCGTGGTGCTGGAGGTTCATGTGGAGTGGAATTGCCATGCTTCACGTGTTCCAGAATAAGCGACTACACTGAAAACCACACAAGTTCACGTATGATAATAAATAAACAGATCATGCGTACTTGAATGTCGGCATTTTACATTTCCTGTTGCAGAAATCGGAATAGCTCAGTCAGTATAGTGACTAGCCTACAGGATGGACGTTCGAGGAATCGGGGTTCGATTCCCGACAGGCTGAAGGTTTATACATCTACTCCAAAGCGTCCAGACCGGCTCTCCCCACCCCTCCACCCTTTCAGCCTCCTGTTCATTGGATCCTGGGGTCTCTGTGCGGGTAAACATACCGGGGCATGGGACTTACCACATCCCTATCCCGTGCCACGGTTAAGAGTGAGCGGAGATATACATCGACCCCTCTGTGTTCCTTCATGATTTGCGTTTCTCGTGATAACACAGAGTTACCAATTTGCGCTTTTAACCCATGTTTTGTCCTTAATAAATAGTGTGACAGTAGTAGAAAAATAATAATTGGAAACCAGCAATACCATTGATTCCACGTATTGTTAGTGAGACAGTGTGCTAGATGTTGAAGTGTAAACGATCTCGCAGCAGCTCAGCGACACATCTTTATTCAACTAGAATGCTACTCGCTGTGGTTCAGAATTTGTTCGTTACAAAATATGTATCCATTTTAGATTCTACGTATGGTGAACTAAACACCATGTGGGGAGAAATAATTTGTGTTGGAGTTCGCCTTTCCACCTTTCTTTTCTTGACGGTTGTTAGAACCATTTATTGGAACATGGAGTTTTCGAATAAATGGTGGAAAGATTTTTCGGACGATGTGGCAGCAGTCGTGTTCTCTGTTTTGTAGAACAATCGAGTCGGAACGTTCATGGATTTGTAATGCTGTTGAACTTTCGTCCTTGCCGTGGCACAAAGCTGATGGATTTGTGCAGGCTAAACGCGATCGCTAATTTATTTGTACGTTTTAATTTATGATGACAGCACTGATCCGTCCCACGCCTCTTTTTCACATATTCTATTTCCATTGCTCGCTTATTTCTGTAGAGCAGTACTTGTTAAAGCGTGCTTATTTATTGCATTTTAATTTTTATGAAATGCTGTCTCTTCTTTCGTGCTGATAGTTTTTGAGCTTCAAAAGGTTTTTTTTTGTACAATTCTTTATAAAGTCTGAGCATGTACGCTTTTAGATTGAGGGACGAAACGATAGAGGCATTAACTTCTGAAGGCAACGTAAAGGCTCCTAAATAGATTTACAGCCTATCGCCTATTTATTATTTTCAGCCGCCCGACTAATTTTCGGCCGATGATTTTTCTCATTGGAACATCATACTTTGTATTTGGAGCTTGATCAGGAATGGTCGGAACTTCTTTAAGAATACTTATTCGAATAGAACTAGGACGGCCAAGATCTTTAGTTGGAGACGAACAAATCTACGCCGTTGTTACAGCCCACGCCTTCGTCATGGTTTTCTTCATAGTTATACCAATCATAATTGGTGGTTTTGGAAATTGACTAGTACCACTAATACTAGCAGCGCCAGACATAGCATCTCCACGAATAAACAACATAAGATTTTGACCACTCCCCCCATCACTAACTTTAATACTTACTAGCAGTATGGTGACTGTGTTTTGGGTTTGACTGTCCGGGGTTCGATTTCCGGTAGGGGTAAGAAATTTTTGTTTTTCCAAAAACGTCCAGAACGACCCTGGGTTTCCACCCAGCATCCTATCCAACAGGTACCGGGATTCTTTCCCTGGGGGGTAAAGCGACCGGTGCGTGAAGTTGACCATTCATCTCCACCTCTGCGCCACCCATACGCCTTCATGACCTGCACAGGTACAGCTTTTCCTTTTATCTTTACTTAAATGTGGAGCCATTACACTCAGGACGGTCGACAGCCGAATCTGCGAATTTACCAAGTTCTGTAATGGTGTGAGACGCACCCATAACTCTTGAATCGGAAATAAGCAATAAGCTGTAAGCAGTAAGAATGATAGTTGCCACTGTCCTGTGTTTAGTACCGAAACATAGAACATGTTGTAGCCTTAACTGGCACTGCCCCACACGCATTCATGGCGTCGTGTATAGAAGCGGGAGAAACTTCTGGTGGATTAGTGTGCAGGTGAAATGTGATGATGTGAACTGGGCTGTAGGCGTAATGAAATGTGGTGATGTGAACTGGGCTGTAGGCGTAATGAAATGTGATGATGTGAACTGGGCTGTAGGCGTAATGAAATGTGATGATGTGAACTGGGCTGTAGGCGTAATGAAATGTGATGATGTGAACTGGGCTGTAGGCATAATGAAATGTGATGATGTGAACTGGGCTGTAGGCGTAATGAAATGTGATGATGTGAACTGGGCTGTAGGCGTAATGAAATGTGATGATGTGAACTGGGCTGTAGGCGTAATAATTATGAAACCAAAAGTGCTTTCCACTCATTCGACACAAAACCATCATCAGGCTGAACCATAATGAAAATGTGAAAGTACAAAAATATAAAACCACGATTTTGTATTTTTATAATAGTGTAGCCTATTTTTTATATTAAAAAGCCGAAACGTATAGCTAGTTGTAAACGAAACAGAATTTGCATGATTTCAGGCTTTCGCCGCGGTGTAAATTAGATCTGCATTATTTTGGGATTTTATGCAGCGTAGAATTGTAGTTTATTGGCTACGTTTCGGAAGAACTTATAGGTCCCTTGAAGATGAGACGGATACGCTGTCCCGAAACGTCGGTAAGAAACTATCGTTTTACGCTTCGTTAAATCGCAAAAGAGCGCAGATCGTAAATGAATTTGCTTACCAATGAAATTGTGTCGCAGGAGTGAAAAATGCTTTTGGTTTCACAAAACAAAATGGAATGTCACACGCCAGGTTTGTACATAATTGTGATAGCTTTCTTTATCGGATTTTCATCGTGACGCTAGTGCACGCAGCGTTGCTCAGTTCCCGGGTGTTTGGAATCGTGGGCAAAAAATTATAAAAATGGGGGGAAAAAATAAAAACATGGTCGAGATTTGCGGTGCTCACTTGAATGTTGTTGAAGATTCGGCTAAGTCTTATGACATGTGACGCCGTGTCTTATATTTCCCGACGTTTCGAAGGGTAGTGCCTTCGAAATGCCCCTCTGTTGGCTTCACTTGATGAACATGATTCCGACACTATTTATCCTTCGAGGTGGTGAAGGGTTGAAGGATGAAAGGCTTCAGTCATGATCGGAAGGGACGCCTGAGTTTAGGAACAACTGCCACAGGGACGTGATGTCCTCTGTCCCTGGCCCCTGTGGACTAGACGTCCAACAAGCAACGACGCGTGAAGGACGATAGGCCGATGATTAATTATTCTCTTTGTCTTGGACCGTTGTGTGAGGTGAAAAGCTGGCTGGCATGTTTGCTGGAAATACAATCAGCCTTGTGGGTGTATACGGACCACGAATGCGGCAAGCGACAAAATAAAGAGTCGAAGCTTTAGAGAACATTTTGTGGCTCAAATCCCAACTAATGTAACTATACAGAGCCTCAAGTTACAACGTCGAAGCGCTAGAGGACATTTCTGCGTAACTTCGAACCAATATAAACACAACGAAGGATGTTGCGCCTGTCGTAGACGCACGCCATTTGCCCATTATAGGTCTGTTGTCATCTTTGACCTTTTTTAACGTATCGTAGTATTGCCATTGCCTGTTTCACCCTCTTCGTTGGTTTCTTATTTCTTAATGTTTTCTGGATTATCCATTATATACTTAGACTACCGGGCAAAGGATTCCTGGAGATCGAACTGGCTGCGTCGGTAAAGACATCGATGGCGGACGCACGCGTTTCTTGATTAAACTGCTCATCTCCGTGTTATACCTAGGTCAGGGTTGTGTTGCTTCATATTCGATTAGGTTAAGAGGTTTTGTTATGGTATGCTACGTTACCTTGGTTTATGAATAATGTTTTATCGTGAGTTGTGATGCTGCGTAGCTTGGTAGAAATGAATAGATATTTCGGATAAACCTTTTGCCTTCTACATAGTTACAACCAGGAATAATATAAACAGCCAACTGGATGCAACAATGATAATATTATTAATTATTAAAATCATCTCAACATGTTTCGGGCGATAATTTAGCCCATCCTCAGGAGCACTAGACTGTGTTTACAGCTTGCGGTATAATGCACCGACGATACTGCAGCAACGTCGGTGCATTATACCGCAAGCTGTAAACACAGTCTAGTGCTCCTGAAGATGGGCTAAATTATCGCCCGAAACACGTTGAGCTGATTTTAATCATTAATAAAATTATCATTGTTGCATCTAGTTGGCTGTTTATGTTATTGTATCAATGATGCACGGTCACACAAATATCAAATTTACATCCAGGACTTCGTCAGCGAAGAGCAAAATTCGGCCAGCTGGTTGCATGTAGCCCTTTTACCTCTGCAATGCGGCCTGCTATACATATTGCCATAAACAGGAAAAGATTTCTCGGCCGTGAAGGGGCACTTTGTCCCAACCCACTCAATTCGTCAAACTGGATTCCCCGCATTGTTAGACAGTTGGGTTACAAACACACCTTCTGTCAAATTGTTGTGTCCACAGAAAATCTTCTTTTTTTTTTGTATTTTCGTAAAAACAAAATATGATTAAATGTTGCGGAGTGTGCAGGATCGGCCAAATTCTTTGCGTCTACTGTAAAACTGTGTATCGGTGGGTCACAACAAATGGCTGTTTTACGAGCCATATATTCAGTTTGACGAATAATTAATTTGTCAGCATTTGAGCAAAAATATTATTCTCGAACTGCATTGTATGATGTACAGTACGACATACTTCTCATACCAAAATGCGTATGAACAGAAGTTCCATCTCACATAAACCTCACTGTCACAGTACTTGGCTTCGTTGCTTGTAAGTTTAGGAACCGGAAAGTAAGGTGGTGGCTAATTGTACCTGCTTGATAACACAGAATGGGTCTCGAAGTGCTGCTTTCCCTAAGTTCCTGCGTCTTTTATACCCACAGTACATGACTTTCAAGTTATGTACGATTAATTAAAATTTTTAAGAGTAATTTCAAATACGTTTTGCAGCCCCCAGCATTGCAACTGTCAGGGGGCACGCGGTAGCATAGTTGGTTGAGGCACTGGGCTACAAGCCGGAAGGTTGCGGGTTCGATTCGCAATAGTGTCATTGGAATTTTTCACTATACCGCGGCGGAAGATTTAAATCTCGCGCGGAAAGGCGTGTTTCTCCAATTGATCTTTCAGACACCAAATAAATTTACATAAGAAGGGTCAGTGCTAATGAACCTGATGTTTGTCTTTTGTTTCACACGTTGGTTGTTATTCATAAAAAACCACATGTTGAAGTGTTAGTATTTAAGTTTAGAATCCTCACGTCCTTTTAGTGTTTTTGTTTTAATAATCTATTCTTTTATTATTTGGTCAAACTGAGTGTTGACGCATAGCGGCCGACCTTTGCTGTAACACGGAAGTTTTACCACCAGTCAGCCAGATCCCAGCTGTCGCCATTTTGCACACATACAAATATGGTGACGCTTGATAAAATTAATGTCGTTCGTTACTGACCCATGGTTTTCCAACCAGCAACATCTGCCCGGTAGGGGAGGAGGGGTCTGTCGTAGGACGAGATTGTGGTTGCAGCCGCTGCTACGGCGTCGCGACGCTTCTGTCTGGCGAGATGATGTTCCGTCTTTTTTTAAGGGGGGAAGAGTAGGGCATAATACGAATTCAGAAAATAAAATGGGCCCAATTTTAGGACATGGATTCCAGCTGAGGGGAAAGTTCTGGTGCCTCAATATATGGTGTCTCATGTCTTGTACGCATCAAATAAATACACATGTAGTAAATGATATAACATATTTAAAACTGTAATTGTAGGTATACCTGTTAGGGTGATGGGTATAATGCCTAGGCTATAGGATGGACGACTGAGAAATTCGTGGTTCAGTTCCCGGCAAGTGCAAGAGAATTCCATTTTCTCCAAAACGTTCAGACCGGCCCTGGAACCCACCAGTCTTCTATTCAGTGGATACTGGAGGCTGTTTACTTTGAGATAAAGCGGCCTAAGAGTGAAACTGACCACTTACCGCTATCTTTTTGACGTGCACAGGGATAATTTTGCCTATACTGCTACTTGTTTTATTGGGTGTGAAATTTTATATTTATGTCCCTGTCTTTAGGGAAGAGCATAGGCTGAACGTTTTGCAGAACAAACCGCTGAGGAGAGTACGAGGGGGTGTTGATAAGTCCTTAACCAGACCAGGAAGGACACAAGCTACAGCGACCAAACTCGGGATTTATTCAACACACTCCCCACGAGGCTCAATACACTTCTTAGCCCTTTGCTCTAGCTTCTGCAAGCCACTCAAAAAAAAAATTCAGAAGGTTGTCCGTCCAACCAGGTCTCTGCGGCAGTAATGACCTCCGCCGCGGAAAAAAAATGGCGAACTTTCAATTGTTTTTTCAGTCCAGGGAACAGGTGGTAGTCCGACGGGGCCAGATTCGGAGAATGGGGTGGGTGATCAAGACACTGGAAGCCCAGTTAGGCCAGTTTATTCTGGGTTGCAAGTGCCCGGTGACCCGGGGCATTGTCTTGCAAGAACAAGGCCCCTTTGGTGAACTTCCCGCGGCGTTTTTGTTCAAAATGTCCTTCAGTTACACCATTGGAGATGAGTAATACTCCGCGTTGATAGTTTGGCCCTTTGGAAGATAATCAATGTGGAGGATGCCGTCTTGATCCCAAAAGATCGAGGAGAGAATTTTTCCAGCGAATTTTTACACTCGGAATTTTGTGGGGCGGGGTGAGCCGCTATGTCGCCACTCCATTGATTGTTGCTTTGTCTCCGGGTCATAGTGATATAACCAATTTCGTCCATGATCACCAATCGCAACAGGAAATCGTTTGGATCGCGCCGAAAAAAATTCCAAAAGTTGCTCAGACGACTGGCACCGTTGACGTTTTTGATCCGCGTTCAGTCATTTTGAGACCCACTTCGTGGAGAGCTTCCGCATGTTCAAATCTTCATGAATTATGGACCCAACCCGCTCACATGAGATGCCCAGTTGTTCAGCTATTGATTTAGCCGAAATCCGGCGGTCTTCCAAGATTAGCTCGTGAATTTTATCAATATTCTCCGGGGTGGTCACTGTTTTGTGTCGTCCATGACGAGGCGCATCACAGGTGGAAAAATCACCACGTTTAAACTGAGCCGCCCAGTGTTTGACGGTGGCATACGATGGTGCATGTTCCCCTAATGTTTCTTTCAGAATGGCGTGAATTTCCTTCGGCATCTTGCCTTGTAGGAAAAAAAGACAGTTTGCGTCTCGATGTTGTTGAAATCGCGCGCGTCGCCTGACATGCTTCCTTTCAGCCTCTGTAACAAGAAAAGACTTGCAAAGACTTCGGAACATGAACAGACCCGTTTTTAGAACGACACTATCGATTCCGTCCTACGACATCGGGAAGTAGGTCGGGCTAAGGACTTATCAACACCCCCTCGTATTTGGATTTAAGAAACAGTATTGAGACGCTGAGGAATGTTGCATACTGAACCTCTGTACTCCCCATAGAATACCGTTAGCGTGGTTAAACGAATTAATGCGTATCATAGAAGACTTGGGTGTGACGTTAAGACTGGATTCAAATACAGTCGAACCCGGTTATAACGACACCTCGTCTATAACGTCAGGTATTCTGTGGTACCTGTTAATTCCTCACTGTTAACCGCAACATCACACTCCTTGGTTATAACAACATTGTTTATAACGAAGCAAATTATTCGGCCCCTTTCATGACGTTATAACCGAGTGCGACTGTACTTCTAAATGTGGTCCATTGGTAGGGTTTTGGGAGCACAGGTATGAACCTTTTTGGTTCTGTAAACCATGAAATGTCTGTTTTTACATTCTAGCCGGTAAACTGTACTGATTAAAGAAATTAGAGAAACGTAGGTTGGACAGGGCATTAGCACGCGTGAACTGAATAAGTGACTCACACTTAGTTTTTCTAGGAAAGCATTGGGAGAGACCACTTGCAAGGGTTGTGGTTTGGTGGGAAGGAACTGTTTCAGTTAATATAAAGGAATAGTATATGAAAACATAAAACGTTTTAAGCTGGGCTCCTGCGGTGAGGAAGCTTCCCCCCCCCCTTTTTTTTTAAACTGTCGAGTGTTTGGACGGGCTGTAGGACTGTTGAAAATAAAAATAACGGTAAAGTAAGTCAAAACACAACTAATTTTATTGGTGTTAATGAAACGACATGTTTCGGCCTATTTGGCCATCATCAGGTTGCAAAGTTCTACGAGACTAAATATTGTTTCTGTGTGGCGGATGTTGAGATCTCATCATCTGGCCAAAAAATTATATATGAGACATAAACCTGCGCGTGAGCAGGTAAGGCGGTGGACTGCTCACACGCGGTTTTTGTCTCGTGTATAATTTTTTGGCAAGATCATGAGATCTCAACATCCGCCACACCTAACAATATTTAGTCTCGTAGAACTTTGCAACCTGATGATGGCCAAGTAGGCCGAAGCATGTCGTTTTGATTAACATCCAGTAAAACTAGTTGTGTTTTGACTTGCTTTACCGTTATTTTTATTTTCATTGTTACGTACACAACGGGGATGTCTGAACTAGAGACTTTAGGACTGTAAACTGACGAATAAAATCCATTAGAAAGAGGGGTCTTGGAAACAGCTTTCCCGGTTGAGCTACGGATTTTAACATTGCCTGGATTGTACCTTTGATTGGGCTTGGGGGGGGGGGGGGGGGGGGGGGGAGCCTAAAAAAAATAAATGTGCCTTTTCTGTAGGAACAGGGAAACAACAAAAAAAAAAACCTTTATAAA
>Ga0136643_10014211_pt1 | contig 11939 bp, 4 predicted proteins | sample TergutLab28metaG_FD_96883 | JGI IMG/M metagenome (GOLD analysis project Ga0136643, IMG submission 96883) | Labiotermes labralis P1 segment gut microbial communities from Petit-Saut dam, French Guiana - Lab288 P1 (version 3) (version 3) | ecosystem: Host-associated > Arthropoda: Insects >...
AATTACAAATAAATTTGTTGTCATCATAAAAAGGCTTAAAGTACCAAACATTCGGAAACTTTTACCATATGAAATGAAATTTCTTGTACCAAATTACAGCTGCCTCCATAACACTTAACTAGGAGGTAGGGGGCTACCGCCCCCAGATCCCCATTCTCTGTCCTCTGCCCTCAACTGAATTTGTTGACCCCCCCCCCCGAACAAAATTCCTGGGTACGCCACTGGACATCCCGTATGACAGAATCGTTTATTGTTTAATTAACATTTATGAAACATATATGGAAAATTTTAAATTGGATGTTGATTACATTTATGGAAAGAATTGGATTCAAATATTAACGGCACTCGTCCTTTGTGTGGTGTGAATTAAGATCCTGAAGGATCGGGTGAGCGAGTATGTGCAAGAAACAACTATGCTTATAGTTAATACAAAAAATTATACAAAAAACATATTAAACTTCAAAAACTTATTTTGGTCTATGACCAACAAATGCACAATTTTTTCACAAATTATTACATCCCTACATGTTTCGACACTATCGTGTCATCCTCAGGAAGCCTGTAATCAGTACGTTTCCAAGTTACCCTGAGGATGTCACGATAGTGTCGAAACATGTAGGAGTGTGATCATTTGTGAAATAATTGTGCGTTTCTTGGTCATAGTGCAAAACAAATTTAAAAAGGGAAGGTGTGTGTTCACTGCGCGGTAGGAGTTTAACATTTAAATGTTTCTCAGAGCTGCTATCATTACCTGTACATTTCGCTTTTCACATGCTTGTTACTAAACTTACGGTTACGTCTTCTATCTAATCATGAGTGAAATAATTGTACATTTGTTGGTCATAGTATAAAATAACGAAAGATGCAAGGCATAAGTATTAAAACAATTAAAAACTTATACTTTCTTTGTAATTTACTCGAAACAATTAACATATGAAATAAGTAAATGACTTTATTCTCCCTTCACTTGTGTAATAAAGAGTGTAAAGGCATGTTTAAACTAATTATAAGCCATTCTTCCAGGATTTTATAATTTTATAATTGTGGAAGCATAGCGAGGCGAGACACTTGTGTTTACATAGCGTTTATTCATGTCCGAAACATGTAACCATGCTGTTTTGACATCTGTGGCTATAATAAACCATCACACCAAAAATATTTCCCTTTCTATCAAATAATACAACCTGCAGGGTACACATTCATGGATGTTAAATATGTGTATTCATTCAAGTCTCCTACATATTTCGACCTCTACTGTCATCTTCAAGTTACCTCTGAAGATAGCCGAGGAGGCCAAAGGATTTGTGTAACAAGTGTATTTAAGATTCATGACTGTGTAACTTGGTGGTATCATTTGAGTACACAGTCGAATTATACTACATAATATCTCGTCCAGTTGTTTTGTTCTTTTTTTCCCTGAGTGGTGAAATAAAAACAGCCTATATCTGGAAGATGTGTTATCGTATACAATTTAACTACGTTACACTAATTTTGACGTTTTGCTGACCTTGCATCTCAGTATATTTCAGTATTTAACCAACTTGATGCACAAAATTCGTTTCACAATAAGTTTTATTTCGTGCCTCTACATGTTTCGAGCACATATGCTCATCATCAGGAGGTCAAAATTGCATTACACAGCATCTGGTATCATCACACCTATAGGTGTGATGATACCAGAAACATGTAGAGGCATGAAATAAAACTTATTGTGAAACGAATTTTGTCCATCAAGTTGGTTAAATACTGAAATAAATAACTACGTCACACTAGTTTCACCTTCATTTTGGAAGTTCGTAAGTCCGCCGATTTTGCGTTTTTTTTAAACATACTGCTCGTTAAGAAAGACTAGTTGTTACCGTCCATATTGTCAGTGTTTGACATCGACACTGGGGTCCACAAACAGACACACACAAACATGCTGGCTGGACTAATAACACCAAAGATATTACATGTATATAGAAGGCATTCACGTACGGGTATTTTATGCTTTCAGAACTGCTATGAAGCCACTACAGCATAATTTTATGAGTCACTATTTCCATGTGAGTTAACGCGGGTGGGGATTGAACCCGGACGACCACATTGTCCTTTCGTAGTTTCTTCGGTCCCTCCAGGTAAATGTTGGGACAGTTCCTTAAAATGTACCACGATTACTTCCTTCTATATTATCGGTGACTCTGTATAGGCATAACCAATGCAGTAGAGAGACGTGCAACTTGGGTGAGAAAAAGAAGTTCCAGACTTCGTTTGGAGAAGAAAAACGAGTATTGCATACAACAAGCAGGCGGATTCCCAGAATTAACCTCCTGTAACTATTTACTATCTAATACTGTTATGTGCTGTAATAGGAGCGGAATGGGTATAGAGATACAGGAGTAGAAAGGGGAGGATGAAGAAGGGATATTGAAAAAGAAAATTGAATTTTCTGTCACTAACGTTTGGATATAGGATAGAGAGGGAGAGGCAGTACAATATCAATATCTGTAGCAGCTACCTAGTGGCTAGTGAAGATAGCAGGATGGTGGCACACTATGTGGAGCAGTCATAATACTCTGATGATGGAAGAACTGTGACTCACTGCAGCAGCTATCTAGTTGCTAGTGGTGGTAGCTGGAGGCCAGTCGCACATAATATGAGACGATAAAATGTTGCTGAAACGTTGACAATTTCGAGATCTTTTGCTATTTAGGCAAATTATTTATAAATTTTATTGTTTTCCCTTACATCTAGCCCATCCGATATTTCGTCACCGATGTTAGGCCAATAATAAGCATGCCACGAGATCACTGAACCCAATTCGCGTTATCCGAATTCGGTTTCTTGAGCAGTTTTGTGTACAAAATCAAGATGGTCCGAAGAAGCTTAGTCGATATAGCACAAATTTTATTTGAAACTTATTTTTTGAGACTGTGGTAAGAATTGTGTTTGAATTTTGGTTACTTTTTTTTTTTTCATTTAACTCCTTCGGAATCCGTAGAATACGGGTATACTAGTTCACATTTTGCACCGTTATTGATCTGTGATTTACGTGTTATTAATTTGTGATTCCCGCTATTCACTGTACAAAAATGAATCATTTGCGGAAAAGTGTGTTCATTACTTGTTGCGAGGACTTCTTCTTCTACACTGTCATTACCACTGCAGTAGCGGAACTTCTGTGACACAAAGAGAACGAGTCGGATGAACTCTGACAGGAGTGTCTGTAGCGAGCTGCGTCAGGCGTGAACGTTTTCGCTTTCTGTGCAGAAGTACGTCAAACGACTTGCGGATCATACGACTGACTTCATTCAGCCGGCTTAACGGCTGTTTGATTCTACCCCGGCGATGACGCAAGACGCGATACAAGGCTCGTCCTTAAAAGAAGCTTATATTTATTATAAGAACTTGAGGCTCTGAACGTCGCGGTGCTGTGGCTAGAATTGTGTCTTTGTATGCCGGAGGATTAGGTCGTGCATCTAGTATCTTCACTGTGATGTTCCGTGGTTTTTCATACATGCAGTACGGTCTGGAAAGTGATGGGGGTAAGAGTACCTCAAGGTAAATTACGAATTTTTTAACTCAGTTTTTATAGAATCTTGACACGGGACGTTTTGTAAATAAAATAAATAAACCGTTATTAATAGCAATAATCAGTCAAATGGAGGAGTACAAGAATAGGCTAATCACCATAAGTACGAACACGTGTAGAAAAATTAAATTTTATACTGAAGAACTTCTATGTTATTTTTTATTAGAGTACGCGAAGTGCCTGCGGATGCAGGCGAGAAAGTTGCCGTGGTCGAGGAAACGATAAAGGAAACACTCTGCGAATTTCAAATTTCATTCATGTTAGTAATATATTTCTATCATAATTGCGCTTTTCTCCTTTGTTGTCGGTTATTCTTATGTAGAAGCTAAGGATTGCAAGGGACACAGGTGACAAGATACATGGACAATAAGTTTAACAAATTTAATAAGAAGAAATAACAAATATGCAAATTTACTTTCATAGCTGATACCTACCCGATTTAATAATATCCGTGTGCTTTCACACTTTAAATACATTCTCGCTTTGTGGGAGTTTTCGGATATAACTTAACTTCACAATTTCATCTTTGTAATTTTTGTCATAAGAAGAAAGAGTGAAACACAAGTTAAATGAAAATTATTTGTGTAGGCTACATTCACACGAAATTTCACAGGCCTGTACTTAATGGTTCTTTGGTTATTGTAATGAAATTGCAAATTCAGTTCGTATGTGCTGTGGTTATCTCGTTTCGGGGTGCCGTATTGTTTTACAAAAATATATACTTAACAACAGCGACGTAGGAACAGAGTGTGTGGAGCTATAACCTACACGTCCTTATGCGCTTATATTGCGTTTAGATGAGCTATACTGTCCGATGATTGGCTCCATTTGTGGTAGATGAGGAGAGACGTCTGTAAATGGAATTTTGATGTGTGTACAGATCAAATCAAAATCGAGGGGAGAAAAGGGGCAGCGCATAATGCAGGAACAGCTGTGTACCGAGTTGTGGGAGCAATAATAAATTCAGACACCATTAACTATTTTTACTTATTTATTGGCACGTTATCAACTACACAAATTATATGGCGTCAATTGGAAAGTCGATTATGAATTATGAGTTAGGAAGCATGTGGAAGGATGCTGGATTTCTATAGTATCATTTGGGTGGGGAAACTGAAGAAAACCGAGAACAATATGAAGAGCTGTCTCCGGGTGGTGGAGGGTCTACGCTGTTTTGCATCTCCACAGAGTGTTTCTGTATCTGTGGGTCGCCTAATGAGCTCTGAAGCTTTTGGCCGCCTGTCGTGATGCTTAGGCACTAAAAGACAGGGAAATCCCCAGTGCTCAATTTTAAAAACTTCCTATTAGGAACCGTGAAAATGAAATAGGTAACCAGCAATAATTTCCTTCTAACACGGCTCAGGCGGTTCGGTTAGTCGCCGGTCTGTCACAGCGGAGGCCATGGTTTGATCTCAGGTCAGTCAATGTGGGACTTGTTGTGAACTAAATGGCACTGGGACGGGTTTTCCTCTGGTTACTTCAGTTTCACGCTTTCAGCATTATGCCATCGCCGCACCATACTCATTTATCTGCTGGGATGCCCAACAGTTTATGATTTTAGTAACAGGCGTCCTTATAAAATAGCATAATCTAAAAGAAAAAGAATTAATTTTTAGATGTCTGAATATGGTGCTGGTCCCAGATATCTTTTATGAAGTACTTAAGGTACCGACTGGTTTTACGATACAAATCTGTTCAGACCCCACAATAAGCACTAGATTAAAAGGGGAGAAGATGGGGGGGGGGGTTGAAAGAAATTTTTATTCCGAAATCAATGTGGGGTCTCATTTTGTAGCATAACTGTTGTCAGGTAAGGGCTTCAGTAGGCGATAGTATAGTGCACTGTTGTCTTGCATACAGACAGTTGATTGGTATTTGGGTGTACATTTCCACTTTAAGATCACCTAATACTTTTGTGGCAATAAGAACTTGGAAAGGCCATCAGTTTTGAAATGTGAGACTTTGTCCCGTTGGAAACTCCTGTTTCAGAAACATAACTTTCTTATTACCGGCAACGAAAGGACATCTGATATCACAGAGAGCGCTGGCGAAATTTTTCAAGACCGGTGGTACCTCTTTTGAGAACATGACCCACATTAGTGCCGTGAGTTGTCATGCGACAAACTTCTCTTAAGACTTTTTGATGCCAAAATTGCCCAAACGTTTATATTTTAGATGCTAATTATCATGCTGTATTTAAAGTGGATACCTAAAGATGATGGGAACCACTGATGTGGTGAGACAGGCAAGGCACCTTGAATGTAATACCTGCATATTATTATTATTATTATTATTATTATTATTAATAATTCCACGCAAGCTTTTGACGAACTGAAAGGGTTGAAAGAATCCGGAATTCTTCAAATGTATTATGTGAAGGACATAATTTCTTCTTCAGCCTTCGGTGAATCCCCTGCTAGACCTTCTTGATTCTTGGACGTAATTCGCTGCGAGCACCTTCCTTTGTTTTTTTTGTACGTAAGGAAGCGCGGGATGAAAGACGGCGTGCTATAAATAAAAAATAATACATTATTGAACGTTTCCTTTTGCCGGCCGGAGAAATTATGGCTTTTATGTGGAAATTTTAAACACTAACATAATTCCTATAGGGTGGTCGAAAAGTCACAGCCATTGTGATATGTTCTGATATCTATATTTGCTCGTTAGGTCATAACAGTATTTAGCAAACGGAATCGTCTCCCCATAACATTCTGTGCAGGCACAGAGGGGAGCAGAGGTACAGCTCTCTACATCCTTAACCACGGCACTGGGTAGAGACAAGTACCCAAGTCGATGTGTCGGCCGCGTTATTCCCGGCACCCATTGCACAGGAGGCTGAATGCGGCCAGGTCCATTCTGAAGAAGTGTGGAGAAGAGAAAATCTTTTGCCCCTTGCCCCCGGGGTTCGAACAATAAACCAACCAGTCTAAAGCGAGTCGCTACAACGACTACAAAATCCCGGTCCCCTTACAGTGTTTAGTACCTGTACTAAATAACAGGGAAAAAAAAATGTATAAAAACTATGTCGTAGAAAAAGTTTGTCATTTCTTGTTGTAGTTTATGCAATTTTAAATAATTTACACCACGATCTATTAATTTTCGTTTATCCCGAAATATCGAGCTACAGTCCTAGTTGACGGACATAGATAAATGACGCAGATAGGTACGCCTCGGCGCATATTCGACATTAAAATGAGTCTGTAGCGCTGTCATTTTAGAGATATTTTCGGTTCCTTTCGATCACTCTGTAACATTCCCTGACCCCTGTGGCGCCAAACAGCCTATGAATAATGGATTTTTATCAAGATTCAGTAATTAGTTGCTTATTCAGTGTTTATACTTGTTAGCGAATATACATAGTTTTTTAATTTTGTTTATTTTACGTTTCGGTAGTGTTTTGAGTATCACAAAATTACAAAAAAAAAAAAATGTGGATCTGGATTCATGGGATGAAAAGGAAACTGTATGGTTGTGGTCCGCACTAATTGAAGGACACTCGGACAATATGTAATTAAAATCACAAGTAACAATCAGACTGCGCTTTTAACGTCAAGGGTTTATGCATGAATCAGCCGTAAGAAAATCGGGGTAACAGTAAATATGTTTGTGTGAATGTCTGCCGTTTTTTTTCATAGCAGTTCACCCAGTTGGTCCATTTTGTCGACAGCTGGTACGAACGTTATGCAGTTGACGATCATCACAACTTAGAAATTCCTCCATGAAATTTGTATTATTTCATTTCTTATCTGAACTACGTTGATGATTAACATTTATTCCGTTGTTATGACAAGAGAAGGCATTCCTGTTTAATCGCAGGCAAGCGAGTTTTTTTTTTAAATTGTAATTTTGTATATCAGCGCTTAAGTTAGAGAGTTTATGTACATGATTGGAGAAGGTTGTCCTTAAAAAGTTGAAATTATTTGACAAAGTTTTAAAAGTAACGTTAGCAGCTCTGTTGGCAAACTGACAGTAACTCCTGGGCATACAATATCACGTCCGGCTCGGCCCTGCTTTCCAGCACAAAGGATACAAAGTGGCAAAGCGTTAAACCGATCTTCCAGCTGCTTCTAATGCTTGGGTCTAGAATGTATGAAGTTTTACTCTCCTACTCCCCGGCCAATCAGCAGCCCCCACCCCCCACCCCACTTGCCGTCTTCAGATGTCGACAGTTAAAATTTTATAACGGGTGCCTCCTACAAGGGAAACATGTCCAACGGGAGATTTTAGTTTACTGACGTAAGTGTGATCATTAATGTCCTGGGATGTGACACCACGCAGTCTTGTAGTTGTGTATCGAGGTTTCAGTGGAGCCTGACGACGGGGGTAGCAGATTCCTCTTCGTCCTGTAACGTACGTTCTTTGACTCATGCGGATGGCTGTTCACTGTCAGCTGATGATGCAAACTTGAAAGTTTTTTGTTTTTGTTTTTTTTTCTATCGTGTGATTGTGATAGATTTATTAAATGAGAATGTAATGAAGCGGTCATGCCTTATTTTAAATTACCTTCACTATATTGTCCTGACGGGCCGAAGACAACCAGACAGTTCCTCAAGTCAGGTTGGCTAGTTGTCGGCCGCGATTCCAAAGGTTACCTGCCATATTCCTTTCAGGCTTGCTACTAGTGTGTCATGCCTCATGGGTAATAATATAATGTCGATAACAGAGGAAAGGAATCGGTTGGATGTAACCTTTAAATAAAGGATATTTGCCTACACGTCGGTAATGCCGTCACTGCTAGGGGCCTGGGCACTCTGTTGGCTAGTTGCATATAATGTGGAACTATTTCGGCTCTTTCTTGCAGTGTGTGTGTGTGTGTGTGCGCGCGCGCGCGCCCATGTGTGAGTCACACCCTGGTTGCTATGGTTACCGGGTTTCCATTGTTAAGATTCAACACTTTTGTTTCCAGAGCCACAAGTTTGCTAGGGTTGCTGCTTATGACGTCATAACCGGGGTTTCAGTAATTTCCAAGGTTACGATAGAGCTTGGTTTATCCGTGACGTTCCAGAGTAATTTGTTCGGCTGCCATGGAAACGAGATCAGTTAACGTAGCACACCACGTGGCAGCACACCTGTGGTTACGATAGAACTTCTTCTGTGCGTGGAATCCGAAGATATCTTGGCTTGTGTGGTTAACCGTGTATCATTGAAAGTAGCACGTGAATATTATGGCGATCCAATACGTGAGGGTCACGTGGGCAGTTTATATGTTTATTTGTGGTTGTGTAATTTTGCTGTCAGTATTTGACGGTGCGTAACTTCGAATGACAGGACAATACAAATTTGAAAGGTGGCCGTGGTCTGAATGGAGGCAAGTACTTAACTCGAAATATTCCTGGAGGTATTGTCATTAGTTGCCAGATACCTTAGGCTCAGTAGACGGTCTTGAGGTCAAGATCAGAACCTGGAATATCCTGAACACAAGGTGTGGGTGCTATCCACTCAAAAGTGTTGTTCGATCTTGCTGTTGGTCTCTTTGAATTCAAACCGATGAAATGACCGCGTGCCAGGTGCACAGCGGCTAGTGCTGCGATGAAGGATATTGTCAGCATTACCTCCTTGCCACCGTAAATTATACACGTATTTTCAGTTTTTCACCGTGCATATTGTAACAATTCATATATATTCACCAACACATGCACAATTTTTACTGACACTATAAAACTTTAATTTGTTAAAATAGTTAAAATCTCCGACATGTTTCGGTTTATATTTAAACCATCTTCAGGGAGCTATTAGTTCATGCTAAAGTTACTCATATCGCTTGTTGCTACGATGGCATTGTGGTAGCATGTCGTTCCTTGTCTGTGATGGGTTCGGATGTTGTATTGCTCTTCCTCTTGCTTTACAGTAAAGAGTGTGCATGTGTTGGTGAATATATATGAATATACACGTATATTTCAGTACTAGACTTACTGGGATTCGTGCTTCGTATGTGGGAGGCTCTGGTTCATGTACCGATTATTAGACCAACTATAAGGAATGAGCGACTTTGTGGTTTTCCTCTGTCGCTATTCGTCTGAATCGTCATTCAGAAAAACCCTACAGTTTACAGTTTTACGCCATATAACTCAAGAAACTGTCACAAGGCCGTTAAAAAGACAAAGAAACGACCAACAGCAATCACACACTGAAGGAGGAAAATTGTAACAGGTCTCCCGAGACGGACGGAAGGACATGCTTATTGCGGGCGGTCGGTTCACCCATAAAGAGTTCAAACAGCTGTCCAGAGATTTGCGGGGAGTTGGGGAGAGAGATTAAATGGTGGTCTGCAGTCAGATAGAGCGTCACGCTATGTTAATTTAATGGCGTTCTATCAGTTGGATCCTAATAATGTGCATGTTACAGGAGTGCAGAATGTTAAACGTAGAAGACGTTCATATCGTGTTCATATTTCTGGGATAATTAAATCAAGAAGACTGAGATAGACCTCACGTGTAGGACGCATAACTGAAATGAGAAATGCCTATAGAATTTTGGGCGGGAGAAAGCAGAAAATAGGCCATTTTTTTTTAAATAAACGTTTCTTATGTAGAATGACAATATGAAACTGAAGTTTAATTAATTTTGTGCGTAAAAGGGGCTGACCCGTATTTAACTGTAACAGAATAGGGCCAAGTTGTGGGGTTCCGTTAAAACAGCGATGACTATTTAGCTGCCGTGAAGGGAGAATAATGGTTAGGTGAACGTCTCTCAAATGGCTCAAAACGACGCTGCACCCTGGAGTGAGCAAGGTGAAATATTATACACATATCTGAAGCGACTAAATGAACACGTACTGCCAGAGGAGTTCCTTCTAATTATGGTTATTTTATATGAAACAAAAGTGAGCACGTTTTGAAGGGGCCAAATTGGCTGTAGAACATGGTGTAATTTGGCAGCTGTTAAACTCAACACGCGATCCGTTGCTATCTCTCTTCCTATTCTCACATAATCATTTTATCCCTTGGGTATTGCTTCGGACCGTCGAGAATCCCCTAAGGATTTCGAGTTGTCATCTTGGTAATCCCATTAGGTTGGCTACCCGCTATGCCTCATGAAAAGTTCAGGTGACTTTGAGAGCCTGAGTTTGAGACCGAACATTTCTAGTTGTTGAAAACCTGCACATCTATCTTACCACACGTATTCATGATGTCCTCTTTCGTAATCGCATCTGTTGTTCAGCGTGTAAAGAAAAACAGTTTCCTGAATGAATCTTCAGAACACATGCTAGATATATTGGTAGCTGGCGTTGACTGAAATGCAGCTCAGTCTAAACTTTTGTCTAAATTTGATATTTAATTATTTTTCGAAAAAAAAACTGTCGAGAAAATTCAAGTGTCATTAAAATCGGATAAGAATAAAGAGTACTTTACATGAAGACTAATATACATTCTTTATCATATCTCCCTCAGTTCTTCTTAGAATGAAAAATGTTTCAGACAAAAGTGTAGAAAATTATCGAAACACACATTGCATAGTAAGTAATTTTTTTTCCCCCGAAAATCGTGCCCTTTATGAGATAATGTGGAAAATTATTATAGAGTGGGGCAAGGCACAGATGACAATATGGCGCATGAACATTGCATACTGGATACCTAAGGCTACAAATACACATGACTGTACGAACGCATATCAAGGTTGCGTTATACGTATATTGTCTGTCTTTCAATTTATTGCAGTTATTATCTCAGCGCTGACGAACGTGACTTGTGTGCGGTAGGTATGCGGTTCTTTCTCGGTTGGATCACCTGTCCTAACAGAGGTTTTATAGTAGATTTCCTCTCTCTCTCTCTCGCTTAGGCCAATGACAGAGTTGTTCTTGGACACAGACCAGGTAAATTTGTCTACCACATTATATCTTTTAATATGTACAATTATCGTCTGCACTTTACAAGACTGAAAATTATGAACTATGCCATTTCGTTTAAACTTTTCCACCACTGATGATGAGCTAATCTGGAGGTAGCGGACTGCATTTCACATTATTTTCACGGGTTATGCAGAGTCCAGCGACGGGATGATTATTGGTGATGAACTGGAAACCTCGACGAAGAAACTGGCCAGAGCCTATTTTAAGATACTGATGAAAACAAAAAGACACGAACCGCTTTTGTTGTAAATATTGCCGAAAATGAACTCGGAATTTTAAGGCGCGTTCACATAAATATAAAAACACACGTACTATCTTCGTCATGCCTGACTGTCTCTCTACCCGCCTGCTTGTGTCAGCACGTCTCCCACTGGAAGGATTTTCGTGAAATTTGACATAAAGGACTTTTACGAAAATCTGTCGAGAAACTCCAAATTTGAGTAGAATCGGACAAAAATATAGGGAAGTTTACATGAAGTAAGTTTATTTTGTTGACAGCAGGACGATATATATATATAT
>Ga0136643_10014217_pt1 | contig 11937 bp, 9 predicted proteins | sample TergutLab28metaG_FD_96883 | JGI IMG/M metagenome (GOLD analysis project Ga0136643, IMG submission 96883) | Labiotermes labralis P1 segment gut microbial communities from Petit-Saut dam, French Guiana - Lab288 P1 (version 3) (version 3) | ecosystem: Host-associated > Arthropoda: Insects >...
AGGCTGAGTGGACCCCGTTCCAGACCCACTACTACCCAGAAAATCTGGTAGCGCCGGGGATCGAACCCGGGACCTCTGTATCTGTAGCCAGAAACTCTGACCACTAGACCACAGAGGCGGTCCTTATATCATCCACACCCCAAAATAACACAAACAAAAACAAAACACCTGTTTGTTACCGTCAGGAACATGACGTGTCTTCCCCGTTGCGAGCTGTGGCTCGTAATTAACTCAGTGGTGCTGAATCCTGCTCCAGATCATACTTTCTGGGACCAGATAGTATGATCTGTACCAGAGGCTGCAACTACAGTTTTATGTACTCCTGATGACGGGCGCGATGGACGCCCGAAACGTGTAGAGTAATTTAGCAGTAATAAATATCTGCATACTGTTGCATCTCGTTGGATTTCTTCAACCTAGAATTACGATGCACGGAACCAGGAATACAAAAATCCATTTCAGTCCAACCAACTTGATTGCTTCACATCTAGTCATCCCCAGTACTTGATTACGAAACTTATAATGCATTCTGCAATTCTCTTTCCCCACCCGCCATCTAGACCAATGCCCTCCTTCACAGTACTAAACACTTTCGCAACATCGGTTGGTATTCCGCCGCTATCAGAGGTTTTTCTATTCATCCTTTTCAATATTAAATCTTTCGTTATCTCCACAAAATAATTATCCGGTTCTTCTACACACAGAGTACTTATTATCTGAGTTTTATAGATAACTCTACACGCACACTCAAGTTTCGGGAAAAACAGACCATACAAATGTTTCATCCACACAAAGTTATGGGTTTCTCGCATTTCCTGTAACCCCAATTTTCCTAACGTCCTTCGGTCTACGCAACTTTTTGGTGTGTTTGCAAAATTCAGAAAAGCGAATATTAGCTTCGTCATGTCTGTCCGCATGGAACAGCTCGGCTCCCGCTGTAAGAATTTTGATACCTGACTGTACTTCGAATATGTGTCGAAAATTTTCAAGTTTTATTGAAATCGAGCAAGAATAACGGGTACTTTACATACAGACCAATACACGTCTTTGATCGTATCTCGCTCTGTTCTTCTTAGAATGAGAAATGTTTTTGACAAAAGTTGCAGATAAAATCAAAACACATTTTACGCTCAGTATTTTTTTTTTTTCAGAAAAATCGCCCCGTTTATGAGATGTGGACAAATACAGTCTAGCCGTACATGCCACAGATGACAATATGGCTTTTGCGCACTTCAGGCTGGGTACCTAAAGCTACAAACACAAACGAAGAATATGTAATAAACACTGCTTGTCCACAGCAACAATAGTTAAAGGAACGCGCCTCAGTGTTACGTTATACGTACAGTGCCTGTCTCGTTTACTTTTCTCTGCTTCCTTAACTTGTTACACACGTCTTTTTTTTTTGTCACTATAGATATTCCATACCTCTATCACCTTCCCAGTCCTTTATTTTGCTTGACTCATCATCTTTCTCTTTACATATCCTCACAACCTCTTTCGCACCCCGTTTTCTTTCCATACATTCTTCATAGAACCCGTGACCCTCCTATCTACCTTCCCCGTATTCCTCACACGAACATCCGCTGACACTGCAAATACACTTACTTCGTGGCTCTACAGACAGTGAACTTACAAGGTCACCACTGAAATGACAAAATTATATGCCTCTACATAGTGTATACACGCATCTGTATTTTTGCGTAGGACCATTTACAGACAATGCTGAATGCAAATAAATGTGATGTAATGTGCAATCGCACACCATTTTTTTTCTGTAATAATATAAGCCGCTCACACACACGCCGTTAGAAGGGACAGTGAGACAGAAATAATGCAAGCGAAGTAGTGTTCCGAATACGTATTCGACAGGTTCTGCGAAATCCAAAAATAGTCATACTGCTGCCATGTCCACAAGAACATACCTCAAGCAGCACGGAGTTCGCGATTTGAGTAAAAGCCTACACACGTAATTCCACTACGCTTGTTTCAAGAAGTAACGCAGGCTTAGTATCTTTCGTCCTGACTGCCACGAACCTGTACAGTATCATTCCATTACATTCAAAGCGCAGTGTGACAACGCAAACACTGATATTCGCTGAAGCGGTACACTAAGCTAATTCCTTTTCACATGGTAGCTCTTGCACGACGGATCAGCTGCTGGCAAGCAGCTGCAGTAAATATGACACTTCTACAATGTCAGCTTCCTGGACTAAACATTCTAACGAAATCAGGTGTAACTGTTGTACGTACCTTCCAAGCGAAAACAACCCGCACTCAACGAAGATAGGCTACACATGTCAAATGATAAGCATGTGCTATTTTAGATTATAATGACTAAGGCCGTTACCGGCAATCTCATCTGTTTGTTTTAGAAGAAATATAAAGGCAAATTAAAACATCTCCCCCCCCCGGCCAAGATACACAGCTAAGTGATAACCTGTTCCTTTACAAATTTTGATGTTTTGCTGACCGTGCATCTCAGTATAATCCTAGTAATTGACCAACTTGATGCACAAATTCTTGTTTTATAATAAGTTTATTATAAAACAAGAATTTGTGCATTACTAAGATTAAGACTGTTCCTTTACAGTTTCCTTCCTCTGACGCACTGATACATGCACGTCTCATAAATCTTTCAGTATGCATGTAAAGCAAATATACAACAGTGGCCCAGTTCCCACCATACGTGAAACATGATGCTGAAGCAGCTACGGAAAGACTATGCATTCTCAAGATCTAATATAGCCGTGTAGGGACCAGCACGACAATGCCACTACCTTGCCACAAGGAAGGGCGATCACCCAACCGTCGCACAGGAGGCAGCGGGAAGCCATGGCCGTTCTGTAAAGGGCGAACAAATACTCGTAAGTCTCACAAGGTCGTGCGTTGTATGCACAAGCCATAATACGCTCATATTTCACCTTCGTGTTAGGCCTACATCACGATTTCGGACTTCCGACTTCTTAGACAGTATGGCTCAGTTGCGTAAGCCCAACCAGTACTTCTTCGGTGCAATGCGCACTGTCTCGAAAACAGAAAGACACAAGATGTGATGACTGCTTCAGCATATAAATACTCGTCAATTCTGCCCACCAGAAAATTGAAATTCTAATAAAATAATCTAACCTACCTCGACTGGGGGCCAATGTTTGCAATTAACCGTAAGATTAATTTATAATAAAATGAAAGCGTTATTCATAAACGTCACGAGCGGATGAGTCCCACCTACTGCCGTTTAGCCACCTTCAATAATATAAAAAACAGTAGACCTATCAACAGAATACAGAGTGGTCTAAACAACGGCCAAATGGTTGGTAAAATGTAAACTAAAGTAAACTGTCCATTTGTGAATTTGCAAAACGTCATCCCAGAGTTGTGAGCTGTGCACTGAACATTGTATCTCACTTTGAGTAATCTGTGTAATTTCAGTAAGAAAGTAATTGGCAACGTATTTCAGGGTACATATTACTAACAGTTTAACGGATTTAAATGTAAACTCGGCACCGAATACGAAAACGTAATGGTTCAGAATACTCGAGGACAGACGTATCGGTATGCACTGCTTGTATCCAGAACGAACTTCAAAGTTTCTCGTGGTTTCTGAAGATTTTTCTCAGTTCCAACGTGCACACGGAGAGACAGAACGTAATTACACAAAGAAGACAACGCCCCTTATTCCCACGTCAATTCCGAATCATTCACATACAGCTACATCTGCCATGTCTCTTTCGAAGCTACATAACCCCAGCAAGTGGTACGAAGCAAAACATCGAATGGCCAAGCACTTTCATAGTCCTACCAATTGTAATTTATTAATCATTCTCGTACCCAGAATTCCACCAACCACTGCAGTGGATTAGGCGTCATTAACTCCGAAACTGACCAGGCGATTCCGTAATTTTAGGAATTACAAGCTAGAAAACTAGGGACATTGCTTCCCCGAGCCGGATTAGACTACTAGATAGGTACCTGTCTATAGGAACACGAATAGTTCAAACAAAGTGGCCGAGCGTAATTATAGCCCGTTTCCACAAAGTTCTTCCGGGGTCTTAAGCCAATACCTATGTGGTCATGCTGCAACTCTACGCAGTATCTCAGATTGAGGACTTGAAACCACACAATACTCGGCAACAAGACGGCGCTAACAGCGTACCTGGGTGAGAAATTTCCGGAAAGATGGATCGGCAGAAAGGGCCCAGTCCCTTTGGCCGCCTCGTTCCCCGGATATTATACCACTGCACTTGTTCATGTGTAGTTATGTCACGAACATTGTTTAGGAATCACCAGTCACCAGACTGATGACCTGAAGAAGCGTATCACGGATGCGATCATGACTACTCACGCTGACATGCTCTTCAGAGCATGGCAAAAGCTTGAATAGCGACAGAACCTGGTCCATGGTACCAAGAGTATCGGCAATGAGGTGTTCTAAATTAAAAACTCTGAGAGTCTGACTAGAAGTGACAGCAAGGTGCATGTGCCTAGCTCGATTTGTTTAATAAGGGCGTTTTCTTGAAACTCTGGGACTAGTGGACACACTGTATAGTGGTCAATACACATGAATAATTTTCCGAGGGCTCCTGTTTGAACTTCGACTGAAAACAATCTTGGTGTCGTGACGTCCTATCTTTCAAAATGCCGGATTATCATCTTAAATTATGGCCACGAATCTTCTTTCCACATTCAAGGTTCAACCTCTTACTTCTCGTTCAATGCTGTTTCACGTCGACGGTTGAGAAACAAACGATAAAGTCACCAAACACTGTCACTCCTATTATAGGGCCTGCCCTAGAACGCCCATGCAAGCAAATTCAAACTAAACCAACTGCAAAGTAGTTGGCTGAAGAATGCGTGATGATACAAATGTATACAGAGTAAACGAAAAATGCAAGGCCAAACCTACAGACGATGAACCTACGCCAAAATACAAGAACAAAATATTGCATGAACAATAGGCCTTCAAAGCAAGTTTTCCAAACTACCGCCTCCCGATGATTACGGAAATTGCTCGAAGTTTCCACCCGGAGTTTCCATGCAGGCCACAGATTTCTGGAACCCGACTTTCTTCCACCACGTCTCACTGGGCTGTTTGCCACGAGTTCCTATGAAACTTACTTCAGAAGCTGTTACAAGATGTCGATCTGCAAAAGTGCTACATTGCACTTTCTTTCAGTTGAGGAATTTCATAAAAAACTCGTCTGCGAAAAAATGGATAAAACGAAAAAAAAAAAAAAGTGGCTCAACAGCACGGCCTACTCCTTCCTCTGATTTATTTCCCTTACATTTTTATCTCTGGGGACATCTGAAGTTTATTGTTCATGATACAGAAGTCAGTAATGCTCAAGACTTGCAACAACGAATACAGAATGGAACTCAGGTGATTCGTATGACACCTGGAATTCTGCGGCGAATCAGGCAATCACTGTTCTGACGCGCGACGTCCTGTGTAGAAGCTCACGGGGGCCACACTTGGAGCACTTTAATCGTCAGGAAGTCGCAGCTCGGAAACCACGCTTCAGGTCAATCTTCAAATAGTAACACATTTCCTATTTCAAATAAGCACGAGCCTTCCATCAAGAGCAGGCCTGTCAAACATGCGACCCACTGAGGTTTATATGTCCCGCCCACGTTGCCATATTTACATAGATTTACCGTCCTCCTATTATTTTATTGCCTAATACAAACAAGAAATCATGGAAGGAGTATTTTATATATTGCGTTTTTCCACAGTGGAAAACTTACAATTGAATAACGAAGAAGGAAAGTTACATTATAAGCAGCAAAGCAAGATGCCAAGTTGGATTTCGGATTTGGCTCGCAACGTATTTTGAGTATGACAGCCTGATCAAGATGGAAAACTCGAATCAATACAGCCTGCTCCTGATACCGTCATTACATAAAACAAGAGAGATACACAGACAATACATTTTTGACAAAACATTATACGGCAAAGAAAAGCTGGCTGGTGTACGTTATTCCATTACCTGTTAAACGAAGTTATGGTTACGGACCGGTTACCAATTATTCTCTGTAGATCACAAAAGCACCTTATAACACGCTTTATACACAAAAACGTATGACTTCCCACGGAATATTCCCCTCCCAAAAGTTACGGCATGTTACACAATCCTAATTTTCACATAAAAGCATTACGACTACAGTTAGGAATGTTCTATTAACACACTGAGTCCGTGGTTCACTGTACAGTTCAGCAGAGATATGCGAATACGTGTGTGTGTGTGTGTATGTATATATATATATATATATATATATATATATATATATATATCTGTGGGAGAGACAAATTAGATAACAGAATAACAATCTACTGATAGACTCAATCTCAAAGAACCTGCAAGAAGACTCCTTTCTGTAAACCCGTACGCAAGTAGGAGAGATGCCCGTGCTTATCTGGGTTGTCTGGTGCAAGGAAGTCACTTGAAGCTTAACGAACTTAGTTCAACAACATGATTACTTCAACAATCTGAAATAGAAAAGGCTTTACCTACAAGGAGCCTGTAACAGAAAACGTTCTAACCAGTGACAGATAAAATAAATGACGACGGGGTTCAAAAGGCGTCGAGCAGTGTGTGGGCACGATATTCCTTATGAGCAATGTTTCGATTCCCCCTCCAGGCACAGCAGGGCGCAAATTATAGTATCACCTTTCGTCGGATTACTGAAACAAGGACTCTTATGTTTGTATTTGTGAAATATATGCACTTACAGAATGGATGACGTAAATAAATACAACGTTCCAAACACCGGGACTGAAAACTAAAACAAACGTGGACATTCTTACCAGTGGGTCAAGCAGGCAACAACAATAAATTAATAAGCTTATCGGATATGAAAAGTAGTCATGCCAGGTACAATCACACACAATAGTGTTTAGATATACGGTATATCTAACCTTTTAAAGCCTACTGGTTACGCGATTCACCAGCAGGTTTAACATTCAAGAATTGTACCTTCTGTCTACATTGTATTTATGTGTTTTGAATTTATCTCAGAACAAACAGCGAATTCTGCCCCATACAACATATCTGATTGGCTTTCATAGCCGAGATGAAAAGTATTCACTGCGCGGTACGAACTGGGTCTTTAACCCTTTAAACGCGAGTTAAATCCCTTCTGCCATTTGCTGGCATTATTAGAAGCTCACCTTATACTCCACATTAGCAGGATAAGGGTTAAATAAAGCAGTCTGCGCATCGTCTTCAAATGGCTAACAAACCAATTAAAGTGATATATATCAAATGGGTCACACACTTCCATCTACCAACACGCAAAGGAAAATTACAAAGGTTTGGTCAGCACATCTGTTTCGAAAGTCTCTTCGATACGTCAAGGTCAAAAGATTAATCAGATTTTCAGTGTGGATAATTGCAATCGGAACGTCTAGCCTCTTTCCAGTAACACTACACTCCGCATTACACAATACAGTTGACGCCTTACTGTTCCTCGAGCTACAAAATAAGAAGCACCGCTTAAGCGTGTTCTGCTTCATGCCAGTTAATTGTATAACTTCTTGTCTGAAATTTTTCTACAACAGTTTTGAATTAACAATCCTGTTGCGTCACTGTCTTCTGAAAATTGCATTAGGCATATAAACACCTTAGTCAGTATAGTGATTAGGCCATGGGCTGGACGACCGAGGACTCAGGGGTTTGATTCCAAAAACAGACAAGAGATACTCTCTTCTCCCAAACGTCCAGACTGGCTCTGGAGCCCTCATTCCTCCTATTCAATTGCAGCTAGGAGTAAAGCTGCAGGGAGCGTGAATCCGACCAATCATCTCCACTCCTCGAAACGTCTTCATGGCGTAGTGTTTAATTTGGAGTACAGACATTACCTTTTACGCATGTAACACGACTGCATAACCTGACTCAAAACCTTGCTTCCGCGGGCATTGTGTTATTCCGAAGAAACTAGAAAACGCATTGCTTCGCGCAAAATATTCGATACCAGACTGGGGTTCCACAATTCTTATCCGAAAAAAACTAAACAACACAAAAACTAAATTTAAACAGTTCTGAATGACTTTGCTAACCAAAGTAGTAACTGTCGAAGGAACTAGACTTAAGTAATTAACGTTACACAAACCCCAATTACAAGCAAAGCAATGTCATTCCTAAACACACGTCGCTGTCACGTAAAATTAGTAGTCTGTTAACAACTGCCTAGAGTGCAGCGTTATAGTTACGCACCGAGTGTGAATGCAATATTTTAAGTGCAAATGATAATATTTAACAACTAAGTTCGGAATTACATACGAGCCATACAACATAATAATTAAAATATGCTACTGTAAAAAAACGGTCCTACGTAGCTAGCCAATACCAGTTAGTTCATCGACTGCATATGTATTCGTGACGTCACTGTGCCTCAGCACCAACCCATTAAGAAATATCAGAGAGGGGCGCAATGGCTCATGCATTCTCAAGTTCGGCACTAGATGGGAATGGCTAGCTTCACGCTATGACCACTTCACACTGAGATTGAACAGGAAGTCGATTTCGAATAAGCACAGAAAAAAATCCTACCCTTGTCGAGACATGAAGTCCTCTCCTGCAAACCTACTGACAGGTATGCAACATAACAATGTCTACATTCATCTCACAGAATTAAAGTAGTGCAAAACGGACCACTTATTCCTGTATTACAAGGTAAAAGCAAGGGGTTGCGCACTCAGTAAACTGTATCTTAGATGGGGTTACGTACAGTGGCGTTCTTAAAAGATATGTAAAACATACCTTAAACCATTTACTTGCTAGTGACACTACACATAAAAACGAAGAACCGAAATGAACATACCCCTTACAATTTCGACACAGATTTTTTTGCACCACTGTAATATATCTGCGTAAGAACGTTTAAAAGGTTACTGTGAATGTTGGTGACGTGGGAAGTAAACTAACAGTAATTACACCCGATGAGCTAACCTTCACACGGTTCAATCTTAAATAATGAAGCACACCAACACACGAAATATTCGATATCCAGGATTAACATAATTGGCAACAAATCTTCAGCACGCTTCTACGAAACACAGGCCAATAAATTAGTTACGGGACACTGCCACTTCAGAGTAAATAAGTCATAATATTGACCAGCAAGGGTTGAAAACCCCAACTGCCTTCTCGTCTGAGCGAGTAGTATTTGTCGTTGGGCAAGTGAAAATTAAGGACACACGCGTCACTCGACTGAAAATTTGGGATGAATTACAGGAATTAATAGGAAGATGAGTTCCTGTCGAGTGAAGAAGAAGAAAGACTTACACACATTTCAGGTGATACACAAGAGTCCTTATTTTATCTGACAACTATCGTTTGTCACTTCGGCCGCTACTCCGCTGCGAGTGTGGGCGGTCGGGGACGTGGCCTACGTTAATACGATAACGAGTCTACAGAAAACAACAAACGGCAGCTGTACGACATGACCATATATACAGTGGCAAAGGAAAGGAAGCACAGGGCGGAGGGCGAACGAATCTGTGTGTTGGCGAGATCTTGGGAAAAATAAATTCAGTCCTTATTCAAAAGGAAGAAACACGTTTTAGGCAGAAACGTTCGGAACAGGCCATAACAACAGGTTAATTTTAAAATACACGAATGAAAGCCCTTAATTAGTGTCATCGTACATATAAAAGTACAAAGAAATCTGAGCCCATAAATAATATGAATTTGTGACAGGAGGTTTGGCCGGATGGGAACTTATGCTTTGCTCCTGGACCTACTTTTAACCTTCCACACAACAACCAAAGTACGTCTATCACAAAACAGCTCTAGCTCATGCGTTTCACGGAGTTCCTGTGTTCGTACAAAAATGTTACCGATATCAATATACGAGTATGTCAGTGAAGCAGTCTCCAATTTCAAAGTAAGGATCGGGGTTTCTAACCGAAGCACATTTCCAAAACCTGAATCCTTAGTTTGGCCCTCAACCCTCACACGGTACACGAATTCAGTAAATGTAATTTCTCCGTTAAAGGTTCAATATCAGTGATCCGAATACTTCAGTTTACAGGTATCAACGAGAATAATTATGAGAACCTGCAGGAAATGGTCGCACATGTCAAACTTCCTGCTGTTCCATACTGTATTATACACCACAGCAAACGTTTCTGTGATGCTGCATTATATCACATATTTATACAGTTTGTATTCGTATACTTTTGCTTTATTTCTCACGGCCCAGAAATCTTCTGCAGATCAGACACGCATTTCAAGTACGCAAGAGTATTTTTCCCTATGAAAGGCGTGGCGGTTATCCCTACAAATATATAAGACGACTTTAAAATTTTTCATCTGACAAATTCACTCGCGCCAGAGTTCGAAGTAAAGAGAAGTGAAGACTCGTACACATGCAAGCAAGAAGCGACGTACGAAACAGAAACGGCTGTGCTGGCGTATGCCCAAAGTCCATCGTTATAATGTGATCAAATCTCTCATGGGTCAAGGTCCTATCTAAAGGCCGAACAAGAAAATACTACTGCACACAAAACAACTGAGTGATGTGGTAATACTTAAAAAAAAAATCGATATTCTAATATAATGGAAACAGGCTCTTCAGTCCTTGCTGGAAGTCGAAAAGGCGTACAATCCAAAGCAACCATGCAATGAAACTGACAACCTGACGGTAAGAAAATCCTGACTTCCGAAATCTCCTGTTCTTCACAGTCAATATGATACAAGTTTTATGCGAAGTCACTAACTCGCTACACACGCATTCAGGTCGTGCAAACACAAGTCACTGAAATATTCCTTACAGCAACATAAAAAGTGCACGAGAAGCCAGAAAGTGCTGGATGCAACAACTGCATATCGGAATATTTCCGGTTCTGGTAAAGAAAGGCGACTCACATTCTGCTTTGAGCCCGCTAAGTCTCAGCGTACCGCCTTTGAATGTGACTCTCTACCCTTAAACATAAACCTATTATTAACATGAGACTTCAAGTTCATAGGGACATCTGAATGACCATTTCCACTAGCACAATGTGCTATGGCTATACAATACTTCTCACTGACGACGCGGAATACAATGTTGTTCAAAAGTGTCTCGCAACTCACAAACTTGACACTCAGTAACACATGTCAAAGGAAGAGAAACAATTCGAAAACGGAAATATCAACGTCGTTAAGACATTCAAATATGGCATGACAGCGATGCTGCAAATGTCCGCACAAACTGACTACATGCTGCTAGGAAAATCTAATCAATGAGAGCGTGTCAGTCAGTTACGAACAGGCTTTTTCGGACTACCTATCCACGAAAATGAAAACATTACGCTCCTCTGAAACGTCGGTAACTACCAGCCGAAACAGCATAACATCCCGAAAAAAGTTTCATCCACACCACCTTGAGAACCTCAAATCCCCCAGAGCAAAATACTCTACTGTTTACAATAAAGGAAGTAACCATATTTTTATACGACGGAGGCTTTTGAGAGATGTACTTTGTTAAATAAGAAATAATAAAATGATTTCAATTACTTGGAATCTTAATTTTTTTACAGGGTTCAGAGCCTTAAAGCTCGCGTATGTGGCAGGGCTATACCGTATATGCATACACCGTAAGTTGCACCACATTCGGAAGCACCAGACCTGCGATTTCTAGTTACAACGCCTCTTTAACAAGAATGGAAGATTCTATGAGTTTCAGAATCAAATCCCCAGAACAGTATTCTAGCAGTGCTGTTGTGCCTTGTTCACATGTGTAAATTTCAAACCAGTTGTCGGCGCGTTCGCATAGTTGCAAAAAAAGTACCAGACTTACTAGCCTCGTCATGTCCGTCCGTCGGTCCACATGTATCACAGCAACTCCCCCCCCCCCCCCCCCCCCCCCCCCTCCTTGCTTTTTTCATACTCTCACCTAAAAAAAACAGACGAAAAAAAAAAACAAAAAAAAAAAAAAAAAAAACAAAAAAAAACACAC
>Ga0136643_10014220_pt1 | contig 11936 bp, 7 predicted proteins | sample TergutLab28metaG_FD_96883 | JGI IMG/M metagenome (GOLD analysis project Ga0136643, IMG submission 96883) | Labiotermes labralis P1 segment gut microbial communities from Petit-Saut dam, French Guiana - Lab288 P1 (version 3) (version 3) | ecosystem: Host-associated > Arthropoda: Insects >...
ACCCGTTGCGCTGACCACGTGACACCCCTCTATCCGCAAAAGTTGGCACTAACTTCGCCGACCGGCGGCGGCCGCTCTGTCGGTATAGTTCGCGTGCGGACTAAGGCCACGGAGTTTAGTTAGGTGGTATGTTTTGGCTAGAGGCATGATTGGGTCTGGTGGCTAGTATCGTGCCTCTAGCCAGAACACACCACTGCATTTCCAATATAGAAGTTACATATTATGCAATAAAGTCCGGATGTAGAGATCTCTCCATCACGTGCGTGCACAATATATATAGTAGGACCATAAGTTCTCTTGAAGAAAACCTGACGATGGCCAATAAGTGCCGAAACATGTAGTTTTTCTAGTTATAGTCATTAAAACATCTTAATTGACAGAGTTGTGTTTGACTACATACCCTCTCCAGTTTTCACACACACACACATACACACACAACGGGGATGACACAATTCAAAATATTAGGTGGTCAACATACCTTCTCTCAATTTCTTCTCTAACACGATCATGTCTCTGGAAGTATTCTTCTCGAAAAAGCTGAGTGGTTCTGCTTACCAACTGAAGGAAAAAAAATTAAACACATATAAGATATGTTTAGACACTTAACGGGAAGCTACGGACAGATGCTAGGGTGACAACTAGACTATAATCAGAAATGAGGTATGAAATGGTAAATTCCTGAAGTACCTATAAAAAATATTCAAGCATGGTACCAAAAAGAAGTAACCTAATTCAAGTCAACTGAAAAAATTGGCAAACTACATGCTGTACCTGTAATTTGACACTGGGAGTTACAGTGATACTTAAAAAAAGAGGTACATCGAGGATTTTAAATGTGTAGAGGCCAGTTGAAATGTGATGGCACATGCACAGAAACCAGATTTTGTCTCTCGACGAAACGGATGAGTCCATTTAAATCGGCTGGGGCGTCAGTTCAGTTGACTACTGGGAGCCAAGGTGTGCGCATCAGCGGTAGTAATTCTGGATACACCATGTTCCGAGGTAGCGTGAAAGGTACTGGCTACCCATTCCACTTGCCAGATTCCCCTTCACTTCCCCTCCATGCGTCACTGTGTGCCATCACATTTCAGCTGGAGTCTACTTCCTTACCTCCATACATTCTTGAGCTGAAGGATTGGCATTTGGTCCCAACTTTAGGATTGGTTGGGATACATTATGCTTCAAAATCCTTTTAATGTGAACATCAAATGGCTCCTTCAGTAACTGGAATAAATCATTTCAAAAACAGAATAGACAATACATATATACATGCCTACATGAAAATTTTAAACTGATGTGAATGCAAAATCATAATTTACTCAAAAACTGAAAGCAGTTTTCTAAATCACCTCTGCAATGGTTCAGCACAATTCTGTTATGTGTGTAACACTTAGCATCTCCAAGATCATACTGAAGGGTTTCTGGCTTGAGGAAAAAACCAGATGTTTAGATAAGTATGTGAAATTTCATGCTATTACAATCACTAATGAAGAAATACTCCCTACATTTTAAATTATCAGATGAAAAATCATTTTGCACACGTAAGATAAAGAAGAAGGATTACAATGCAATGATGCTAGTAGTTAAAAAATGGAGAAAACCTAAAAATGCTAATGGTAATGGCAAGACAAAACAGCAAATAGTGTCCTATGTGACAGAATACAAAGCTCTGCCAAGGTATCACAACATCTTACAGTATCATAAGTATATGTGTAACAGTAATTTCTTTGACACTCTATGAAAATGTGCAAATTTTCACTAAACGCATAAATGATCAACAGCATTATATTCTGAACTTTACATGGAATTTCACTCAAATTGGACAAAAAATAGGTGTTATGATAATCTTCTGTATCAAAGCACAAAACAGTTGGTGCACAAGGAGATGTGAAGATAAATATTCACACACTAGAGGGACAGATGAGTGGTCAACCTCATACTCTGGCCCTTTTAACAATGGGAAAGAGCTTCCAGTACTCACTGGACATATGACAGCCAGTCTGGGCACACGTGTAAAGAGAAAATCAAATCTGAGCTATTCAGACTACAGCCAAGCACCATCCTGATTAAGGTAATATCTAGTAAAGCTTGCTATAATTATTACAAAATTTTCATCCAAATAGTTTTATATATTGCCCAAATTCCGTTAAAGTTTGTGTCCATCTCTCAGTTGTGATATCTCTACTTCAGTGGATTCGAATAATCTGGAAGCTACACACGAACTGCAAGTTTACATCACAGTAAATTTTTTTTCAATCAGAATATCCTCATAGTTATGATCCAACTGTGACTTACTAAACCTTAGAATAGAATATTGCAGACAACATAGTAAATGTTTTACTGTTCATTAACACTCTAAAGTAAAATGAACATTTTCTTATTCTTGTCATAAATATTACTGGTCACCACATTCCATGAAGCATAACAAGAAGTTTGCTACATTTGACATGAGTGATGTTTCAAGCCTTGGTCCTTGAACTACATGCTGTGAGACAGTGAAATATACATATTTTAGTGCGTTGCAACATAGAGAAGCTTGAGGCACAATAAAAATCATTCTGACTCATGTTGTTTAACCCTGATATTTACACTACTTACCACTTTGAGAGGTGAATGTCTCTCTTCTTTTCTGCCAGTCTCTTCTGGTGCAGAATGGGGTAGCGGTAGGGGGGTGGATAGCAGGTTTAGGCTCACCACCTCCCCTGAAGCCAGTAGAATGATGAGTGCTGAAGGGAGTGAAGTAATGGCAAGCCCTAAGATTGGTGAGAGTGGAGACGAAGATGAGGTGCGGGTGCAGATGAGATACTCGGCTGAACTTGATTGGTCGAGCAGTTCCAGTAGCGAAGAATCTGGAAAGATACCCGATTCTTCAAAACTAATAATTTTTTGTCATTACGGGCATCATTCACCCAAAAATCATTTAGTATTATGATCAGTTTCTCCATCATGCTGCTGTAATGTTACTGCAAGCAAATGAACATGATACTTTTATCTTCAATGTTGCATTTTTAATCATTCTACACTTCATACAAACATCCATAAACACGTTTCCATTAAACCTTCAATGCCAGTCCTGGTGCAGTGTATGAGCCTTTAATTCCTCCCACGGTGCCAGCCTTGGTGCACTATGAGGTCATGGACACATATGATGGCATTATAAATTTAACATTCTTCTGTTCTGGCAGTAGTTGGAAATTAAGCCCCAGAACTGTTTAAAAATTGACCACTTAATTTATAAGGCTTTTTTGTTGCACCAGAGGGCATGAATTCAGTGTTTACATGATGAATATTGTACAGGTTCATGACTTTAAAAGAATAAAAAGTTACATTTATTTATGGTTTAATTAATGAGGCTGTCAGTAGCTCCACTTATATACCAATCAGTGATGTGGCAATTAGTGAACAATCAACTGAAAAGGGTGGGGGAGGCAATGGCCTAATTTAAGATAATATTCTGGAATTTACGTGAGAAAGTGTGAAAGTTATAAACACCTCAGCCAAGATAGCTGGTCTCTGGAGTTGAATCTGGGGCACATGAAATATGAAACAGAATTGTGGAAAGTATAGTAAAAGATATGGGTTTCAGTAAGAGCGTACATCAGTACAAAATCTGACAAGGTCAGTGTAGTCAGTTAGCCTGAGGGTATAACAAACCAACGAACCAAATCCAAGGGGCACAGTGCCACTTTCACAGCTAATGGTTGTTCAGCCACTCAGGAAATTTCCTGCATTTTATCAACCTGAAGGTTCATTATGGTATTCACAATACCTTTCCACTAGTCCCTGTCCGAGCCAGATAAATCCATTTCAGCAGCTGTTTCTGTAACCATCAGGCATCAAAATTAAATACCCAGTGTGATGAGGTGGAGACTGGAATTTAAATGACAGCTGCATAAGGAAGGCCAGTATCTACAGTCAACATTCAATGTTCTCAGCATCATACTGTGTGATGGGCAAACCTGATATTAGGCACCAAAGTGTACAGATCCAGCATAATATTGTCCTCCATTTTATGTTTAGGTCCTCCAAGTAGTCTTTACATTTTCTGACAGAAGACAGAAAGACAATACTGAACTAAATGATAGCAAGCAAACCTGTATGAATGTAGATTTATTACTGTCATTCCCAACTACATAAAAAACCTTGCTGTATACATAGAAATACATGACATAAAACTTGTAAAAATATTTGGTACTCACCTTGTATTTGTCTTCCTACTGAGACTCAAAATAACTGGCTTCTCACTCCTTAGTTTATGTAGGATAATATATTTAGAATGTGTACATGTACTGTTGGTAGTTGAGATCACTGGTGATTTAACGATACTGTACCAAGTGACTGAGGTGAAAAGAGAATGATCATAGTTATACATGGTGAACTGGGGAGGTTGGTGGTGTAGGCTGAGAAGCTGTTGTTCCAGCATTACCTAAAGAGATTAAGGAAATTCACCAAAGACCTCAGTTGAGCTAGCCAGTCCCTAGATGGGAATTCAACCATGTGCCAGTATATGCTGAGATATTACAATGCTGCTACCACACCTGGTATAGAATATGTTGACATGTACTGCACAGACATGGAGTCAGTAACAGAGAGAACCAAGGAGGTTGGTGTAGCAGTATTCAGTAGTTGCTTGGTTTGAACCTCAGCTAAGACACTTGATATCATAAAAAGGTAGAAATGTAAAGTTGTCCCCATGCACGACATATAGGCATAAAGGGGAAGCAGAAGTATAGCTCTGCTCATTTTTAACCTTGGCACTATATGAAGGTGAGAGGCAAACATCATGCTCCAGCCACCATACACCTGAGAAAGAACCCTGGTACCCAGTGAATAGGAGGATGGGTGGGCCCCAGAGCTGCTCTGTAAGTTTCTGGGAGAACAGACAATCTCTTTGCCCTACCCAGATTCAAAGTCCAGAATGTCAAGCCTGTAGCCTAGTCGCTATACCAACTACATCACCCCAATTCACTACCTGATGTCACACCTAAGGTATTTTGTGGTCTTCATCAGTCCAGAATAGTTCTTCTATTAGGCCACTACTGCATCCATCCAAATCCTTTCCAATTATCATTCACTAATCAGTTTGCTATCAACATTATACTGAGAATGATGTAAAATAATTCACATTAAACCTATAAATGGACTGCTTCCTTACCTTTCTGTATTCACTAAAGCATCATACCTAATATATGACATTCAGGAACATAGTGATGTTTTAAGCTAGCAGGTTGGTGATAAGGACAAAGTAATTTGTTGGCTATGGTTTGAATGGCACACAGCTCTCCTGTACTGAGGCCTACACATTTGTGTGTATTCCCATTTTTCTGTGATTATTATGGTTATCATCTCCCCCTTCTTATCAAAGAGGAGTCTAGAGGGCCAGTATTAAGTTAACTAGCAAATGGATGTGCTAAAGGAAAACACAATGAGCTGAGTATATAGAAATAATTTATGAATATAGATCACGCAAGCCCAAATTTGGAAGTGGATCTACTGATGATGATTTGGTATGAAATAAACCTAATTATGTATTCTGTCATACATTATCTTGAATTTTAAATACATAGTAGGCCTAGAACCAGAAATATGGGGAATACATAAATCTGGCTCAAGTTGGGTCCAAAGTTTCCTGAATGTGAGGTATGGTTGGCACCTGTGTTTCATAAAGCATAGGTTCAAAAATTTAATGTATCATGAATATTCGAACATGATGGACATGGCTGATATCTTACCATCACGAGCTCTGGAAAACTCCTCCAGATGTAAAATAAAGGGCAGGGACATCATATGCACTCCAGTATCATGTGTACAAAAATAACTGAAAACACACAAGAATAATTAAGTAGTTTACATTTGTCAACATTTGGAGAACACAACCAGTTTTTATTTGTCCTTAACTTTCCACTCTTTCTTCCTCTTGTCTCTGTACAATGTTTGATACAGGGTTTGAGTATGAAATGTTCAACCAAGGGGGTCAAACACTGACATAATCCTCTGAAAATTTAAGCAAATACATCTAGGAAGTGTGTCATCCCCGTTGTGTGTGTGACACTAGGAAAAGGTATGCAGTCAAATACAACTTAATCACTGAGGTGTATTTAATGACTATGTGATGGAATCAACTACATGTTTTGGCCTGTATTGGACATCATCAGGTTGTCTAGTGAACTTAAGGGCTAGGTATATGCATGAGCGCTCACGCATGCATATAGCTAGCCCTTAAGTTCCCTAGACAACCTGATGATGTCCAATACAGGCCAAAACATGTAGTTGATTCCATCACATAGTCATTAAATACACCTCAGTGATTAAGTAGTGTTTGACTGCATACCTTTTCCTAGTTAGGCAAATACATTTAAATGTAATTACAATGGGATATCAAAATACTGTAAGTTCACCTATTGTCATAAAACAAGAAATTCAGCACCATAAGAGTGAACAGATAAAGTCCAATAAGAATACGCATATTGTCAAATTATATTCTTCAGGTTTTGCATACCTCATTGGTTTCATGGTTCATTTATTACAGACATAAATCTCTTCATAAAAGCCTAACCAGTTACACACAAAAGAGTGATCTTTTGTTAGGAGGCATGATCGCAGTGTGTTGGGCAAAAATGCATTGTGCAAACTTCTTATAGGAAAAATATGGTTATATAAATGTGGTGACTTCCAAATGCCCCCCACCCCTTGCTTAAAATATGTATATTTTTCAGATCTAAGACTTACATAGTGCTTGGTTGCTTAGGATGCCAGCTTACACTGTGATTGAGTAAGTAACCATCAGTGTTTATCTATGGGCATTTATTTTTCAGGGTTTAGCAATTTTGTCCCCAGATATATAATTATTTTCAACCATACCAGGCAAGAACATGTTTGGTGAGAGATTGATTACTACAATGCGTGGTGATAAATAATATTTCCTGGTGCTTATTTCAAAATGTAGATTTTAACATGTGTATTCTTCTTGATACGTGCCAATTTGAATGTTCAGGTACTTTCAAAAAGATTATGTGCTGAATTTGAGCTTCCTGAATATATCAGATTATACTTGTACTGACCCAGTACACACCTAAACAAAGCTCCTTTATATTTGCAAACAATATAATTTATGACCCTAGCTGCATCAAACATAGACTTGTATGTGAAATAAATGACTGGACCCATTATGTATGCAAAATTACAAAGAGTGTATGCAAATCCTGAGTACAGAACATAAGGCTGTATATCATCCTACCCTAATTCCTTCATAATTATCAATAACAAGCATAACAACAGGAACCTGGTACACTCCTTACATTGCTGGCCTTGGTTAATCAAAATACAACTTATAGGTTATGTTGAAGGAAAGTATCAGTAATATATTATGCAAATTTTAATTTTCCAGTCATACAAGCATGCACAGCTCAAGAAATGTTATAACAATCAGCATACCGTGAAACTGTCCAACCGTCATGATGTAGGTAAATGGGACATGTGTATGTGTCATCATCATCATCATCATCATCAAGTGCCAATCCAAGTTCTAGCTCAACTGATTCAAAAACATAAAGTGCCATGTCTGGTGTATGAAGACTGTAGGTAGACCCACAATGTGACCAAGATGACTGCCAAACAAAACACAGTGAAACATGTGAAGAGAGAAGACATATGCACAATTTGGCTGAAAGTAAACATTTCTATGTGAAAAGAAATACTGTTCTTTATACAAGGCACCAAATTATAATATGCTTGCTCACAAACGCAAACACTAATTAGAGCTCTTACCTATGTGGGGTCAACCAACAGAACACTGTCTTGTAAAATGTGATGTTATCGCTGAACATTACTTACTGTCTGCTGGGATCTGATGACATGTAGTATGCAACATACCACAACATTTTTCAATTCTGGTATATAATCTTTCCTAATTCTGACATTTAAACAAGATTAAATTTATTATGATTGATATGTTTGGATGTGACAAAATATGCTCACCATATTTAGTCCGATTTTCAGAAACATGAAAGAAAGTGGTATATCAGCCACTATAGAGAAGTTTTTAATTCTGGAGGACTTGGTGAGTTGTTCTAATTTCAAATAAAAAATTTGAAATAATTTTTAGGATTAAAAAAAAAAGAGTACTAGTGACATTTGTGTACTAATGCCAACAGATTCCACATTAACAGTATTTTCAACACTACTGAAAAAGTATAGAATCTACACAACTGCTATAAACTTACCAAAGTCTGGAGGACTTATCAATTCCTATTCCTTAGATTTTTAGTTGTGAAGTATTTTATTTTGGTCAAAACTAACTACTTTATTTACATTACAGACATAATGTTGAAGAGTGGGCTAAACATGTGTTCTGGCCTAAATATCTCCCTGCCTCTAGATGGGTGAAATGTGATAGTTTTAGTTGCGTACCAACATTTTTTTATTGCTGTTCACACAAATTTCTATGCATCAGGAGACCGTTCTGCGCGTTACAGTAAGGGTCTTTATATATCCAGTCTCATTACAAAGTTGACATCAAACAAGAAAGTGAACTGCAATATTTGAAGCTGACTTCAACACAAACCGAGGACAGATCTACCTCAGTAAATACCGGTTCTGAGCATTTCCAGATATGAAGACCGGAGCTAAGAAATTTACAATTTTTTACTTTAAGTTTTCAGTTACTTACAAATGCATAACTTGGCTTTATTAGTACTGATAAATATACAGACTTGCCATCCAACAACTATTCACTTATTGTAGTAAAGCTACATGTTTCAGTCCACTTACAGGACCATCCATCATCTGACTGTCAGACAAGAACTTTTAACAGGGGCAAATATGCATTCAAGGTATACACTTCTTTCTTTGTGAGATATCGTGTATTACAAACGTTTGGTTGTTGTAGTTTGTTGTGTCATCTAGTAGCTGTTATACATAAATAAAGTCATCTATATTAAAAACCACTATTTTTAAAAATATCTATTTTGTACAATATGTCAGTTTTTTAATGGTCAGAATAAACATTAACTTGTGTTCAAGTCTATTTTATTTTTTTCATATTTATGCCTTATTTAATGATGTAAGGTAAAGGCTGAGTTTGCACAGAGTATATAATCCATTATTATAGATTTTTCATGTTCAGTGTCAATGTCTTCTATATTTACTTCAGAATTTTTTCTTTTCAAGTTTCTTTTCTCTAGTGTGAAATATGTACTAACAATGTGGACTCCCAGGTCTATACACTTCATGCTATTGCCACACTGGATCAAAATCTGAATTTTTCAGTTTGTAGGCACCGAGACCATAACTTCACACCATGGACTGAAGATGGAATTAACCAAGGTAGCAATCAAGTTGGCCCAGTGAGGGCTGGGACACATCCATTTGGACAGAGCAGTTAATATCAAGAACAATCCACACACTTACCTAGAGCATACTCCAGCAAAACAGTTAACACTTTACCTATTTCCTTCATTTGATGCTGTTATAAATAGGTAGTAATGTAACTTCTCCAACATGGACAATATTTAGTTATACTGACAATTTTAGTAAGAGAACCAAGTATAAAATTATATTAAAATCCATTATTGTACTGATATATGAACAAGAGAGTGAATTTCCTTAGGTGTATATTTTCAAAGACATTTTTACACACAGTGTTCTATGAACAAAGAAGAAATATATATAAATATCTGGGTGGGTTGGTGGGAGGGGCACAAGAGGTTTTTGTACAAGGCAGCATAAATGGTTGGGCTGACAATGAGTGGCACATTCAGATGGAGGAGCAACAGAGGCTTGAAACACAGATATAACATTTCTTTGTATTACCTTACAGCAGCACACAAAAGCAGCTCCACTATTTATGAATATATTACAGTTAACACAATTCAATGTTATTAAAAATACACAAAGTGCAGGTAATATGCCAAATTTTCTGAAGTTGGGCATCAAATGGAGATGAATGGCCAACAAATGCACTAGCTGCTTCACTGCCATATAGGGAGCTTCTGGTACTCAAAGGATATGAGGTTCTAGATATTAATTCTATGATTTTAAAATAAATTCTCCTCAAAACCTTTACAAAACTTCTAATATCAGTAAAATACCATCGGTTGCCTTGTCAGTCAAATATTTTGATCGTTCACTAGTGCGTCCCAAAACCATCAAAGTTTTCCAGTGGGCTGAGTATCAGTTAAACAAATATTTCAGAAGCTTTAAATTAAAACTGTGCTCAAATCTATTACACTTCAATAACAAGAACTGTGTCTGAACTGTTACCTGGCAGACTGATCTGCTCACATGAGACAACTAAAAATATACACTGATCATACCAATAATCACCACAGACACAAATCTGAGCCAGTTCAATCCAGTTCACACTCCACACACTATTGCTTATTTACCTCAGTTATATTTCACTATGTTTAAAATCTGAATCATCTGTCTAGGATGCAAGTCACACAGTTCTACTATTGAAACTGAATGTTGTGTAAACTCACCCGCTTATCAAGGCTGTCATCTTCATCCTCATCTTCAGTACATGTCAGAAGTACACAGTGGTACAGAGTAGCAGAACATGTTGCTATAACCACAACTGGTGGCACACTCTGCAAACACAGGATGGAGCAAGCATCCACCCCATAGTTGTCATCTGCTGGTGGATACATGGACAGTGGTCCATGCACTACGGGTTTCTCTGAACTGCAATCAGCAATGCAAAATTACTCTTTTTAAGAGGAATCATTAAAAGTACAAACTACTCCTGCAACATGTGGAAATAACTGCAAAGACTTGTTACCTAGATGGTGTATTAAGTATGAAGTGTATGGCATAACACAACACTGTCTTTCATGAGGAGAGGGGGATTTAAGGATTCAAACCTTTATTCCAAAATGTCTGGTGTGACCTGAAAACATTATTCTGAGAAGCGGCAATGAATGATACAAAACCTCATCCCATTAATTATGAGTCAGCATCTACATGAGAACATATTTAAAGGGCCATTATGGTAGGGGTGCACAAATTATCCAAAATCAAGTAATCACCTCAAAATTCTGGGTACCAAAAGGGTAACATAAAGCATATTCCATACTCAAAACTCACAAATATTGGGGTGCCACCACAAAAAAATTTATTCGTCATGGTGTCCTGGCATCCTGGATTTGGGCACCCCAGGTTTAAAGATTATTTCCCCTTCTCTTCAAATATCTAGAATGATACAGAACATGCACTATTTTTCTGACAAATTTTACCATGTTAACCCCACTATACATTGAGGGTGCATATGAGATAACCCCCATCAAAAGACTAAATTTTCAGAAAGCATCTGTGGAATTGTAAGGCAATCGCCTCAGTTTGTAAATTATGAATCACTGGAAAAATTCTCAGTGTATTTGGGGACATATCATAGAGGAGCAAATGTGGTAATGACAGGTTAAAATTTATGTGAGCAGCATAGTTTATTTTCAGTTTCTGAAGCCACTTTTGCTCTTACTGGCACAATGTCATGATGATGACATAAAATAATAACAGACTTATAGACACAGAAAATGCGCCTGCGTGAGTGCAAATGCACAGGCATGTGTGTGCGTGCGCGCACACACACACACACACACACACACACACACACACACACACAGAGGCGAAACATGGGGGTGGAAGGGGGATAAATGCCCCTCCAATATTTTTTTCCAACTAAGAATAGATTTTTTTGGCTACTGATTTGCAACGTGGCAAATAAAATACTAGACACATCTTCTAAACGATTGAGTTCTGTAGAGACCGAAGAAAATTAAAAACCCACATTTTACAGGATGCAGGACAGAGGCACGGCTGATTTTACTCCCCCCCCCCCCCCCGCCCCCCCCTTTTTTTCCAAACTATCACACACTCATTTTTCTCTCTTTTTCTTTTGTCCTAAAATATTTTAAAAAAAAAAAAATTAAAAAAAATAT
>Ga0136643_10014222_pt1 | contig 11934 bp, 5 predicted proteins | sample TergutLab28metaG_FD_96883 | JGI IMG/M metagenome (GOLD analysis project Ga0136643, IMG submission 96883) | Labiotermes labralis P1 segment gut microbial communities from Petit-Saut dam, French Guiana - Lab288 P1 (version 3) (version 3) | ecosystem: Host-associated > Arthropoda: Insects >...
CGCTCGCGGTGGCCAGTCAAGGAGTTCGACGTCGGCCTGCCGCGATAGCCATTCTTGAACCACACGAGAATCATGAATGGAGGAGTGGTCTTGCTGTAAATGGATTATACCTTCGGGATAAAGCATCCGTACAGAGGGCACCATTGCGCTCTGCAAAATATGCTGATACTGCAGGCTGTCCAAGTGACCTTCTATACGATGGAGAATTACACCCCCTTCATGGGAGATCCAGCCCCAACAGTTTACAGACACACGACCACTGCGTTTGCAGGTAGACATATCCTGCGGGTTGTAACGCAGTCCCTGAGGTCTGTAAACTAAAACCGGTCCATCATTTGCTGAGGTAAATGTAGATTCATCAGTGAATATGACTCTATCCCACTTGCGATCTACATTGCTCTCAGCAAACGCTAAACGGTAAAGTTTATGTTCATCAGTGAGAAGCTCCTTCACCGCAGCATGCCGTGCCCTGAGACCTGCTGCCTTAAATCTCGAAATAATCGTGTCTTTTTGCCCAGGAATGGCAATGGCAGCTTTAAGATCCCTTGCACTGAAGAAAGGGTTTCCCTCAGCTTCGGCTACTAATGCAGCATCCTGAACTGGGCTGGAAACGCGCCATAACCCAGTTCCCTTACGCCTTCCAACTTGCCCATCCCTCCGATATTTCCTTAGCCATTCCCTTGCATTAGACATGGGAACTCCGTAGAGTTCCCCGGCAGTGCTGGCAGGCAACACTCCCTTCTCAGCGGTGTGATTGATTGTAATGAATGGAAGACAGAGAAACGCCACGAATGCACAAATATGGGGAAAGTAAAACGACTCAAATTATGATGGCAACTTACGACACGTGACTTCCGGTTCGGGACTTAGAAAATTTCAGGCCGATGGATTTTTGTTCGACTGAGTACAGCTTGACGACTACAGTCACATGATACAACAGTACGTTTATTGTGTATTTCATTGAGTTGTTGTCTGATCAGTCGTCAGCGCACCTTGCGGCCTCTCGAATTGGTCTAGTGTGGGGATCAGCTTTATGCTGACTACGGACTGGATCCTCTGGAAGGTCTTCTTCTGCTGCTCCTCCTCCTCCAGATCAGTACAGTCTTTTCTATCCTTAATGAGCTGGATCCAGTTTCTCGGGTTTAGCTTCTTGAAATCATTTGTTACTTCATATCGCCATCTGTTCTTTGGTCGTCCTTTGGTTGGTATTCCTTTGGGGTTCCAGTCGTGATCTTAACTAGTTTTATACCTTCCATTCTCGTAAGATGTCCCCACCATTTTATTCTTTGTGCTACTGTATATTTAACAATATCTTCTCCTTTTATCAACTTCTGCAGTTCGTTATTACTTCTGATTCTCCATCCTTCCTTACACTGAATTGGTCCAAGTATCTTCCTTAAAACTGGTCTTTCAGAAACCGATAAATTATTTATGTCCCATACTGACAATGTCCAGGTTTCACATGCGGACTTCAGCAAGGCCTTATCAGTGTCATGTAGTATATTTGTTAAATTACTTTAGAGGCAATTAGGCCTGATATGCGTATAGGCTGTGTTTCATATATTAACCTGCGTGTTATTTCTTCCGATATTCCATTATCTTTATTTATTATTGAACCTAATAAGGCAAACTAGAAACTTTCACATCCTCCTGTTGCTGTCTGTTCACACTGATTGTGTGTCTTCGTACTTCTGCCATATATTTTGTTTTTTCTTCATTTATTATCAGCCCCGTTTCTTGTGCTGTATCATGTAATTTATGTAATGTTTCTTACAAAGCTTTCATATTTCTACATGTTATGACCACATCATCCGCAGATGTATTGATCTGTACCAGCACTTTAGTTGATATATTCCCCCTGATGTCTATGTCACAAATAGCCTTAAACTACCCTAATTGTCTCATTTGTACGTTATCACTTAACTAACTTTTTAAAGTACATCCTACAAGCTATCCTAGTGGCATAACGTCTTACACTTACAGTTGGGAGTTTGGTGGTAACACCTTGTTCTGAAAAATGTGGAGTCTGTTGAAGTGTGTTTTGGATGTTTGCCCCTAGACAGGGGCTGCATGTTGTAGTGTTGACCTGATTAGTGATTTATGGATTCTTACGGCCACGTACATGTTCACGAGGGAGGACTTTTGACGGTCGGGGTACAGGTGCCTGAGTCAGTGGTTAGCTTTACACTGTTTTTTACTGATATGTTACCTGTAGGTAAGTGCAGTGTCGAGGGTGACCCCAAGGTAGTTGACCTGGTTTTTCCAGTTAATGTGTGTGTATGAAAGATCTGACATGGAGGGGTTGATAGTTGTGGTAGTGATAACGCCGTTTGAAAGCTAATATGATGGAACATTCACTGACATTGATACTCCATTGTCCAAATACGGTTCTAACTTTTTGGTGGCGCTGTGTAACTTTCTTGTAGCTAGTTTTGTGGTGCCTGAACTCGGCGTGACATTCGTATCATCAGCATAAAGGTGAAGGGACACACTGTCAAAGTACACAACGTCCCTTATGCGTGGTAAAATAATTAGATGATATGAAACTGCACATACGGCCTTAGAGCGTTTTACAGTTATTGTGTTCGAGTGGTTAGCACATTATATTCTGCAGGTACGCTGTTCGAATGGTCAGCACTTTATATTCTGCAGCTACACCGTTCGAGTGGTCAGCACATTATACGTGTATTTTGCAGGTCCCGCGTTCAAATCGTTAGCACATCGTACTTTTGCACGTTATCGTCATCACAGCAGGTTTAGCTATTCCAAGCGTGCTCCACCTTCATGGGTGCTGCTCTGTACATCTTTTCCTTGATTGACCCACGTTTCTTCTCCCAGCTGGACAGTATTCTTAACGCTAACTTTGAGGTGCGTGTGTCGTTCATTGATAATATATGATATGCTATATTATATATTTGTTAACTGCAATTGGATTGTCACCCGGTGGTAGTATTACAGTACACATTTACACACAAACAATACATAGGACAACACAAATAACAACAGAACGACACAAATAACAACTAGTTTGGAAGAGTGCGGGCCGTGCCTCGTCTTTGCGAGTTTTACCATGGCATTTGCCTTATAACTGAGAAAAAGCACGGAAAAACCTCTGTCAGGGTACAGTATACCTATTACCAAAACACCCACACATTACAAAACATGCTCTCTCACACACACACACCCACACCCACACCCACACATACACACCCACACATTACAAAACAATATAAAACCACCACAGTACAAATTAAAACAAACACAGTGCAAGATATACCCGAATGAAATAGTAACAATATAATGAATACGCTCAGTATAAGTTCACCCTAATGTACATAGCACCTTTATCCACAAGAACTTCACCGTTACTCACTTCACTTCACTTCGAAATAAAACCACTTCACATAAGTGACGTCAGTTCATTCCACATCACTACACTACACATCCCTTCACTTATTTACACTCAGTCCCCACTTGAATTCCTCTGCTTGTAACTACATTCTTAACCCTCTTTCTAAATGTGTTTAGTTTATAGGGGAAAGACACTACTAAGCTGGCAGGTAATTGGTTCCAACTTTTAATGGTCCTATTTACGAAGGAAAATTTACCAACATCTGTTCTTTGTTTCCTAGTCCTAATTTTCCGATTATAATAACACATGCTTTGTCGACGTACATGTGTAAAACCCGGTAGTTCGTTTTATATTGCATGTACAGAAGACCCTCGCCATTCACAGAAGTTGTGAGAACGTGAAAACCGCGTTGGGCCAAGTTAAGGCCTGATGGGAAAAACGTGATTAGGGGAACCAGAAACACACGCCGCTTGATGCAAAACACGACAAACTTGTGGTGGGGTTTTTTTTAAATGATGCCGGTGTTCCTGGCCGAAAGTTGCAGCGTAATACAATGACATAGAGTGCATGATGGAGGGTAGACTGGACGTAGCGACGAAAGAGTTAGTCTTCCTTTGCTTTGCCTTCTTCTGTATGTCCTTATGACAGCCTTACTCTTGAAGGTGAAAGATTTGCTGTAGTAAGCGTTCCTTCTACTCTATAGTCTTGAAATGTTCAGTGTAGGTAGCAAAAGCCACGTGATTGGCAGATGCTAGTTATTTTATTCTATGCATGTGTTGTACAGGCTCATCCGCTTATTGAAGATTTCAAACTGCTATTTCTGGTACAGGAGCTGCCCTTGTGAGGTGTTGGCATAACCACACGGCCTTTCCGTCACCCCAGAGCAACTCTCAACCCTTTGAATCTCATCTTCCAGACACACACACACACACACACAAACCATTTCCACCTTCTGAAGAAGGCAGTAGCGACATTGGCTGGAACGCTGCCCTCCATTTTATCCACTGTTCTTGATATGTCAGATCGTAAAATCATTTAGACCATTATGGCGTCCAACCGAAGCACTCCCAGTTCTGTCCTTACGCTCTTTTTAGCACGTAGATGACCATTCGTACCTCACTGTACTAAAGTACGTAGCTCCGGAGTGACGCACGCGCGCAGACGCGGCATCTTTAGTACTAAGACGCAACCGCGAATAGGAAGAAACTACACCGTGATGGGCGAGCGTTCTGACTTGGTCCTTCCGCGAATAAACGAAACGGCGATACGCAAACCCGTCAACTAGGCGGACCTGCTGCTTTCATTTCCTCCTAATTTTGTAACATGTTTGGTGGTCATATAATGTACCTTCTGCAAGTGGCTGAACAATGTCATGTCCGCTGTCTCATTCCTTCTCTCATGCTGTATAGCTGAACCGCAATCCTTACACCCGTGTGGGAGCGTTGTACCGTCTTTATCTCACAAAAACTTTTACGAATGTCAGTCCTGCAACATCCCCACGCTGCAGTTTCATGTACCGGCTCCAGGTGGCAGGAGGCGCAAATACACAACTGTGAGAACGTTACAGGACCATTCACCGTCGTAATGTGGCAGGGGATGAAAATACGCAGACTTAAGCGAAAGTTTCGCGCACAAAATTTGGATGTGAAAATTCTGCGCCGTTATGCTGTTACGCCACTTGACCTGTCGATGGAATCAAGTGTGAACGGAGGTGATCAAGTGCAAAACATTTGAGATGCAGACTTAAGCGAAAGTTTGAGTCGGCTCACAAAATTTGGACGTGAAAATTCTGCGCCGTTATGCTGTTACGCCACTTGGCCTGTCGATGGAATCAAGTGTGAACGGAGGTGATCAAGTGCAAAATATTTGAGTGTGCAAATACTGTAAGTTTCATTGCGCTACTACAGTAATGCCCTGATTCTGATACAGCTGCGCGTAATATAACACTGCAATAGTTCAGTGTGATGATAACTGTAAACTTTCATTGCCCTGAAACACCGTCTATAATGAATGATCTGGTTACTGTGTGAGGAGCACTATGTACAAAGGGCATAACAACGTCAAGGCGCAAAAGGTACGTACTTTGGCTTATGTTGAAGAAGAGTAGCACCTGATGAAGACTCCGAACTAGTGCGCGCAAGAAGAAAAGGTAATAAAAGCAAAGCTATGTCTTGCTTCAACGTGGAGCTACGCCGACAAGCTGATGATGAAGTTCAGACCGTTCGAGAATTAACGCAGAAGAAGCGCGGATAATTCGAGGGCAAAAACACTCAGCTTCGCACAGAGCGAAGAGCTGAAATGCCACTGGAAGAACGAATCCAACCTTGAGAGCACCAAGAACGTACAGCGACTTGTGGGTGCAGCTATTGGAGAGCTGAAGTCTTCCGAGCACAAGTCCACGGTCATCCGGTAACTCCATTGCAAGAAATATGCAGTTTTGCCAAGCCGTTATATGGAAGGATGAAACAGCAAATAGTTGCTGTCATAGCGGAAAAGTTGTGCTTGCACCGTTGCATCATCATGCACAAGTGTTCAAACAGTTGTCTAAAGATCCGTTGTTTTTAGTCATGGTCATATCCTGCAACAGCATCTTTGCATTTATGTCCATGGGTGTATCGCTTACGGAAAATGCCCGGATTGACGAGCAACTGGTCAGCGCTCGAGAAGGAAAAATATGTCATCGCGTCGGTACGTTGCTACGTATTGTATCAAGAACAACAAGCTTGGCCCAGTTGTACGTTTTCGGTAGTGATATGGAAGTTCAAGTAAATATACGACGCTGTATTACGGATGTTGGACAGTTCGCGGCAACAGTCCGAGTGTCCTAGTCCCAAGTCAAGTGAATTCACTTGTCGAAATGTTTCTGCGAGCTGGCGAATCTATAGGAAATCAAGAAGTTCTCAACGTTCGGTTGGCAATTCACGCAGCTCTGGGAGTCGATTTGCGAACACATAATCGCCCAACGTGTAGCGAGGTGGCCGCCATTTTACTTGATAATATGGGAGCCGAACGAGACAATATTTTGCACCGGCGAGGTAGCGGATTACAGCGAATTAGCGATACGCACCCGGCGTACGATCGACTGTACTTCCCTTTGCTGTTCCCACGTGGTGAACTACGTTGGCATTTGGCAGTTCGGAATCAAGGTGACGCCACAATCCATAACAGCAGTAGAGTTTCATGTAGTGAGTTTGCCGCATTCAGACTCTACATCAAGGCCAGTGGGTACTCATTGCTACATCGCCCAGCAAGATTATTTCTGCGCGAGGTTTCCACGCTAACTAACGAAATGTATGTGCTTAGCCTGCTCAGGTCGCCGGGCACCAGCAGACTAGTGTTTTATAATTTCAGTTACGTTTAAAATTTACGTCGAATTGTTCCACACACACGCACTTTTAAACCTTCATGGCACATTTTACGCCATGGTTGTTTGTACACTATCAACTACATAGTAAGTATTTGAATAAAGGTAGACCAACTTGATGACACTTGCTTTTTTATGTCAATTTACTACTCAACATGTTTCAGATGTTAATACATCCATCTTGAGGAGCTTGCGACTACTTGGTGCGTTATTGTGTAGGCTGTATTGTGCTGACTTGAGGCGTGTTGGTGTTATGTAGCGGGAGTGGTTGTTGGTGATGTGGTATCCGGATACCACATCACCAACAACCAATCCCGCTGCATAACACCAACACACCTCAAGTCAGCGCAATACAGCCTACACAATAACGCACCAAGTAGTCGCAAGCTCCTGAAGATGGATGTATTAACATCTGAAACATGTTGAGCAGTAAATTGACATTATTAAAGCAAGTGTCATCAAGTTGGTCTACCTTTATTCAAATATCAAGATGATGCACGGTCCAATACGCATAAGATAAATAGTAAGTAGTTAAATTGTTGTACGAGCAGTACTGTACTGTAAACAATTAATTCTGCCCTAATGTGCTCACTTTGAATGTTGTGACTTCAGTTTCAGCAGTATCGTGACTGAGGTTTTTTTGTGAATTTCCTCAGTTCCCTTAGGCAGATGACATCATTACTTCATCAAATTAACCCAAGATCACTTCTTAATTAAGCTAGCTGAACTTGCCATTGGATGCTAGGGCTGCAGTACCACTCATCTATTGAAACGCACAAGCTAACAGCAAATAAATGAGAGAATATATGATGTCATGTATTTGTGTTGATCTGGAGGAACTTGCTGCTTCCACCTTCAGGGTGTAGGTGCTGTTTTCATGGTTACTAACAATAATGTAGAACAGTCTGTTTCTGGTATTTGAGGTTTCCACAGCTGTGTTGTTGAAGATTCAGGTCTTCTAGGATGTGACATGTTGCCAGGTTTGTGGTTATGGATATTTGAAGGAATGTACTGATTTCAACTTTAAGGGCCTTTAAAAATTTCGGGAAACTGACCCAGTGACACAGCATCACAACCCAGAACACCTGAATCCTCAGTCTTTCTTTGGCTGATTTTTGGACTTTGTCTGTCACCCCACTTTGTCCAAACCACATATTTTATAAACTGGTTTTGTTCCCATTTTCAGGTGACAGTGTAAAGCAAGGAGGCTTCTCTGTTAGTAGCCTTGACAGTTAGTGTCAAATCTGAGCTCGGTGTTATGATTCTGTGCTGTTTTCTTTCACCTGAAGAAGGAAATACAGAACCAGTTTCTGAAACATTGGGGTGTTAAAAAGAAAAGAAAAAAAAGTGGGATGGTGGATGGTGTCCAAAATATCAGCCCTGAAAAAGAAAGGTGTAGGATATGTATTATGGGTGAATGCAGCTGGACACCTGCATTAGTTGCCTGCAAACCTCATGACTGTATTTTTCAGTTTTTGTTGTCAGAGAATGTTGTATTATATGCTTGTGAATGTCATGTTTAAATGAATGTTTCTTTCTTTCTTCTTAGATCAACCTGCGGTTGATCCTGGTCAGTGGGAAGACAAAAGAGTTCCTGTTTAGCCCCAGTGATTCAGCAGGGGACATTGCACAGACAGTATTTGACAATTGGCCAGAAGGTACACATTCCAGGATTAATATTTTGTACTTTTGCACTTCGTGGGACTTGCACATTTCATGCTTTATGTGTCTGCCATATTATAGTGGTGGATGTTATTATTAATTCTGTTTTAAATGAAAGTATACATGTTTGTGGTGCAGGCCTGTTTTAATGACATTTATGGATCACACTGTATAGTGTTGGTTAATAACATGATCTGTGAGGAATGATTTGGGAAGCATTTGGAAAGACGCTGTCATGACCTAAAGCAAGGAATAGTGCGATAGCTTCCATATAGTACCCCATCATTCTGTATCATGACCTTCAGCGTAAGTCCCACCAACTGCCCAAACACATACAGATTACACATGACAAAAAGAGCAGCAGTAGTTCTCTTTTAGTGACAGTGTGAGGGACAAGATCTCACATTCATAACAGTGTAACCTGACCTTAATCTCCTGCTACATCTGTCACGTGATTATATCTGCTAGTACATAAGCTGAAACAGAAGCATACATTTCACAGCCTTGACTTTTGGGCATTAGTTGAGTCTTGTTGACATCACATTGGGGACTTCAGGAAAGTAATCCTGCTCTATTGATGTGCTAGTGTGAAACACCTCAGTAAGAATATCTGGTGTTCTGGCAGAGACTCAGACTGGCCACCTCCTCAATACAAGTTGCAAGCATTATAGTTTGCACCAACTTGCTTGGTGATAGAAACTGTAGGAGGCATATGTGTTACAGGATAAAGTTCTGCTATTCCCAAGGAAGTGTCCCATTCTGAAATTCACTGATAACTCTGCTTCATTCAAGGAGAAATTTCTTACAGCCATGTAGGTTGAAAACACCTCTGGATTTCAGGGGACGTTTAGAGCTTGTTTACAATGCCAGAATTGTAGCATCACATATATCTGTGACCAAAATATGCATCCTTTGTGTCATGTAATAGTTACTGGTCTTGTGCACATGTTTTCCCAAGTGTTGTAGTGACTTCCTGTTGTCAAAGATTCAGCTGCCTCTTGCAGTTTCTATGTGTTTGGTCACTGGAGCAGTCAGTGTGAAAGTCTTAGATTGCTTGGATATGATGCTGTATTGCTGGGCGTGTTGTTGTGACATTTCAAAGGATTGTCGTGCATTCGTTATCAGCGCCGAGTAGTCTTCTATCCCAAACATGCAGATACTATGCACCTTTGAAATGTCACGAACTGTTCACCTAGTGTCATGGCATCACATTGCAGAAGCCTGGAATCCACACCAGCACCACTGTGTGAACCTGAGATCTTGCGGCCAATGTGAGGCCAGGATTTGAATATGATCAACAGAACCATTACCTGTTGTGTCGTGCCCATGTCTGGAAACACTTCTGTGCAGCTGGTTTGTAGGACTAGACATGTGGGCTTATGGAGGGTGACTGTGCAGAGAAGCAGTTGTCAGCACAGTGGGCAATTTCCAAGATTTGAGGTTTTCACACGGTGTTGCTGACCATGCAAGTCTTCTGGGTGTATGATGCTGTGTCATAGGGTGAGGAGATCCTGACATTTCACATTGGACTGCTTGACCCTGAAGATGAAGGCAGAGTGATCCTCAGAAACATCTGGCACTAGGCACCCAGTGACATTCGGTTCCATACCAGAATGCTTGAATATGAGGAATAGGAAATGTGTTGGTTTGTCATAATAAATGTTGCAGCTTAGAAATATATCACAGTACTGATAGTCATGTCTTGGGTTTTTACACCCAGCAGTCATCAAATGTGTTGACTTTTCACAGGAATGTGCTGCCCCTATCTTAGTGGTATGTTAATTGTCTCAGGTGGATGCCGAAGGGATAGGGTGGAAGAATATGGATCAGTTACATAGGGAGGTTTTAGGGAATTGGTACAATGAGAGCTACAGAAGGGGAAAGTGGGGATAGGAGTCACAGCAAGCCAGGGGAATTGAGAATTCTGAACTGCTAACACTATTCATTAACTTACATTTTTTTGATAGGACATTTAGATAGACAGAAATGTCCAACCAATCCACAATTTCTAGTCTTGTAACTTGTATACTTTGAAGATATTTCTTTATTTCTCCTCCCATCCCATCCCTGTTCTGTGCAGTAAAGAGACCGGCCAGTGACTATATGGCACAAATAGATATATACAGACTGGCTGTGTAGCCCCGCCCTTATGTCCCCCATACCTCACACTCTTTCCCATGTAATAAAGTGGTCAGAGTGGAGCAGACTGTTTCCACCTTGAAGATGGGAGCAGGGGGTTCCTTTGAAATGTTCCCACCTAACTACCAGACCACATAGCATCATTCCATATACAGCATGAAATGCTTGAGTTGTTGAACTCATAAGCAACAATTGCCATCATCAGCATGTTTGTTCTCATTATACTGCAGTGTGTAAAGTTTAGTGTCAACACAAAAAACCAGCTTGCTCTGACAAGCATCACATTTACAATGCTGTAATTTGAAAGCCCTGTACAAAAGTTTCATACAGGAATACAGTTGCATTTATGACCTGTCACCATTTGTACAGTTCAGTACAGTGGGGTCTAGGTGTTTTTGATTAACTGGGACCTTTAAATTCATCACAATCATCACCATTTTCAACATAGAATAACTTAAAAAATCATAAACACGAAAAATAAAAACACTTGTTCGGAGCATAAAATAGAGGAGGTGTAAAATACGAAGTATGTTTACATGCTTAATGTACAAAAAAATATGCATACATAATGTATTTGAGGTCGATATTTGGTATACACAGAGAGAAGAGTTTATGATTCATGTGTAATTAGGACAAGTGTTTGAAATGTTCGCCATTAACATCAGGTGCCCTGAAATAGGCAAATGTGTGGTGAATGTCAGTCACGGTGTGTACTGGGATGGCTGCACACATCCTCTCAATTTGTTCCCTTAATTCTTCAGCATTGCTGAATTTGCAGAATACACTGCATCCTTCAGATACCCCAAAAAGTGAATCTCGAGAGGGATTAAACCAGATTAATTATATGTTCCGATTAACACAACTTCAAGAAATAGCTGCAGTTCTGTTTTATTTACTAACCATGTTCAGCCTGTTTTCTGGCCATCATCAGGTATTTGATTTACAATTGCATAAAAGGAATTGTCAGGTAGAGGCCTCTCGTTCACATATCATGCATAGAATAGCCATTGATGAAATAATTAGTCCCAATAATGGAATAATAAAATGTTTACATTTGGTTAAAGCAAAAAAATATTTAACTCCTTTCATGAATTTTGTAGCTCGTGTGCCCTGTAGATTAAAGAAAAGAATCTGCTCAGTGGTGTGTAGGTGTGTGGGAAATAAGAGTGGCATGGCTGGCCTATAAATTCAAATTAGAGAATGTAATAAGCTGTAAACATAATAGAAGGAAGACCGCATTTGGTGTAGAATTAAATATATACTAAATAAATTAAAGTTCCATTATGGTGTGTCATGGATGTGCGAAGTTTCAGGGGAGCTGAGTGTGATACAGATCATTACCTGGTCATTGCAAAGGTTAGGGAAAGATTAGCAGTGGGCAAGCAGGCGACACAGAGTTTAGACAGGCACAGATTTA
>Ga0136643_10014224_pt1 | contig 11934 bp, 4 predicted proteins | sample TergutLab28metaG_FD_96883 | JGI IMG/M metagenome (GOLD analysis project Ga0136643, IMG submission 96883) | Labiotermes labralis P1 segment gut microbial communities from Petit-Saut dam, French Guiana - Lab288 P1 (version 3) (version 3) | ecosystem: Host-associated > Arthropoda: Insects >...
ACCGCAAGAAGCCCCCACTTTTCTCAGGCCATTATCTCCGTAACCGTTCAACTTTGGATATAGGTGTTTTGGGTTATATCGGTATACCTTAACATAAGAAACACTCTCCCGAAGTCTGGCACATTCCTCCTGGGACACTCTGTATAGCCATAATCCAGGATACGCCTGACTGAACTAAGGCCGAGTCTTCGACTATATTAACTGAGATCTTTCGTAGTTATACTCAGTCCTCAACCTAGTACTGATATAATATCACAATTAGGCTACAACTGCTTCCTGTCTCATTCACCATTCATCCTACCATTTGACATTACGTAGTCCGTGTTTCTGGAAACGTCATGAAACAACTACTCCCTCCACATCATATAACAAATTGTAACATATTAATTTATTAAGTAGATGGTCACAAGGTTCAATTTCACTCCAGCCAGAACCTGTTATTCCGGATAATTGTAAGTATGTCGGGGGTGGATTTATTATTGTTGCGGTAAGCACTGTTATAAATAAGCTGTCCTCGTTACTTAAGTATCTTTTGTTTGTTTGTGTTTGTTTATTGTGTACAATTTTGATTGTCCTTTTTATTTGCTTTTATATGTTGTGCTGTTTCTGTTCTTGGCCACTTGGTTTTTGACTCAGCCCTTCAAGAAACCGGAATTTAGCTGAATTTAGAATAATAATAATAATAATACTATCGTCATTATCTTTTTCATATTGAGAAGTGCATACAATTTAAAAGCAGACTCTTTGTTCGACTACATTAAATTTTTCGGCTGAAAACTCGCAGTTTCAAAACTCCGCTTCTACATATGTGAACGCGAAGATACATAAATACAGTTTCACATAATTTTTTTAGGCATTTTTCGTAACCTTTCATACAGAATTTCATAATCACAGCTCGAATTTTCAATTAGTCACTGCTATCAAAACGAAAGCCAAATTAAAATTACCACATGGCCGTTACGTTCTCTGTGATTTGCATTTTCCACAGTCTATTGAAGTGCGTAATATCATAAAGTTAAAACGGCGCTATTGTTCCTTCAACTTCATTACTTCACGCGTCTGCCATACCTTTATTACTGACGGGGGGAAATTTAAAGAAACGTGTTTAGGTGTACTCTAGTGACATAACATTCATGCCAATGTTGGCAGAAATTTGTAAAATGAATTTGTATTTAAAGGGGGGGAGGCACACAGACACCAGCATAGACACATACACACACACACACACACACACACACACATACACACACACACACACACACCGTACGGCGATCTCCAATACTCACTGAGATCCTCCTTGGGAAGGAAGCAGTTTAAGATATTTTCCTCACAAACACCCCAATAATACAGCTGCCATCTCTTGAGAACATGAAGGAATATTCAGACAGCCCTGTTCACACAATAGTAATATTCTCCCTCGTACATCATTTGTGTTCTCTTGAACAAAGCGGCGGAAACAGTCGTTGGAATTGTGGGATAGTGTCAACTGTTAGAAACTCAAACATCAGTTAACATTTCATTAAGCCTGCGGATGTCGTGTTTCACGGTCTGTCAATATACAGGGGAAAACTGTGTAGGCAAGTTTCCGCGTTACGACACGAGAAAAAAATGTTGACGTTCTACTCAAAAGGGTTCGAACATGCTCTGAGTGATGTCACTGACACTCGCATACACCACTGTCTTTGATGTTAATTTAATGTGTATATTAATCATCTGTTCTGTGTTAAGAAGAAAGCCTAATTTTTTGTTACAGAAATTAATTTTGTTTGTATTTAATCAAATAATCATCAAATAAAAAATATGTTTTGAATCAGAGGTTGTAAACATCAGTGGGTTCTGCAATGATATGTTAGTTTATGTTGTGTTGTGTTATGTTACTAATTTTATGTTATCGCATTTTAAATTACGTAAGTTATGTAGTAACGGTTTTAACATTCTTTACGAAAACCGGGAAATTATGAGAACCGACACGTGCTAAAAAACAAAATTTCCCAACAATTTTACGTAGGCAAATGCCACCAATACACATTATTTTGTTTTCGTGGTAGAAACGGTTCATATTAAAATTTACTGACCGTAAGAATTAAGTCTTCAAGCGTTTGTGAGAAGAATTACGGATGTAAAGATCCATCTTCACAGCCCTTTCATGTTTCATAACTGTAATTTCTATGACTTATCACTTCTTGTATAAAAACAAAGACATTTATTAACCTCAGAAATCCCTTAATGCTTTGCAGTGGCTTATTTAGTTACTAAATACATTCTCGCCGGTTGCACTATCCAGAACGAAACTATATTTATAGGCAACAAACATCAAGTGAAGCTTTTTCTTTTCTCCTTAATTTCACCGGCCATGATTTCAAAAACGGAATTAGATGTTTAATGCCTGTCATGAATCTAAAAATATAAGAAATTAATCTTGAATAGTGTTATGATGTTTTGCTGACCGTGCATCTCAGTATAATCCTAGTAACTTACCAACTTAATGCACAAATTCTTGTTTTATAATACGTTTATTACATGCCTCTGCATGTTTCGAGCACTGTGTGCACACAGTGCTCGAAACATGTAGAAGAATGCAATAAACTTATTATAAAACAAGAATTTGTGCATTAAGTTGGTCAGTTACTATGATTATACTTAAATGATGATATCGAAATTTCCTAGAAGTAAAAGCTGGCATTAAAACAACGAAGAAACAGATATAAAAGACAGTGCAATTTTGTGTATTACAGGAGTACAGGACAAAAAATCTGAAACAAATTTAAAGAGGTCTGTGGTACACTTTTTAGGCGCGTTCGCAAAATTGCGAAAAGCGAGTTATTAACTTTGTCATGTCTGTCTGTCTGTCTACTTGTCCGCATGGAAAAACTCGGCTCCCGCTGGACGGATTTTCACGAAATTTTATATTTGAATATATTTCGAAAATTCCTCGAGACATTCCAAGTTTTATTAAAATCTGGCAAGAATACTTTACATGAAGACCAGTACACATTTATTATCACATACCGCCCATTTCTTCTTAGAATGAGATGTTTCAGACCAAAGTTGTAGAGAAAATCAAAACACATTTAATGTTCAGTAATTGTTCTTTTAAAGAAAATCCTGCCTTTATGAAATATTGTGGGAAAATACAGTAGATTCGGAGGGGGCACAGATGACAATACGACGCATGCACATTTCCTGAGGCTACAAACACACACTCAGAATATGCAATAGTTATTTCTTTTCCACAGCGACAGCGGATGCACCATCGCTCCTCGGTGGTACGTTGTACGTACAGTGTCTGCCTTGCTGTCAGCTAAAATTCACCACAACAATAGTTGACTGTTATTTCGTTTTCAAGTGATCGTAATACTCGTTTTTAAACCTTGTCTCCATGCCTGGCTTCCTTGCTCAGGTTGGTAGTTTTCAAAGTTATCTTCACGTTATGTATACTATGCTGTCAATGTGCGAGTACTTCAAAGTTATATGTATTTACCAGTACCTTTGGAATTATTTTTGTCCTACTTATTGACATTCGCCCCTTCATTACTCTACTTACTGCGCATGAAATTGCCTTGTCAGTCTTGTAAATGACCTGTGATAACATAGGTCAGCGAAACGTGGTCACTAAAAGAATCCATGCAACGAAAATTATTAATAACTTAAGGAAAGGTACTAAGAAGAATATTCAGACCTACAAAGGACAGAGATGGCAAGGGGAGAATTAAAACAAATGATAAATAACTTAATTATAAATAAGAATATAATGAACTACATTTAGGCCCAAAGATTGAGCTGGTTAGGACATATACAGCGAATGGCAAATGACAGGGTGGTCAAAAAAAATTACATGAGTGGAAACCGATATCTACAAGATTGGCAGCGAGACCAAAAATTAAATGGGAAAAATATATAAAAGGAGATTTAAAAATTTTGAAAATAAATAATTGGACAATATGCATCCAGGATCGGGTTAAACGGAAGGTAGTAGTGGAGAAGGTCAAAACTTTCAAACAATGAAGCTGTAGCGCCTGTTGAAGAAGCAGAAGTCTGTTAGATGTTCAACAACAATGTCAACTCGCGGACACACGAACAACAAGTCACGTGTTAACATACATGACAAAAAGGATAATCCAGAAGTTAGCAACGAAGGGTGTATATAAATAAACAGTACATAAATAAGTTTAAATTGCCTGGCACATGTCATACAAAACTTCAAACTGAAATTCATAGAACTGTGACGATTATTACACTGTTCACCTGTTATGCACGGTAAAATATACTTGTATCATGTATATGTTTGTGTATTAACGTACGTTACATTAACGGAATGACATACCTAATCGAGTAGAAATTTTAAATATTTTCTTAATGAAACATGTGGAGATGTGGCAGACACAACCCTATCTAGTTTCAGGATTTAATGTATGAGACAGTCAATACGCGCTAGCAAGGTAGACTCAACTCAAGGACTGTTGTCAATGTTGTTCTGGAACAAAGTCAGTTTAAATTAACATGGTCGTGCCACTTACCGACTGTCACACGCAACTGACAGAGGAAATCAGAGACATCTGTTGGCAGGTAAGATTATTTTAGTAGTTTATTAATGTGGATCACTCTAACGAACCAGTCGTGGGAGATCTAATACAAGAACAAAAATTCAGATGTATGCATACGGACAGATTCGTCACCAGGTGTTTTCGAATGCTGTATAAACAAAGTAATATCAATAAATTAATGTAAAAACGGACAGAAATTGAAACGTAAGGAACTTCTAACGCGTGAAATTTACCACACAACCCGTATGAGTTCAAACACGGCCCTAATTTACTCTCTATGTGTAGCTAATTCCCAATCAATAAAGCATATTAGCACAAAGGAAGCCTAACATTTATCCCCTAGGAACTGATACACGTGTGTGTGTGTGTTTGTGTGTGTGTGTGCGCGCGCGCGTGTGTGTGCGTGCGTGAGTGCGTGTGTGTGTGTGTTAGTTGAAGAATGAAAGACCAACACGGACACCACTCAAACCCAGCCGCACCAAATCCCCAACACACAACGAACCGAGAACACAACAACTGATGTGGTAATTCACCTGCAAAGTCGCAAACTCCTGATGATGGATATATTAATGTCCGAAACATGTTGAGCGCATAAGAAGTGAAATAAAATTGCTAGTGACATCAAGTTGGTCTTTTATTCTTCAAATATTACAATGATGCACGGTCCAATAAACATAAGATATATATGTATGTATGTATGTATGTATGTATGTACGTACGTGTGTATGTATATATGTATGTATGTATGTAATTATGTAGTTATTTATACACACACATATCAGTGGCGAATTCTGATAGAGAGATAGGGTCTAGCGGAGGGGTATAAAATGCGGCAATTTACCTATCCGCTAGATCTGAACTGCGGATCTGGATTCGCCATTCATACATAGTCGAAATCGGTTACAACGTCATGAAAGGACCTGAATATTTTGTGTCGTTATAAACGGGTGTTGTTCTAACCGAGGAGTGTAATGTTGTAGTTAAGAGTGCGGGATTAATTGTTACCATAGAATATCTAACGTTATAGACAATGTGTCACATGAACCGATGTCGTTATAACCGGGTTCGACGGTACATTATGTTTTTTCAAATCCCTTAAAACCCACGGTACTTTCCTCGCAGAATTCATTTAGGGTTTCGTGCGATTCTCAGTAAGAACTGCGATTATATCCTAAACTACATTTGCCAGCTGGTGTTTCTAAGAAGAATAAATGTTTTCTGTGAAGGAAGAGTTGAATTTCCGTAAATCCAGCCCTCGTTTTACGTCCTAACTGTGTACCTGAAAACGTGGCCGTATACCAAAAAGAGTTATACAAAATAACATTCCCACCAGAATTAAAGGGTTAGCTTAACAAAACGCAGCCAGCCAAAGAGCGTCAAACCATAAATGATATTGCGCAAATTAAGAAGTGGTGTAAATGGGCACGGGCCGTTAAAACAAAAAGGCGTAAATCATACGGACCAGAAACAAGGGTTGGGTGTATATTACTTGGCTGAGTTTTATACTTACGGAGTTTAATACACTAGTTTTAACGGGGTTTGGAAATTCACACTTTGGAAGAACTTACCTCTCTTTACGCAATTCGGCATTTCTCTTTCGGAAGTTCGAGACGAGTACCTGCATCTCCTCTGCATGGTGTTCGTAGATGTGGGACAGCTGCTGGGTGAAGTCCGACACTGTCGAGAGAAAATTTGTGGTTAACGCTTCATGCTGTATCAGATTACGAGGCCACATAAAAGAACGGACTCATACAGGATGATAAAAATGATATTAGAATGGAAATCATTGGCGTGCCGATGGACAGGTAGACCACGAATAAGATGGTTGGATGTTGTAACGATTTTGAAGGCAATGAAAATAAATAACTGTAAAAAAATGGCGTTGAATAGGAAGGATTGTAATGACGTGATTGAGGTAAATTTAATGTAAGATGAAGCAGAAGCAGCAGATGAAGAAGATAATAATAATAATAATAATAATAAGAAGAAGAAGAAGAAGAAGAATACTTCATGCAATGAACCATTTGAAAATGTTTAAGCATATACGTGTGAATGAGCAAGAAGAAGATATAGGAATGAGATTTATAACTAAAAGTAACAATGACTAAATTCAGTGACAGTTTGCTATTATTTACTTCAATAAGAGTCATTATTTTGTCTGCCTTTAAAAAAAAAAGCAGTAACGTGAGATAATTTTTTCTTAGGTGCGATCTGTGTTTTTGAAGGCGGTAAAAATATAATTACATCGATCGGTCAGAAAATGAGTTTACAACGCAAATTTGATATTATTTGTTCCGCGCATTATAATTAAGGTCAATCATTATAAATCAAGAAATGAACACAATGGGTTTAAAAACTGAACGTAAGTTCTAAATACTCGCACGTGTTTCGGCGCCGAGGCGCCATCCGCAGGGAGTCTCAAATACAAGGAGCACACGAATCATTACTTAAATTTGGTTGACTGAATGATTGATGAATTGGTGTTGGTCCTCCTTTGTACTTGAGACTCCCTGAGGACGGCGTCTCGGTGCCGAAACATGTGGGAGTTATTTAAAACTTACGTTCATTTTGTAATCCCATTGTGTTCACCTGTTGGTGTCTATGAATGATTTCACAACGCATACTTTTCGAGTTCTCCAATCTAATCTCTAGTAAGAACAGTTCATATTTGGCTTTGCTCTTATCCCACCACTTTTCCACATCTGCCCCACCACATTAGAGGCATGTGTCATATTTCGGAGAGAGATTTTCACCCTCTGTTCATACAAAGTTTTGCCCCGTCTTGCCAGCCACCACGTCAGAGACGTTTCTAGCTAGCGATTATTGTTAATTTTGTAGCCGCCCAATAGTTTGTTTTGACATGGGACAAAAATGATAATCTCCTGGCGATAAGCAGCCCTGCTATAATCACATCAGTGTAGGCTTTTTAATTATGAAATTATCCGGCGCGTTAACTTATTTTTCGACCAATTCTAGCTGTGTTTAGTGTTTAGTGTTTAGTGTTACGAAGGTTTGCAGTCTTACTTCTAAGTGGATATCTTTCAGCCGCCTCATGACTATATATTTTTATAATCAAGAACATAGCATTTTGATTTCTTTATGTACTTTGTGCTGTTGATAATTTGCTACATCACTTTGATAGAATACATTATGTAATTTTCCAATTTAATTTTAAAGGTCTGTGGGTAGGCCAAGTTTTATGGCATGGAATGCTAGGATGGTTGATGGATGATAAATTGGGGAAGGATTTAGACTAAATTGGTCATGGCCTAAACGAGGTACAAGTTTTCAACTTCTGCCACTCTAAACTATAAGTCATAACACTGTTGCTACACGAGGCAGCCGGATAAAGATTACAAATGTCTGAAGACAACACACAAAGTCACATTAAGAATCAAGTTTAGTACGACATAATAATTTTATTACAGTTCGGATTTACAAAAGGAGTACGTAATTGAATAGTTTTTACAATTTTTCAACGGTTCATGGGGCGTAGAGTGGGAGAAAATTCGAGATAGGTTACGTGTGGTCAGAGGCGTATCCTTTACACCGAAATCTGTGTGGACAATGAGCACGGGGTAGCTGAAAACCCCCGAAGTCTGAAATTTAAATGTGGCATATCGCACTCAACACACCCTCTCTCTTGACCTGGCGGGGCTGTCCGGTAATTCAGCATCGAGGTATTCGTGCAACCTCTGTATTGCCCTGATCTGTCCCCCTTGGATTATCACGTGTTTAGTCCACACTAAGACATTTCAACTGAGCACTGCTTTACCACTGATACACAAAAGCAAGAAGCGGTGAATGCACAGCTTGTCAGCCAAACAAAAATATTTTTTATACACATACAGAAGCTTATGTTCCGTGGACAAAGTACCTTGAAAATAAGGGAGATTTGTGGAAAAATGCTACTCTACAGATTGACATATTATTGCATTGTTTTAAAACAACTCATTCCCGACATTTTATGACTCACTTAGTAAAACAAACACATATTTTCGAAAATAAAACGAAACAATGACACAAATGGCTGTTCTCAGAAGCCAGCAGTCGCGGGTTTCCTGCTTTCTCACCCAGTGTATCCACGTCGGCTTAGTATCACGAAGACGTAACGAGCACATGTTCACTACCTTAATTTGCCCAATCCTGATCCGCACTACAACCCCTGAAAGTTTGTTAAAAACCTGTACAACCTGTTGAAGTTTCATCCTGTATAACGCAGAACTTCGACATAAGATAAACAGCGTTTTTGTTACGTGCTACTCGTGTTTTCAAGCGGAAGGAAACCACTTCCATCATGTTAATTACATACGGCGAATAAACGTAATATTAACTGCAAAATATTCACCTACAATGAGGTAAACTGCCAAAGGGACGAGAAGTAACTAAAACTATTTTTTTTCTCTAGTTGTAGTTGTTAAAACATCGAAGATTGATAGAAGAATGGATTACTTTTCAAATGATTTCTGTCCCCGATACTCACTCAGGACAGGTCAGAAATTTTCGATACAAAAATAACCACACTGAAAACACACATAGCATCACACAGTAAGAGCCATAAGCTTAATATGGGGGGGGGGGTGTAAGATGGAGGGCCAAATGCCCCTCAAATACTTTTTCTCCTTAAGAATAGTCTTTTTTCTGGCCACTGAATTGAAGTGAAGCAAATAAAAAAATTAACATATTTTATAAACTATTATTTGTTTGGTGTAAAGACAGAAAAAATTAAAACCCTGAATTTTACGGGAGACAGAATAGAGGTACCCTAATTCCCGTGATGTTTTGTTACGCCTGGGGTCACAACTTATTATCCCTTGTACTTGGTTACATGCCGAATATTTTATTTGGCAAGTGCTGATACAAATTATCCATTGTTATATACGGCAAAACGTGGAAATAACTGGAAAATGTCATAGAAAACGCAATAATATCTGCTAGCAACTAGCTACTACTAAGCGCAGTTAACTACAGATTCTCCAAAACCGGCGCATAAGTTGAGATCAGTTTCGTTGCGTACGAAGTCCTCACATTCCTGGAACAAAAGTATGTTTTTCACGAAGACTTATATAATGCGTACGGTGTCAGGCGCTGGGCAGATATGCAGCACAGCCATAAATGCTGTGCGTTGGATGAAAGTAGACCGTGCGGCATTCTGTTTACACACATGTGCGTAGGTTGGTACACAAAGAAGGGATATAGGTATGGAAACGACGCCATTTATGGAAGCAGTGGATCAGTTTCTGAGAGTAGAAACGTCTCATCTGATAAAGTGCAGGAGCCCTTCTTTTGTGGCCAAGTTACTGCTACAGTGGCACATCAAAATATGTTTTAACGGCGGTTCGGATGATGCAATAAACAAGAGCTAGACAGGTCAAATTCGACGTAACGACTTGTTTCGAGGATTTTATTTCCTGGGAACGTAAACTGTTGGAGGGAATTCAGGTTTATGCTTTACATAATAGATTATTAATGAAGAACCCACTACACTGGAAAAGGAAGCGGCATATTCCTCTGAAAGTATGTTATCAATCTACCAAACTACACGAGGTCACATCTCATTCGACAGTAATATTCATTATCACTAACGTGAGAATAGAGTCCAGTCCACTCACTAAACAATCTCCTTTTTCTAAGATTCACTTGAACAGTAAACGTCAAACAATTCCTACATTTCCTAAATGCCAAAACATTCTTCCAAATCCGAGGACTTGTAACTTGTATTACATACTGGTTTTCTTGTTGTGAGATTCTAATCCCTCACCAAACATCTAAACTGGAGGACCACCCCTTGTAAGCCATCGGCCGCTACTTAGACAATATACTGTAAACCAGGTTCCACATATGGGGGAGATCTTTAGAAATCAACACTTGCATACGCTCCGACAGAAGACACACAGGAACCAAACACTGATAAAAACTAGAAACCAGCCTCACATACGAAAAATTAATCGAGAATGCCAAATCTTCCCATTTATATAACATTACTTCTGTATCGGAAAACCCTGCTCTAGAACACAATATGCCCTCACAGCATCCTTGATTTCATATATTATCACTTTAACTTCACGTGTTAATTTTTAACACATGAACTAAATATTCATAACTGCAAACAAACATTTAAATGAGTGACGTACACCGGAAAAAAGGCGTTTCCTGCTGAAGTTATAAAGCTGACCTGAATGTTTTGAATGGGCTGGCGAATGTCTAGCACTAGCCGAAACATGTAGCCGTAGACCTTACCACTAACGAAGATTGTCATCTGATGATTACCATAATAGCAATGTAACTGGATTTTGTGCCTAATTTTTTGTATTAATAAACACAGCCGCATGCATCAGACAGGTACAAAGACTGAGAGAAGGTGATGAATACAAGTCGCCAAACAAATAAATACGTAATTATGATTGTGGTAAAGACACATTTATACACACACACACACACACACACACACACACACTACACACGATATTTCAGGCTTCCGGCGCGGTGAAGATGTGTTCGCTCTTCTGGGTTGTTATGCAGCATACGTTGGTTAGCTGCTTACCGACGTTTCGGGACAGCCTTTCGGCTTCAAGGGTCAAGCATTCTCTTGAACGCTGATGATGGAACGGATACGCTATTTCGGAATGGCCGTAAACAACTACCAACACATGCTGCGTACAACCCAAAACAGCGAAGACCACATTTGTATATTGTTGGCCGAAACCTAATTTCAGCGTACAGTTGGCCTTCTAAAACGTACCTGTGCCTAACATATCGAATCACTGACTACGAGTATTTCCATGCACTCACACGCACATTATTAACATTTGTCACACCCGGATGGTCAAAGTCATGTGGTACGTTCGAATTGGCAACGAGTTTAAAAAACAATTAGCACAGACGCCGCCTTTGTACGTAGCCGCATTGAATCTGTCACATCGGAGACTGTGACTCCAATTAAACGTGGTTCAAAGGTCAAGAGTCAAATAACACCATACAAATCCTATTGATGATGATTCGTTAGTTCAAGAAGATGGTTGCTTTGTTCCATTTGACAAGTTGCAGGCACGCTATGATAACTGTGTGGTGATGATATGATGTTTAAATGTCCATCTGATTCCTATAAAATGAGGTCAAATGTTATTGTTGGTTTGCATGTGTGGGCATTCATGTCGCCATGTTCTGCAGTAGAGGGATAATTTTTGTTGTTGTGATGGCAATGAGTCTAAATTTTGAAGTAATCCGTCACTTTCATATTATTGAATACAAACACATTTTACTTTGCATAAAGGTTGACCAACTAGATGACACTTGCTTTATTATCTACTGCTCAACATGTTTCAGACGTTTATACGTCCATCTTCAGGAACTTGCGACTATTTGTTGCGTTGTTTAGGCTGACTTGAGG
>Ga0136643_10014225_pt1 | contig 11933 bp, 8 predicted proteins | sample TergutLab28metaG_FD_96883 | JGI IMG/M metagenome (GOLD analysis project Ga0136643, IMG submission 96883) | Labiotermes labralis P1 segment gut microbial communities from Petit-Saut dam, French Guiana - Lab288 P1 (version 3) (version 3) | ecosystem: Host-associated > Arthropoda: Insects >...
CACAATCACTACTACTACTACCACCACCACAATCACTACTACTACTACTACAACCATAACTACTACTACTACTACTACCACCACCACAATCACTACTACTACCACCACCACAATCAATACTACTACTACTACTAATACTACCACCACAATCACTACTACTATTACTACTACTACCACCACCACTACTACTACTATACTACTACAACTACCACCACCATTACTACTACTACTACTAATACCACCACCACTACTACTAATACTACTCTACTACTACTACTACTACCACCATCAACACTACTAGTATTACTACAACACCACCACCACTACTATACTACTACTGCTACTACTACTACTACTACCACCACAACCACAACCACTACCACTACTACCACCACCATCACCACTACTACTACTGCTACTACTATACTACTACTGCTGCTGTTACTACTACTAATACTACTACCACCATTAGTATTCACACTCACTCGGTCACATTCAAGCATTTAATCACCCGCTCGTTAATATCATACGCTCACAAATTCAAGATGCCATTGATTGCAACGCTGAATTGAAGCCTTACACGAATGGCTGAGAGAATTGAAATTTTTACTCACCCAGTAGGTTCTTTTCCTTTCGCTGTTGTTAACGTCAAATGGGTTTAGTGAGACCGAGCGCTTCGGAGTACGATGGATGCTTGTGTTCTTTGCAGACAAAATACAAAGTTCGGTTGAATTAACTTTTTAGCCTCTCCTCCAATACATGAAGTTAGGTACAGTGCTGTACTTAGGAAGCAACACGTGGAGAACCAACTTTTGTGAACTTTAATACCGAATGCCAGAGTCTAACATTGCAACGAAAATGAAGATTCAGAGGTTGCGAGTGCTGCAGGACAGATATGACTTCTACAAACCTTGGGTAAAATTATGTAACGTTTGTATAATTTTCGTGGTGACTGTTGCATTTCTGTTAGGTGCCAGCAGTGGCTAAAACTTCTGTTCTACGGGATTCATATTTAATTCCAATGTACTTTGACTTGCCCGGATGAATGAACTAGTCGAGTACGGTGCTTTTAGCCGTAGACCCTAACACATTGTGAATAATTCAGAGCCATTTAGGGCTTTTCCACACTTCACTGTAAAGAGCTTATGTGGTGGCGCAGTGCGTTCTGACGCACTGCTGTTCCGGAGAGTGGACGATCAGGGGTGAGAACTTGCTGGCAAGGTCAAAGCAGTTTACCTGTTAATAAGTATTAAAAGCTCTGACTGTCCGCCCGGTAATTCACAAGTCTCTTCCAACAGCAGAGAACTATTTCACAATCATGTAGCTCTTTCAAGCATTACATTAATTTAAATAATATTGAAAAAATCAATTCCTAAATTACAGAAAATATATTTTGCCTTCACTACTAATACAATTAATTGGGGGCACGCAGTGGCGTAGTCGGTTGGGGCACCGCACTACAAACCGGAAGGTGTCATTGGAAGTTTTCATTGACATAATCCTTCCGGCCACACTATGACCCTGGAGTTGGCTCAGCCTCTAACAGAAATGAGTAAAAGGTAAAGGTAAATTAGTCCCATTACAGGCCCGAGGTGCCCAGAGGGTTCCAGGAAGTTAAGGTTCCCAGATTACGTGACAATGGCTCAGGATGGTGGTAAGGTTGTCAGACCTGCGTACCGGCCGCTTTTACCCCCAGGAAATACTGCCGGTACTCATTTCTGTTAGAGGCTGAGTCGACCCCACGGCCATAGTGCGATCGGAAGGATTATATAAATGAAACATTCCAGTGACACCATCTGGAATCGAACCAGCGACCTTCCGATTTGTAGCACAGCACCTTAACCACTGTGCTTACCGCGGTCCCCCTAACATAAATGAGTAATGGTAAAGCAGTCCCGTTACCGGCCTGGAGTGGCCCAGAGGGTTCCATGAAGTTAAGGTTCCCAGATTTCATGACAACGGCACAGGATAGTGGTAAGGTTGTCAGCCTTACGCACCGACCACCTTTACCCCAAGGAAACGTACAGAAATGATTACCAGGAATATTTCCTGGGGGTAAAGGCGGTCGGTGCGTAAGGCTGACAACCTTACCACCTTCATGTGCCGATTGTCTTGAAATCTGGGAGTCTCAAACTCCTGGAACCCTCAGGGCCTGCCCAGGCCTGTAACGGGACTGCTTTAACTTTTACCAATACAATTAATTAAAGTTGTTTATTGTGAGAACATATCGAAACACGTAAGTCATAAGCTGCTTTGTCGCAAAATATAAAGCTTTTTAATAGGTGGTTTATAACAACTGCTTGAAAAGATTAAGCTACAAACTTTTACGATTAGGAGCTGATATGAGCTCATAAGGAGGAGATGAAACTTTTTTTTCCACGAAAAGTTTTCTCCAGTTGCCTGCGCAAATACAGAGATTCTTACTCTATTTAATGGTGTACTTTCAGTAGCTTTGGTTGTATGATGTAGGATGATGATGAACTGGAAATTATGAGGAATGAAACTTTCCGGCTCTTTTTAATATACAGTCTCACGAGTTACCTGAATGGAATAAGAAAATTGATGTAAACCCTCGAAAATCGAACTCGGTGCCTCTCAAATACAAAGTGGAATTGTTAGGCACTGCATTATGACCTTCGTGCATTTCTAGTAGGTTTATTTGTGTGTAACGTTTTTAATATTTAGCTCTTATCGGTCCAATGTCCATATAAATTCGACGGTGCTTGACGCTGCACCAGTTCCAGTGTCAGGCTTAAGTCTATGTGTTTTTCTATCAATGCTTTATGTGTGTTTTTCATGAGCTCTGGTTATCTAGTGGCTGCCTTTGAATTCCGAATATTTGAAATTTTCTGGAAAATTAAGTTGAACCAGACTGTCAAAATTAACAAGAATAATTTGGACGGCGAAGGGCTAATGACTTTTTAACTTAGAATGTAGGGTCAAATTTGGAGGTGACTAGAGGATAATGAGTTGAACATGATGTGGAAGGAAGCAGCCGTCCCAAACTTTGAGGTACTGTCTAGGTATTTGTTTGTAAAGCCTGAGGGAATTTGCGAATAACCTCCGTGACGATAGTTTGTATCCGGCCGAGATTCGAACTAGATACCTCCTGACTACAAATCTGAATCTGTACCCTTTGATTACTTAAGTGACGATTGTTAGCATTGGCTGTACTGTAGAACAGTTATTAACAAAATTTGCTTTTAGTTTTTTTTTATAAAGTTTTGAAGTGTCTACGTAAATAATGATACGCTGCTGCGTACCAGTATGACGGTTTTTGGGGGTGTTATGCCATGTAGTTTGGTAAATGGGTATCAACGTGTTGGTGGAAGTCAGTATGGAAGACATCCCTTTGTGCTTATTGCTAACAAACAACACTTATTCAATCTAACACAAAACAGGTTATTTTAAAGCAGTTAGTTACTTTTGCATGTATGCTACATTTATGCTACATGTATACTACATGTAAGTTACGAGGGTGAATTAAAAAGTAAAGGCAATGTTTAAATTACGCGGTAACCGGGACAGAGAGGGGCTGCCGCATTGCGCAGTATTGACAGTGTCTGTTGAAGAGTTCAGCCATGTGCAGTATAGCGCTCTGCCTTCAGTCGAGTGGCAGCAACGGGGGCGAAAACATGGACGTTCCCTTGCAAGATTGCACCATCGAAGAACAACGTGGCGTAGTGCGGTTTGTTTGGGCAGAAGAAGTGAAACCTGTGGAAATTCACAGTCGTATGTTGGCTCAGTATGGACAGAGCACCTTGAGTCGACGAAAGGTTTATGAGTGGGTGGAAAGGTTTAAATCGGGTCGAACATGTGCTACTGATGAAGGTCGTTCTGGTCGGCCATCAACATCGCGCAGCCGAAAAGCTTCTTCTCCGCAGGAATACAGAAACTAGTTGAACGATATAACAAATGTATTGTGTTGCAAGAGGACTATATAGAAAAATGATATGTAAAATTGCTCACAGTTACTCCTATTAAAGCCGTTAAATGTATTTTGCCTTTACTTTTTGATTCTCCCTTGTACATGTATGCTACCTGTTTCGGCCTTTACGTAGGCCATACACAGGCGTGTCAATACAAAAGCCTTACGTAGGAAGGTACAATAAGAATCTATGGGGCCCCTTTTTAATTTTATTTGATTTTGGTCCTCCTGAACCTAAATCGAATTAAAGTCTTCATATACATTTTAAAAATGAATTAGATCCTACACTTGTATATTATGTTTGAACATTACAAAAATAGTGACTTAAAAACAGGGGCCACTTAGATTCTTGTTGTATCTTCCTTTGTAAGGTTTCTTTATTGATATGTCAGAGGTTGGTCTACGTAATGGTCGAAACTTGTAGCATACATGTAAGAGAAAGCAAATGAATTAAAATAAACCTGTGTTGTGTTAGACTGAATAAGTGTGGTCTATTTTGGTGGAAATTGCAGCCTCCAATGTTAGTGTGGAAGAATCTGAATCGAAGGTAGAAGGCATTTCACAGAATAAGGTCGTCTTGATACACAGCTTCGTGAGAACCTCAGACCTTACACTGGTTAATAATTAACAATAATTAATAGCAATTCTGTTTGCGGGAAACAAGCTTGAGGCCTTCTTAAATCAGTAAAACCACATGTAATGTGCAGACCAGCTTCGTCCGTCATGCTTGGACATATCAGCGACCAAACTGTTTGTCAGATTTTCATGAAATTCGGTTTGGAAATTTATTTTACAAAAAATTGTCCGGTAGTTATGAGCTTCGTGAAAGTAGGCTCAAAGACAGTCATATTTAAAGGCGTAGAATAATTTATAGTCATACTCTGCGTAAAATTCTGTATAGACGGTCTGAAGGTAATGTTGTGAACATTTGTGATGGTGCAGTGAAGGTCATACTTTACTTAGAGAGCATAAACGAACTTTTGCTCGTATTTTCTACATTTTTCGTCCTATCTGGATAAATTTCGGTGCTGAAGTTAGCCAGAGTAAATTAATAAGTGACTGTGAGTTACATCAAACTCGGCCAAACGAAAGTCAGTCTTTGCTGAGGGGGACGTAAATGATTTTCTATCCTACTTTCTACAATTTTTGTCCGATTTTGGTGAAATTTGGTGTAGTAACTCTACACATAAGGCTGATGTGATTTACGAATCTTGTGAAAAACGTACTTTTCTTTCATACGCAAATAAAATTGCATTTTCGCGTGTAGCGTAAAAATATATGACATTCAGGAAGGTAAGAACGCCTTGGTAAAGTCTGCCTAATATGACTTACTATTTCAAGCATGACACACCCCCCCCCCCCCGCAATTGCGCGACAGCCCATAGTGGGCCATGGCCTCCTCGTTATCGAGGCTTCATGATCACACTCAGACACACCTTACTTTATTGGACTCCTCTGGACGATTGATCAGCCCGACGCAGAGAACTCTACCTGACGACACACAACTCTCACAACGGACAGACATCCACGCTGCCGGGGGGATTCAAACCCACAATCCCAGCAAGCGAGCGGCCACAGACCCACGCCTTAGCGCTTCAAGTGGGATCGGCAAGTATCAGGCGTAGAGCACATTAATTATATTCTGTGGTGAAAATACAGGGTTCTGTAATGTTAAATCCATTATTACTTTTATAATTGTGCTTTGGGGGTACGCGGTGGGGCAGTTGGTAGAGACACTGTTGAACTACAATCCCGAAGTTCGTGGGTTCGATTCCCTATGGGATCATTGGGATTTTTTATTGACATAATCCTTCCGACCGCACTGTAGGTCTGGGACCGACTCAGCGTCTAAAATAAATAGTTCCAGGGGTATCTTCTGGGATGAGGGGGAGGAATAAAAGGGGCCGGTGCGTATGGCTGACAACCTTGCCACATTCATAAGCCGACTGTCTAGAGATTCTGGGAGCCTCGACCTCCTCGAACACCAGGGGCCTGTCCAGGCCTGTAAAGGGATAGCTTTTGCAAGTGTGATGAAATTTTGATTTTGGTTTTGTTATTGTATTGGCTGCGATATTTAAGCAGCAAAGCTGATTCAAATTCATTACCCATTAAATTGCCAAGAAGAATGAAAGTCAAGCGTTTATGTAAATATGACTCTCCCGGTTCACATTGGAGAGTCGTATGGTTCAAATCCCAGCCGGAGAGGGCAATCTTGTGTGATACTATGTTTTTCCTCAGTTCTTCCAAGACCGTGCAGCAGGCAGCCTTAGGCTAACGTCACTGTTGATCACATACGCTCTCCTGCTTCTGCTTCGTTAATAACAATCCTGTCACATCCAGTGTGACGTCATGTAATCTTAACAGGAGATACAGTGTCATAAAACAACCGAAGACTTAGAAAGATAGGAAGTAGAAATGGAAGAAGTGATAAAATATCATGAAAATTAATTTCTCCGTAAGATTCACGTAATTTCAGTTCCGTTTGAGATAGCATGTGCCTTGCAGCAAAAACGTGGAATGTAAACAAATGAATATTGTAGTCTGAAAACTATGAAACACAAAAACCGTGTAATACGGAAGGGTTGGACGCGTGACGAACCTATTGAACGGAATAAAACGTTCGAAGTTCCACACAAGTAGGCCACAGTTGGACGAAGTGCGTTGCTACAACAACAACGAGGCTCCACTCAACTAACAGAACAGCTGCCTGTCGTGACGCGACCGTCCAGGTGACAGGAAGTGATGCCATGGGTCATACGCGTGACTGAAACAACAAAAAGTACCAACGGGTCCATGTAGAGTCTGATAAAAGTTCAATCAAGCACTTACTATTTTTCACTGTGTTCTGTGAGACCAGATTCTCTCCTAACCCTTTGCACTGCATCAGCTGCTAAAGTTCTGTAACTGTACAGTACGCCTACAGCGTGTTTGTATTCCTTACAACAAGCTATTATTATTATTATTATTATTATTATTATTATTATTATTATTATTATTAGTGTCTTGCACGAAGTAAGTAAGGAAGTATGTAGGTGTATGTATTTCTGTATGTGAATGTCTCTATGTATGTGTGTATGCATATTTGTACTTCAGTATGTATTTATGTATGTATTTCCGTATGAAATGAATGCGTTTTGGTGATTATTTACGCATGCTGTGTCTGCGAACGTCATTAAACGGTGTCAATTAAACTGTGAGGCCGGTGAAGCCGAGAACGCTGAGACATTAGATTGACCAGAGTATCAGCTGAAAAGCCGAAGATTCGGGGCTCGTTTCGGAACAAGGTTAACAGATTTTCTGTTTTGCTCAACATCGAAATCGTCCCTGGGGCCCAAACAGCTTCTTGTCATGTTGGAAACGGGGGCCCTTTGACGGGGTCTAAGGTCCGGAGTGAAGTATGACCCAGCGCCGGCGTTAGCATGCATGCAGCTCTACCCGGTCAGGTGCTCTTCGTCAGGTTAAGCGACAGATTCAGCTTTGCTCTTGCTATGGGTGTGCAGCAAAAGCTGGCGGCGAAATGTAACCGGTTTTACGACTGGTGTATGGGCTTAAGTAGGTTTTCTCAGAAACAACTCATCTCGCTAAAAACATTGCTTCAATTATGGAGCAGTTTTATTTATTACTAAGTAAATTTTTCGCTAATTGCACCACGGTAGTTTGCGCGTCGTTCTTAAATGAAGAGCAAAACCATTTACATAGGCTTGTTGGCACACAGTATATCGACCTGACTTTTATTGCTGTTGTCACCAAACGTGACGGTCCAGCCGAATGCGTCCCCGTTTCGTATTCTCCTGTTCAAACTCGGCCCCAGACATACTACCCTGACTTAGGTATGTCGTCTTTTTTTCTGATTCCCTCAAGGTAAATGTCAGTGTAATACCCGCCACTGGAACGTGACCATTTTCTGCTGCATCCTTCACTAAAATCACTAGTTGCACTGCCATTCCTTACAGTGTAGTCTGAGCTAGTGACCGCGCGGTCTAGGGCGTGGGTTTGCGGCCCCTCACATGCTGGGATTGTGGGTTCGAAATCCAATCGGGGGCATGGAATTTTGTTTCTAGTGAGAGTTATGTGTTGTCAGGTAGAGGTCTCTGCGTCGGGCTGATCCCTGATCCAGCGGAGTCCCACCGGTCCTGATGTCTCTAAGTTTGATTGTGAAGCCTCTATAATGAAGACACTCTGACCATCTAGGAACTGTGCACCATGAAAGAAAATAGTCTGAGCTAATAAAAATGCCTTTAAATTAATTGTAAATTATAACCATTTTTGTTAGATTGTAATTTCAGACCATGAATAGAGTTTTGACCTCTTTATTCGTTCGCACTTGGTGTTTACGGGGTGAACTATACCAACAGCTGTGACGTAGCCTTATATATTTTTTTAAATTTTATGTAGAATAACTTGTACAGCGTCTAGTCCACGCTTCTGTATGTACTGACTCAGGAAGTTCTCTCCATTTCTTAACCTTTATAGTTGATTACTGCGACAGCATCTTGAAACATCCAACCACCACATTCTTGCCAAACACTTCCTACTCGCCATTCATGATTTTCATCCGGTCCTACTCGACAGTAATCTTATGCTCGTATAACTGAAACTGAGAAACCTCAGTAAAGTATTTGTTATTCAATTACTGATTAATTAAAGTAGGAGTAAAATATTAACAAGCTCATTTTCAAGGTCATCACCCTGTTTAATTAAAATACTTCATTATTTCATGGAATGGAGTTTTGGCTCCATGCATTCTTATTCTATGCATTACATGGAAATGAGTATGCAGCATCAGGCTCCGATGTCTTTATCCGTAGAGAATGAGCCTCCTGCACCCATTTGAGAGACCGACCTTGGTGACAGTGCAAGAAGAGAAGTCCTCCTACCGAGAATCTATCCCCGATATTAAGGTTGCGGCCTGTCACTCTGATTGAAATATCCTTATCCTCAATGTTGTTCATTTATGTTCTTACGTGTAGGCATAAGTTATGTCATTCATGAACGGCAGCCATATATAGGTCAACAAAGACCGAAATTTCGCCAGGGCTATTCGGCCAGACCCTGCAGTTTATCTCCATGTATGTTATCCGTGCCCAACGGAAGACCGACTTGCTTTTATTTGATCCCGAATTAAACCCGAATCATTAATACATGTCTCAGTTAAATGTTAAATAACCCTGAACGAATTATCGACGCTGTAGGAACATCTGATACAGTTTTGCTCTTTCAGAAACGCGAACTGTATCTCAGATATGTAAAATGTAACCACTAAATGTTTTGTGTCTGTGGGGCGAGAAGGGAGAAAATGAAAACTGTGTTTTACACCATCCTTTTACTTGCCAACTATTGCGTACTACACTTTGTTTCTTCATTTACATATCAGTTCTGGCTACTATGCGTTTCGGTGTTTATTGATAACATTTTCAGGGGGCTACACTCCAGATACAGTTCCTTCTTCCCTGAAGATGGTAATAATAAACACCGAAACTCGTAGGAGCAAGAACAAATATGTGAGAGAAGAACAAGTGTAGTGCACGGCATAGAAGGATGGGGTAGACATGTGGCACGGTATGTACGATATTAAAAATTATGAAACTGTTTGTTTCCGGAAACCACCGAACCCTATTTCCCAAGTTCTTAAAATAAAGTCCTAACCGAAATACGTTACATGCACGTGAAATCCCATCGTAATTCCCTGGTGAATTCTCTGCCCCGAAAGTAGCATTGTAGCTGTCTATGATAGTTGTTTATTCTCTGTGTTACAAGCATAAGATGAAGCCAAATGCGAATGAATTTTCCTCTGCAAAAGAAGAATAGCCCCAAGAAGCACAAAATATTTTACGTTTGTTTGATCGGTATCATTTGAACCAGGTCGACCCCGATATTGACAGTGTTACCAGGTGCAGGACCGGCCCATGCAAATCCCCTAACGCGGCGATCTTCTCACGTACCTTTCTAAGCTAACTGTATTAACATATTTTCTCTCGGTTGTAGTCATCATCCATAGTAAGTTACGCTGACATGAACATAGAAGTCCCAAAGATATGTTGAAATATCAACCTGACGACTTTAAATGACTTTTACTGGGTAGAAATAGCTGGTTTTCTTGACGTAAATTCTCGACTAGAGCGTGGAAAGGGTTAAAGGTGGACCTGTTCCTCAGCCAGTTTTGGCTTGTTAACTGAGAGCAGTCAATCAAAATATCAGAGAGGCACATAAAATTGTTAGATAATGGAGGCACGTAGATGGGGCCGACGCAGTCGGTAATTTCCCAGCCATAACTGTAGTTGCTAGTGCGTGGAGATGGGGAGGCGAAGGATGGCCGGCCAGTCAGCAAAAGGTCACCAGGAGCCATGGAGCATGGATAATCGGAGCGGAAGAGAGGTTCAGCTGTTGTATGCGGTGGGGCGTGGGTCATCCGGTGTAATGAGGTCACGTAAGATCATGCAGGTGACCACCGTCATCTGTTTCCTCTAGATGTAAGGTCGTTAAATGAAGCACTTTAGGGTCTGTTACTCCCACGATTGCAAAGGAAAATGGTTCTTAAGGATGCTCATTACCCAGTACCGTTCTGTTTATGGATGCTAGTTGTCAGCAGTGGGTGTGGGATTTCAAATGCTTTGGTAGGCCTATTCCTATTGGCTCTACCGGCTGTAGTAATGTTTCCGTGTCCGATCTTTGTGCTAGAGCATTCGTGCAATTCTGTTATCAAGCGGAAGTTCTTAATTATTGAATCATGAAGCCTCTTTTACAAAGTGAAGCAAGCTAGTAAATTTTAAAGTTATTTCTTGCATTTTGAATCACTATTGTCATTTAAGTGACAACTACATGCACTTGCAGTACGTAATATAACACTCTCCGACACGTTTCGGCGTAACCATGTCATCTTCAGGGAGTAGATGGCAAGTTTCAGAAAAATTAACAGTAAAATGGATTACATCTATGAATTTCACAACCATCAGTACATACACATACCATTGCTAAACCATTTTCCACGAGGGTGAGTCAAATGAAAACCTTAAATATTTTTTATCTCGTAATTTACTGAACACAAAATGTACACAATGACTTCATTTTTCTGTGTAGTCTCCATTGCGTTCTATTTCATTCAATGTTACGCGGCGATTTTCCTTCACGATGGCTTCAACTGCTGCAATGGCCTCTAGTGTCACTATTCGGTGTGTCTGACCAGGTCGAGGAGAGACTGTTACAGAACTAATGCCGTTCATTAACTTCCTAGTCCACTCGTACACTTGCTGTAATGAGCGACATGCATCAGCATACTGAACTTTCATTCGTCAATAAATTTCGATGGGTTTCGCCCCTTCACTACTCCAAAAAACGGATGATTGAACGCTGTTCTTCTTTGGTGCGTGTTGCAAGGGGCCGCCATCTTTACACTACTACTGCGCCGTCGTGTTGCATTCCTGCATTGTACTGCCACCTGTCGGCCACTTTTCAAACCATTAGTATCATTGTTGCCAACTTACAATACAATCGAGCTGTGTTTCGAATTTTTATCGCACTTTAAGGTTTTCATTTGACTCTCCCTCGTATGTAGCTAAAATATGTGAATTTTCTAATGTATTGTGTTATGTATAAAACTATCGTAACACATTTAAATGTAAAATATTTAAAGTCCGAAGTATAATTAGATGTATAATAGACTGAGTTGTGACAGTAAATATTGAAATTTCTGTTGCAGTCCTCGGTCCTGTGTAAGCTGTGTCCTGTAAACACATCATAATTTACATTAAATTTACATTAAATTTACATTAAATTTACATTAAATTTACGCGTCAGTAGTATACTGGCACGTGTATGTCATGACATGTTGACGGTGACGTAAATGTCCAAGCTTCAAAATGTTCCACTGTGTCTTACGTCATAGTGTCAGCAGCAACCATCAATCACACCTGATGTCAGGACGTTCAGAGGCGAGGTCACACGGGAGGGAAGCAAATCCGCGGTTTTGGTTAGGCCAGGAAGACACTGGTCATCGTCCTTTTTGTCA